>Ga0209780_1000658_pt1 | contig 19499 bp, 11 predicted proteins | sample WorMetexBAHAMAS2_FD_187384 | JGI IMG/M metagenome (GOLD analysis project Ga0209780, IMG submission 187384) | Marine gutless worms symbiont microbial communities from Max Planck institute for Marine Microbiology, Germany - Inanidrilus exumae... | ecosystem: Host-associated > Annelida > Digestive...
CCAGCTAAGGAGTCTGAGGAAGCGCTGTAAGCTCCCCAACGGGATCCGGGGCAGAGCCCCGGAAGAAGTTGGTTTGGTGCATTTTGGGCTTCAAAAAACACCCATTTCAATGATTTTGTATCCGTGTAGGGCATAACAATTTTTGGCAAGAGTGGGCTCATATCGCAGAAGAAGGGCCAAAGCTAGAGCTGGTTGGGCTGAGTACCTAGCCATCCCTCACTTTAAGCACTTGTGATTGCTTATTTGCGCTTTTGACGGACAACTACGATTTTTGTTTTCAGCAATGAATATGCCAGTAGTGGTACCTTGTTGCACTACTTATGCCTAGGCTACTGTTTAACCGACAGACACAGGCGCCCAGTTTTGTAATTGACAGTGAGCGAGAGTAGAAAAAAGCGCCGAAGGGCGAGATATAGGGCGGTTTTCCCCCTCCCAAACTGACTAGGGGTTCTGGGGAGTATCGTAAGATCCCCAGAGAGGTCTGCAGTGCAGCCTCGACCGCAAGAAAAATGTTGGCATTTTAAACACTTTTGCGCAAGTTCATGCATGCTTTAGTGCACTTGGAAACAATCTTTGTTGTCCGCAAAAGCGCAAATAAGCAATCTGAGGGGCGAAGGTACACGGGGCTATGGCCAAACACATTTCGACCATGGAGGCGATCGCCCCACGTAGTCGGCGCCTTACAAAGGAGCGAACGAGACAAGAATCTTTACGGAAGGTGCTAATTAAGGTTCGTTCACATCGGATGCGCTGCACTGCCGCGCGGCGCAACGCATCCGTCGTCAACGAACCTCTATAGTCCTATATTTGCGTTATCTCGTTGCCCATTCGTCAGTTAAATACACCGGAACGTTCTGTTATATCAGTTTACTTCACGCAGATCCGTTCGAAGAATATGATTCCTGCATGTTATGCGCGGTGGCTAAATTAATTGTTTATTGCCGTGACCGCGCGATGCTGCTATGAAACCTAGAGCTTAATGATGCATGATGCCACGTGGCTTCAGAGCGTGGCTGTCCGTGGCACATCAGAGGTGACAAATAGTCAATTGCCTGGACGTCCTCACCCGCCTCGTCACACCTAATATACCGAGGTCGCTGTTATAACGTGCGGCAAGCCATTCACGATACGACTATTTATGGCCAATTAAACCAAACGGCGTCTACATGTATATCGATGCCATTATAGCGCCAGGTTTTGCATCTTTTGCCAAGTAGCCTCTGCAACCGGAGATTCTCTTATCACTGCTACACGCAATTCAGCAATGTCCAGCGTGTGCAGACTGATTGCTGTCGTATCCCTTGCACAAAATTTGCCAACCTTAGAACATCGCCGGCGTTTCAAACCAGATATCAATATCCGAGTCCCTGGCTTGAGCGTGCAAAAATGCACCTCTAGGCCCTAAGGGTTGTACTGCAATGGAGGCGACCTCATACTTTATCCTCCAGTGACTGCCCTCAATAGCTTCGCTTCATTGGCTTTCTGTGAAACGTGAGAGCACGTGAGATATACAGTTGCCACACCTACAAGACTCTCATCTGGTACACAGTCTTATTTATCAAATCTCCTCTCACAATATGTGCCATCCAGGGTCCTCCATTCCACCCCTGCTCTGCTAATATTCTCACTGTCCCTTGAATGAAGCTTGCTTTCAGCTATCGTGCTTTCGGTCTCTGCACCAGCTGTTAACTCCGTAGACAATACCACGCGTGATTTACAAGCTTTTTGGGCACTTAAACGGCATCTTAAAACAAATATTTCCAGGCTGGCTTTTGCAATACCCCCTATCGAGTTTCTCAAATGCGCACCGATTCTTTACATACTTTGGCGCTATGTAAATTGTGTACTTACTTACTTACTAAAATTTAACAAAACTTTCAACACAATTAGGTTATATCGTGCCTTACAGTTTATGACAAAAAGTGATACTGTTGATAAGTCAATAATATTTTTACATGTTGAATGTTTAGAGTTCACCAACGCTAGGAAAATAGTTCTTATGTCAAGAAGATGTACGCTCTCATAAACGAAATTAATCATACGTAGCTTGTATCATCTGCATTTCAGAACACACCGAACCAACACAAAAACTCATACACTATGGAAAATAATTTGTATTACAAAGAGGTTACAAAAGTACCAGACTGCATGCACAGTAGGCAGGAAAAGATGGCCCTGAATTCTAATTCAATACCGTAATAACGATAAACGATCGACTACGACACTTAACTAAGCATTTAGTACACGCATGAAGAAAGCTGACGCACGTTCGCAAATCCACACCACAATACGATGAGCCCCCCCCCCCTGCAAGTATCAGAACAAGGTAACTTCACAAATAACGAGCCGCTGCATTCGTTTAATTCACAGGCTTGTTAACGATACTGTTAAAAAGTATCATCGATACCGATATTGAAATTCTGAAGTATCGCCGAAGCGACAGCAATCGTATTGAACCAGGCTACCACTATAGGCGCTGATAGCAGGGATTTCACTGGAATGACCATGCGCTGGATGAAGAAGACTCTGAAAAGGAACATGCCTTGTAAGCAAAAGAAAGACAACTACAACGACACTATATACACTACGGACTTATATATGTCTCCAATCTTTAGTGTCATATTTACCGGCAGCATTGCGGTTACTCATGGGCGATTTTGGGGCTTCTCGCCCCACAGAGGCGACACGCTGTACCGACTGGGGTGAAATTTGGCGTGGAGGAGTAACTGCTCCACGCCAAATTTCACCCAATTGGTTCAGGGGTGGAGGTGTGAGGCCCCAAAACTGAAAGTTTCCTAAAATTTCGGCACATAAACGCATCCCTTGGGCGACCTTTACCACAGTTCACCATTTGTGGGCAGCAGCATGTCCTGTCACGTATTAAAATTTCGGCGGATTTGCTGAAGGGGTTTCGGAGTTATGGGGGTTTAAGTTTAGGGGTGTGCGTATTACCACAATTTTCAGCGTCCCCTAGCGGCACCCCTAACTATGCATCGGAGGCGAACATGTTTTAGAGGTGCAAGAAAGGTACAGACATCCTTTATCACTATGCCAACTTTGGTGGGGCTCGGATATCGCGCGCCATGGCGATAAAGTTCGACGCTGTTTATTTCTTGTTTGCCCATCACGCTTTTGAATGGCAAAGTCTGTGAACGCCGGCATTTCGCTATCAACGCATTGGGGGTATCGAAACGATCTTGGTATCGTTGGATAGGGGAATGTTCGTAGATGTGCACCTGTGTTCAACTTTACATACATACATAAACTATTTTGTATAGCGCTTATAAATTCGATAGTCTCTAAATGCTGGGCGGAACCAAGGCAGAACGACAAAGTTGAAAAATGGCAAAATTTGGGATATTTCGCCCCTCAATGGCGACACAACGAACCGATTGAGATGTAATTCGGCATGTTAGCGTAGATCGTGGGTCTATTCTAGCATACCAACTTTGGCACAGTTCAGTCCAGGGGTGTGGGTACAGGAGCCCCCAAACGTTTTCAAGATAGGTCACTTTTGCGTAGTTGTGTAGTTATTTATATAGTAGTATACGCCGATCACGATGGAATTTGGCATTGAAAAGGTTGGTTGGGGGTTTAACGGCGCTTTCAACACAATTCAGGGCACATCGCGCTGGCATTGAAGAGTATACCATGGACCCGCACTTACATGCCATATATGGCCCAGATCGGGGATGAGGTGGGTACACGAGTCCCCAAAGTTGAAAATTTGGTAAAAATCGTAGTTCTCGGCTGTTTTCCAATGCTTCTCTCCTTTCCCCTCTCCTTTTCCTTCCCGCCCCTTCCAATCCGTCCCATTTTCCTGTCCTTCCCTTTCCCGTCCTCATCTCCCTTTCCTTCCACTCCCCTTTTCCTTCCCTCCCTTCCCCCTCTTCCCTTCCCTTCCCATCCCTTCTATCTTCTTCCCTTCCCCTCTTTTCAGCAGAGCAATAGGAGATGGGGTTAAACGCGTGCTGCCGGTTTTGCGGAGACTAGGGTCGCTGCTTAGGTTTTCTAGTCTAGGCTGTACAGCCATGACTAGTGGTAAGCTAATATCGCAGAAGCCTAACTGTAGTTGTTGACACTGGACAAGAAAAACGTAAACAAACTGTAAAAAAGTGGTGGCTGTTGTACACTAGTAGCTACGCAGTTATAGGTAATAACTTCAGAACTTTACAGTACGGAAGGAAAATAGACGAGAGTAATAAGAAATGAATCACAAATGTGACAACAATTAAATGATGTACTCAGCAGTCAAGTAGTCAATAGTTGGTACTCATTCAGTGTTCATTTCAGGCATAATTCGGTGCTATTTTACCTCCTAAAAGAATAATTTATCACTACAGATGGATTAAGGAAATGTTCAAAACACAAGTGCCACTGATTGCCTGTTTGTGTGACTGTAAGTGTTATTCACCTCTCAACAAATCTGTTGAATACTAGCACCTCAGGCCACATTTCAAAGTCAGAATGCTCCGAATCCTTTTTCGACTGGGGGTTCTTACCAGTACCTGCTGGGGTAGCTGACAATTTTACATTTCAAAATGCGTGCTTGAGTGAGTGAAAACAAGACCACTCAGCGAGAACAGCCGCTCAACAGCAGCGCTTGACGGCAGTGCATAGACGGGCACGGTAAATACCATGGTAGCCAGGAAGTTCAGTAACTACTGTAAACAGTAAAATTTGTCAACATGTGACTTTACAATGATTTAGTTCACTGAAATGCCAACGTATTTTGGTTGTATTGAAAACAGAGGCTTACTTTGACACTTCTAGCACAAAGAACTGGCAGTATCGACTGGCCATATTAAGTATCACCGATGGTACGGTATGGTATTGTAGGGTTTAACGTCCCACTCAACACATTATAGGTCATTTCGGAGACGATTTTACAGGTCAGATGACCCAACCAACAGTGTAATAGCACTGAAAAATGATAGTCTTCCAGGTCAAGGGCCAATCCCACAGGCTGAGCACACTAAAAGGTAAAGAAAAGGATGTAATCAAAAAAAATTTCTACATATAGCACCAGTTACACCGAAGACACAGAGGCGCTAGGAAGACAGCTAAGCCTGGCAAGATCAAAGCCCGATCCAGTATCACTGATACCACTTCGGCTATTTATGTGTAAAATTACTGGTAAAACCAACGCAATACCGCAAAAAGATCGCTCACATAGTATCGTTATCGCCATCAATACTGATGTTAACAAGCCTGCTTCTGAAAACAGAAATAAATGACTACAGATGAAAAAGCCAATGCATTTAGTACATTCAAGAAAACCTTTATTATTACCACATTAGATTATAACAGACAGATGCGTGACAAACATTCACATAATGAATTTACCTATCCGTTTATAATTTATTAGTAGAAAATAAAAATATTCAACGGCAAAAAGACATTCATAGGCAGTGAACCACAATGACACAACTAGGCAACTTACAACTGTAATGCATCCAGCCTTATCTTCTATAGCATTTCCAATCAAAACTCACCAGCAACGAACACGAAATCACAAAGCAATACATAATGACATTACCATGATGTCATTAGGGACCCCAGCCATATCGACTCCCACGCAAAACAACCACAACATAATATACAATCGCTCACCTAGTATGGACAATGTATATAATCAAGAAATTGTCTCTCATTTGGACAATTACCACACACAACATAAAAGCGAAACGTCACTTGTACACTATAACTGTGATTACAAATACAAGTATTGTTTACCGCGATCCTGAAAATATTTGATAACATGTTCACTGCTCGATGTTTCCACTAATTAACTCAACAGTTACATTGAGACTGCTGCCGTAATTGTAAATAATCCAAAATTTGGTATGCTGCCTTCTTCTACAACGACTCATTCTCCTTGTTCACTAACCATTCAAAAGAACAAATTTCAGATCAAAGTAGATTGTGCATAGATAGTAAGGTAAATAATCACAAAAAGTACATGACTTATATGTTTGTTCAGTTTTCACCGCAAAACTAATTAATGTACAGAAAATGGCATAATAAAAGAAAATCCCAAGCATGTCAAACAAGACTTTCTTTCATCTTAATATGGAAACAAAACTTACAACTTTCTAGTTGTAGTTGGTGACACTGTCACCTTTGTAGCACACATATGCATTAAGTAGGTTCTTATGTGTTACCATTATAATAATTTAAAAAGTCCGAATTCTTTGGCAGAAAAGCAATAAAAAGTGTAAAACAACTGCACATGTACACTGTAGCTGTGCACCTTGCAACACCAGTCCAGCCAGTGTAGTAGCGCGGCATCAATACAAACGTGGATGCATGGCAGCATCGAGGTAAAACAATGCGCAAACAACATACAACATTCAACCAAACAGTACGTGTAAGTTTAACGGACCAGCCACAACGACAACATCAGATAATAACCAGTTAACGAGATGACAATTTGCCAGCTACTGCAACTACGCACGCACACACAAAACAGGCATGCATGTAAAGGCTCAACTGTCATAACTGTTCTATGTACAATTCTTACGTAGGGTGGTAATATACATTCAACTAACAATAAATAAACAACCATGTACGAAGAATTCCACTACAAATATAAAATCAAGATGCAATACTATTAACACAAGTAAATGTTAAATACAAAGCGTTTTTTTTTCAAGGGACAATGTTTTAAAACTTTATATGTTAACCTTTATCATAGTTATTTTGCCTCCAGGAAATAGACTGGCATGAAATATTAAAGTTGATGGAGTATATTTCATGGCATTTAATTTCTGCAAATAACTGGCAACTGCATATCTTTAATAACAATCTGTGCACACAGATATTCTCTAATACTGCACTGCAGTAACAAAGATGTACAGAACACAACATCTGCATCTGTTAATGACTAGATTAAAGACTGTAGTTAACCATACATTCAGAATAGTGGAAATGTGAACAAACGGTAGTTAGAAATTTATATCACTTATAACGTAGTAGTTCAGAATCGATGGCAAATCATCAAATTTACCAGGCAAATTCTACACAAAATGCAACAAGTTATGAATGAACTGACACCAAATACAGAGTAGTGCATCAGTGAAGTTGATGCAAATTGTTGTGGTATCGAAAATAACACCACAGCAGCTGTGTAATGCAGAAAACTGATTGATAAAATTTTAAGTGTAAACTGAAACGTGAATAACCCGAACATAAACATTCACTAAACTAGTGACAATTATCACAAATGGCAATACCAGGATGAACAAAAAATGCTCTGGTTTGTTTATAAATGTGGCACAGTGGTTAACTACAATTCCATGCAGTGTGAGTCCCACAACAACAATAGTAAATGACACGCACACCACAAACACTGTCATATAATATCAAAGTCATGCATCGCAACGGGCCTCGGCGTCGATTGTTTCTGACCACTTCGATGCGCAGCAATGCCAAAATGACGTCACAATGCTGCACGACACGGCAGCAACCGTGACAGGACCCTGGTAACTGTATCTAGATGGACCGACACCGCAGTACGATATCAACCATCGCCAGCACCGCGCCATGTGCACAGCATGTGTGTTCAGACAGCATCATGACGCAACAGCCGACTGCTACTGCGTCAGATAAGATGTGATGACATGTGACGGCAAGTTCGGCAGCTGGGAGATGACCATACATGGGTTCAGTGATGACCTGACAGCAAGACTGGTAATGAGCGATAAAACTGTGCATCGAGGCCACAAGATGACGTATCACATATCCGCAATGACAAAGACAATGACGGCACAGTGTCAACACTGCACGACGTTTACCAGGCATCGGTGTACCGAACGTCGCATTCTTTCAGTGAAGGCAGCTTCTCCTGTAACAAGTCAAAATCGTCATCATATGCTGCAGTCAGATGATACTAAACAAACACAATGTTCAATACTTTCACGCATCAAAGCGAATACAAGTCAGTGTGGTGCATTTAGGGAAAAATAGAACAAACTGGGCCTCACAGCCAATGTCACTCCTCTGAAGGACAAAGATAAGTTGGGAAATTAGTCTGGCTCTTTTCTGGAGTAGAACCATTCCATTTCCAGGCCGGACATCATAGGAAGCGACTAAACCTGTCTGTAGTTTTTTTGGGTTAATTTTATGTTGTAGTATATTTTGTTACAGATGCATGTTTGCTTTTGATGCATTAGATTTAGTTTTTCAGTACTAAGTCAAGAGACTGGATGGGAAGAACGTCTCTGAAATGACCTATTTTGTGCCGGGTGGGACATAAAACCTTAACTCAATCTATAAATCAATCCAGTAGTTCGAAGCATAAGTGGAGTTATTTGCAGTGCACTGTAGCTGTAGCCCTGACGTTCAGAGTTTCGACCTGTTGTATAAAAGTTTATCATTTAACTATGTAAATGCAGTAACTGAAACAGTATCCTACATTTACATACACATGGGAAGACCTGCTAGGCTACGGGCTGGTCAAGCTGTAGTGCTAATGTAAAAATACTCAAGTGTCGTACTATCTATGGCAACTGAAAAATATCCATCACTTAAGTGTTCTTTTGTCAACCCTTCCTGGTAGATCATACGTTTGCCAAGTCAACAACGGACTTTATCCATCGAGATCATAGAAGGTTTCCCAGAGACTTCAATAATGTTGCTTGTATAGTTCTGCCTCTTGCAAAACTGTGCCAGATCAGATGAGGGACTCATCACAAACTTATAAACACCTCATCTTCTTTAAAAATGTCCTTATTTGTGTGACTATATATGATTATATGCTGCCTTTACTTTCACCTTAGTCATAGACCTCTGTTATCTCTGCATGACAGAAATGTCTCTTTTATTATTGTTATTATTACTAACACATGCATACTGCAGAGTACTATCAAAGTACACTTAAGTGCATAAACGTATTAGCCTACGTTAAATATAATCAATTTTAACGATTGTCACTTATGAAGAATGCTGAGCAAGACAGGAAATTAACCTTTAATCCTTCGAACGTCAAAGCCGAAAGGTAGGTACTGTTCAGATTCAGCTTGCGCAAACTTTTCATGGCTGCAACAGTTACAAGATACACATTTACATGGAATCATTTAGCACTGTGACAACACTGATCGGGCAGAAGCCATATGTCACTTCCTGCTGATAGTCCATATGTGCCATCCCAAAGTGATTTTAGATGCTACCATCATTATTATTAGGCCGCATCGCATGTATTGCACAGATGTGGCCTACTGCTACAGATGTCGCACGTACAGTGTGGTGTTTTTGTCTGTGTGCTCGTCACATGGATGAGCTCTGATAAAATGGCTGAACCAATGGAGATGCTGTTTGAGGAAGGGGTTGACTCCGGTTAGGAACCATGTATCAGATGGGGGTTGAAATACCCCATGGGAAGAGGCAATTTTAGAGGTTGTCCGGCCTAATGAAAAGCACCGGCAGTCAGTCGTCAATAACAGCATGCAGCGAAAGGGAGCGTAATACTCCCAAATGGTCAGTGTCATATTACAGTCCCCATGAAAAATCTGCCCCATGCGATGTGGCCTTTCAATTATGAAGGGAAGGGTGTAAGACCTATAAACAGACCAAAAAAACTTGGACTGAGGTTAAGGAAAGAGACTGTTGTTGATTCAACAACTAAACAATGAAGATGCTATAAACTATAGAAATGGAAAAAATTAATTAACAACATTGAATAATCCCACAAAGATAGGAGAGTGAGTTTTTTTCTGGTGCCAGCTCACCTGTGTTGTTCAGGGCTGTTAAAGGAGTTGTTACTGTTGTTGTTGTTGTAATGCCAACCCAGTCAGAATTTTGTTCCTGTTTTGCGTGAGGAAGCTAGAGTGGTTGGACTGCAAATGATAAAAGAAGTTCAATGATGTTATGCTGTTCTGACACAGTTCACTGATGTGATAAACAAACAAATGGATTAGCAGGATTACAACAGCAAATACCATGCTTGCATTCAATTTTGCAATTTGCAACTAATCACAACAGCCAATCAGACAGCCGCCAAGTCAGCACAGTTTGAATATACATTAATGTGTTGCATGGTGGCGCTGCAGTAGGGCGTTTGACTTGCGACTGAATGTTTGTGGGTTCAATTCCCAGCCGGTCAGCTTTCACACAACATAGATCAACTCAGTCTTGCAACGCCCCAGGGTCACTAAATCAAGTACCTGCTTCGGCTGGGGCTAAAGGCGGGATTCTCACCTCTGCCGGGTGGTAGGTAACACTGTGTGATCCCATATGGCATGTCAGTTTCCCACAGCAGTGAGGTGTAAGTTACTGCTAAACTGTTTACTTTACTGTAATGAATAACAATGTCAGTTGTCACGGTTTCCTCAATTCAAGCAAATGTTTAAAACTGTTTCAAATTTTCCTTTGCAGTGTACATTTCATCGAATTTCCAGTACATGTATGATGTAATTTACATGGACTGCCAGTATCAAGTACTTCAAGTCCCCCTCAATGCTCTGATGCTGTTGGCTAGGTGTGAGGAAGGACATCCAGATCTGGCCTGTAAAATCCTCTACCACGTATCCTCAAAGGTTCTCGTTTCGAACAAGAGAAGGAAGTAATCCAAGAGCACCTGGCCAACTCAGGTTCACCAGAAAATGGCAGATAGTAGGAGGTGGTGGTGGGATGAAGGCGGTACCACTATCAGGTAATATATCATACAAACACATGTATGTGACTGACTTGACCATATTCACTACATGACAGTGGGAAGTCTTTCACATACACACATAACCCTGTCACAGAACATAATCTGCATGTCGGCATGGGTGGGTGACACTCTGTACTGTAAAACCACATCTTGGTTAGTTAGTTAGTTGGAGTTTAACGTCCCTTTTAGCACAACTATGGCTATATCAATGATAAAAGGTCAGGGGTGGAGAGCTATCCCTTGGTCTGTGCCACTCTGTGGTATATTCACTTATGGGCTTAAATGGCAAAAACTGGAAGATAAGCACCACAGGAGAATGGCAATGTTTGCCGAATATTACAGGACACAGCTTGCAAACTCAACAACTCCCATCAACAGTGTAGAAGCTGTGATACAGACCAGCCAAGCAAGAAAGTCCTTTGTCTGTCACTGGAGTCTCACACAGATTCAATACTTGTAGCTTTGGCATGTGCTCCGACAGCAGCTGCAGACCATGGTCACCGAACTGCACTCGACAAACACAGAAATCACTCAGTACATTCATGGCGGATTGGCAGAGTGGCAATGGTATTGGCAGCATCAGCAAAGTTAATCTATGTCGGCCTCACTCACTGATGGGATGGGTGACAATGTTTGGGCGGGCAAACCACCTTGATGTGTAATCAGCTGCCCAGGCCAACTCAGCCACCTACCCTCAGCAATAAGTACCTGCCAAAATGCAGTGATGCAGTGCAGCTGGGAGTAAAGGCAGGATGGCTCATTCCATTTGTGGATAAATGTGTGGGTGGTAAGTAAAACTGTGATCCTCATTAACAGGTGCCATTCCGGAGCACTTTAGAGATGAGCTTTCTCATTACAAAGTGCTATACGAGGGTACTGTTCACTTTACTTTTACTTTACACCAACTACTGACTTCGTAAAGTTAGTGATGAACTGCAAATTACAACCTGTACGTGTGCGAGTGTACTCTGTGATTTTGTCTGCATGTGTGTGATCAGTGGCGGCCACTGCAGACAGCCTGCAGCTTTCTTATCCACATGCCACCTTTGGTGACAATAAGAAATTTATTTCTGAATAAGTGACGTAACAATCATTATGCGATAATAACATTATTTACCCGAACATTTCACATGAAATATTTCACTTAAATCAACCGTGTGGAAGAATACAAGCCTATCCATGTGTATAAGCAGACAGATGGCTCTCAACAGAGTGCATACCTCCACCACGCTACACTGAAAATGGCACAGAGACAGACAGGTCAAAACATTACACACGTCGAGTGGTGCTGGAGGTAATAAAACTAAACGACTCAGAAAAAGAGCAAACCTGAGTTGACCACAGATTCAGGTACCGCAGTGACGGCAGTTTCACTATTTCCCGAGCTGAAGCGCTGGTCACATGAGTAAATGCCAGACTCAAGCATTCAAGATTGCCAAATGAACCAGAGCTAAGAAGACGAGCAAGATCAGCGTCAGTCGACCGTGACGGCAGTGTCAGTTTACGTGGGCCTCCTTTCTGTTGCTGTTAACGTTACACACATCAAATAATGTGAACACAACAAATCCACAACCACTCATGGCGATTACACATGGCAACCTGTGTTAGCCAGCACCGCCAGTTAAGAACTGGAGGGTTCTGCTGATTGGTTAAGGTTTTATGTCCCACCTGACACAAATTAGGTCAATTCAGAGATGTTCTTCCTAGCCAATCTCTTGGCTTAGTACTGAAAAACTAAAACAAACACAACAACACAAACATGCATCCGTAACAAAATATACTACAATATAAAATGAACCCATAAAACTACAGCCAGGTTTGGTTGCCTCATACGACCTCCAGCCTGGAAATGGAGAGGGCCTATTCCAGTTTCAGTACTTCATAAATTTGCCACTTACTTACTTACTTAGACACTTACCCACTTACTAACATCCCCAGCACCCACACAAGATAAGGATTCTGCTGGAGCAGTTTTACTGACCACATGCCAATGCTGATGGCAGCTAGCACACATGCATCAGGGAGAAAATGCCGCAGTTTCTCAATGGTTTTACCTACATTGTCTCCATGTCCTTGCAAATAATTTCAATAATTTCATTTTTTCCAATCCACACTGCATGCATGTACATAATATTGCACGTACGTATAAAACTTGCACAATGCACGTTCATGTTACAACTATCGCAAATAAATGTAGAAACTATGTCTGAAGAATTTCCTAGAAAAACTGAAAATTAACACATCAGGCCTGTCATCGTTAAAAAATTCGATAACAGGTATGACATAGTCACCACAACCTATTGTATTGTACAACAAATTAGCTTTTTATCCACACATGCCGATAGGCAAGGTGTGGATATATCGGTTACTGTTTGTTTGTGTGTGTATTTGTATGGTTACGGATTTCTCCGCCGAGGATAAAGCCAGCGGCGTCAAATTTTTCTCGGCAGTTCACTGGCGTTCAAGGCAAGGAATCTCCCATTTTTGTGAACTTTGCGCCCCCAGAAGCCCAAAATTGGATTAATCGGCCAGCTCGCCACCACCTGCACGACGTTCGCAACAATTACCCTTTGGCTCCCACACACATTGTGGGGCGTGTGGACGTAGGTCGGCATGTGTGGATATATGTAAGTCCTACTGACGTAAGTTCTTGTGTTAGTTGTTTTATGTTGTGCACTATGCTATTCTGCTACTGTTGTTGCACGTTACCTGTAATCAACGTTGACAGGGTGTGACTGTTATTGAGCGACCACTGACATGCAAGTATTGTCTGCACTGTAGTCGTAACTACTTTATAGTTTAACTAGTGATGCAGATTCAATCTTATATATGTAAGATTTGTCTCGTTTCTGTTTTATTTATTGTATGCTACTGTTTTTCGGTGAATAAAGATTATCATTGCTAGCAAATGCCAAATGATGAAAACTGTAAGCAATAAGATAAACAAACCAGTTCACGAAGCTGAATCTGTCTTTCACAGAGATCAGCGTACATGCGTTTGCCACGTGACGTACTCTGCAGCGTTGTAATGATCTGCATCTTGACGTCATTGTTGTCACAGATTTCGTACTCGAGTACTGCACAAAGAGCCTGCAACACCACAAATCAACAAGTGGTATCAACCTAATGGAGACAAAACAGTACAGCCATGTCCATGGCCATTATGATGCTATCTGGTTAACAATACCAATGATCACGGTAAATGACAGGCATTCTATAACTTCCTATTCATATTTAGTAGAAACCACAACTCTATCTTGCTTGGTTTCTGACATATGACGATTTTAATTTTTTTTCTGTCTCAAGGATCATTCGGCCACTTCTGGTTGTCATGTGGCTATGCTGACCGGTGGGTTCAACTTTCAAAATGGGTTTTTCTACTAGCATTCAACAGTAAACCATAGCTCTAAACTGTACCATTTTTTAATAAGGGGCATGGGACAGACAAGACATACAGAAGGGCACCAGCTTCACCAGCTTCATTTAATGCCGTCTACTTCGGTGATGGGACATAAGAAGCTCTAACTGCATGCAAGTAAAATACATACAAGTTGACTAGTAATTCTGCAGCAAATGAAAACTACAGAAATTAACATACACTCCATTTCGCAGACATGCTGGATTTTTACCAAGCCGATTTCTCCCCATATACAGCATGCTGGTACAATAGTTAGGGCATTAGACTAGGAATCTAGAAGCTGACGGTTTTATCCCAGCTGTTCCGATGTCATGTAGGGACCCTAGGCAAGTCGTTCACATGAATGTGCCTCCTTTCAACAAGCAGTATAAATTTGTACTGGCCAACGGCAATGATGCTCTGAAGCTGGGAAGATAACCCGAATCTGGCAGAGAGTAATGGCAGTCTGCCACTTGGTTTATGACTCATGTAACCAGTGGGCTGTCTGCCTAGTAAATTGGAGATCAGAACCAGCCCCTATGGTATTTGAAGGTCTATGAGAGTATCTTTTTGCCTTTACCTGTGTCTCCATAGTTACACAAGTTTTAACTGAAACATGATCAGAAGGGAACCCGTGGTTGTCAACATTCCAATACTCTGACAACTTTGGTCAGTCAACTTACTAATGTGATGCACTGAAACTACACAAAGAATTCTGGACAGTCAGGGAACGTTACGAACAATAGATTTGTACTGCATCACTGTTTGCAAGTCACCACACAATCAGCAGCTGTCATAAGATTAATTTGATTGTTCAAGTATTCCGCTGCTGTCTCGGTAAATAACAACACCACCACCAACTCAGTTTCACGACCTTTTCCATGTGAAACTGGGTCATCAGTTTCTTCTTCCAATTTCCTTTCCAGACGAAACCTTTCAAGATACACGGCACACGTTCTTACAGGATCGATGCCCTGAGTGTTGTCAAAGCACTGACTCCAACTAGACAGTCACTCACTGGCCTTATCCTTCCTTGACGCACTGCCAGATTCCCAAGGGAAGGAATGCTACATCATTTATGCTGGCTGTCTCATGCCAGTTCCATCAGTCAACAATATTTCTAGTGTGGTAATAATGAGATGTAACAAAAATACAGCAGACACTCACTGCCTACTATTCAATACTGCAGAACTTGCTGCCCAGTTTACAGTGCACATCACAACATCACAACCTGTACACAGATCACTGCACTACTCACATCCATTGCAGTCTCGTTCTCTCTAAGTGCCAGCAACTGCCACGGTCCAATCATTTTGGCTGCATTCTGAAAGAACTTCTTGCGACGGCAACAGCAAACAAGCAGACTCTTCAGCTGTGGTCAACAAAACACAAGCAACAGGTCTAGTATTACTTAAGTGTCACACAGTCCGAAGAAATTTAAGAAAGTGGTCAAAAATGCAAGGCAAGTATTGTGAAAATAATAAATGAACAAATCATTGAACACAATTAACTGAATTACGTGTCCACACACTTGTCAGTAATTCATCTGCAAAAAACTTTTTATGATGTGCACCCCTCAGTTCTGCACAGAGCACTGAAGTACCGGTAGTCGTGGCCAGCTTCCGTTCTGGAGCCAGCAACAATCCGTATGTTTTATTAAAAATCAAACCTGGATTGTCTGCAAAACAGTATCGCTTAGACACGGCTGCTCATTTTTCATCTACAGGAAAGAAAGCAATATAAACTAAACGGGTTGCAGTGTATCTCGGGACACAATCCAATATAGGCTCCAAGAGAAGAGAATTACCACCGGCGTACTTGACAGGTGACACAACTGTTTACTTATTTACTAACGACAAGCTGTTAACTTCCTGCATTCGACGATACCTCGTGTCACGTGCCTGCGAATGAGTGACGCCAGCGTTATCAGCCATGTTACTTATTTTCAGTTTCCAATTCAGTCTGCTTTTCTTGCATGTCGGCAGCCAGGCAGCTGCAGTGGCATTACGTGGTTTACCCAAATCAAACATCGGACGTTGCTGAAAATGTGGGAAGTTCCTTGTACGTGATTTTGAATTGACTCTAACAGTAAAACTGGAAACTAGACATCCCATAGATGGCTATTTTGGTAGTCAGTTTCGGGTGATCTGTAATCATTGCAGAGCTATGGCGGCCTGAAGTTGCAAGACCTGGAAATTTGTTGAGAAATTTTTGAGTTTTTTGGAAAAACGACCTCCTTACGTCAAAGTTTTCAAAATTCTGTTCCAAAAGTTTTCACAGTGACACCAATTGATGCTGTTCTATTCAAATTTCGTGAAATATTGCCAGTGGGAAACCTGCGAAATCGTGCATTATTTACCGAACCAAAAAGCAAATAAAATTTCGGCTACCGCTCAAACGTTCGCTACTGTGCGGATCGTGCCCAAAATCTGCCAGGGACAGCTCCCAACAATGTACTCACAGTGCTCCAGATTTCATCCAAATTCGGTCATTTTCAGTGGAGTTATAACGTGAACAACGTTTTTTTGCCCCACAGAGTAATTCCGTTATAGGCTCTTAGAACCTATAATAACCAGCAGCAGCGACTGGTTAGAATGGCAAAACAGACAACTCATAGCTGAGTACAAACCATTATGCTATACAACTCTCCGTCGTCATCACACGCGACACCTCCAGGACAGTAAAGGTCGAACCAGCCCTCCTTGCCTTCACGAATGCCAAGAACTGTCTGATGGACGTCACAGCGACTGTCAATGCTGATATTACGCAGTGTTGGCTTCATGTGCCTGCAGTCATTATGAGATACGTAGTTCACACATGGTACTGATTACACTACAGCAACAGTGATGACGTTGTAAGAGGGCTATGCTAGTGCTATTTCTTAATTTAATATCAATTACCAAGCCACTTGCTTACAATTAGAATGTCTATAGTGCTGTCCAGTGTAGAGTTTTGCACGGGAATGGAAATACCGCGGGATTACAGTGGAAAAACCGTGGGAACGATAGTCAGATCTAAATCAATTACCTCGGTAATAGCGGGAACGGGAACAGTACGTGCGGTAGTACCATGGGAATGGGATAGTAAAATTTTTTTACAAAGGAATATAGACTCTAATGACTAACTGTCTAGCGCTGGTTCAAATGCAGCTGATTAGAGATTAGAGCAACGACAGGAACTATTATTTGTGTATTATTAGTCACAAAATGCATGTCATCAAAATTACAACTGTTAATTTTGTGTGACGCGAAAATGTACTTATGTATAAATAACTAACAGGAACGGGACGGGATCGGGAGAAGTACTCGCGGGAACGGGCGGGAATGGGAATGACGCTTGCGGGAACAAAAAAAGACATGGGAACGGGACAGGAACCAAACCAGAAGAACATTCCCGTGCAAAGCTCTAGTCCAGTGTCTGCAATACTGCAAGTTTATGTTGAAATATAATGTAAGACTATGAACTAAGAGAACAGAACACACCACAAAATACTCAAATAAAATCCAAATATAACATCAAAGCTGATTTACTTCAGTACTAGTATAAATATGGACTCATAAGTCCAGTGGGAACAGACGCCATTCATGCAATACTAGTGCAGAATGGAATGGAGTTTCTGATAATTGTAAGAATGAAATCACATTTCCGAAACTTTCACTGTTCACTGACAGGTATTGGTGTACCAGTGTACAGTGCCTTATGGACTGGCTTATGGCACTCTCAGTTACTCCATGCAAACTGCGATTTTTAGGACAACTGGTATGGTTGGTACACACTACCCATGTTACATATTACGGGCCGTGTTGTCGGATCGTGAACACTGCCTGTGGATACAAGCGTCCAAAATGACACCCATGTCCACAGACCCATGACACGGCATCGGAAATGAGTCCCCTCACTTTCTGCAAAGTGCAGACCTGGCTCCCTCACTTTTGCATTAGTTATTGCATTGCCAGCAATGTAACAGACAATTTCACTATCAGATACTGACATGTAACAATATAGTGTAAAACCTATAAGTGAGCCACCTCTGCTGAGACTTATCGGGGGTGGGGCCCATTGTATAAAGTGGCCCCCCACAACCCAATTTTTGGGCACTCTGCACTGAAAAATGGGCCCCATCACTTAGAAATTGCTTCCGACAACACTGAACCCGATCCTTATTATTTTCAGAAATTTGTTAGTTGGAGCCACTGTTTTTGTTCAGCAAACTTATTTTATAATCTCAATTCAGAATGCTGCATTATGCTGGGATGGACTGGGATGGGAATGAGCTTGTGAGAGTAAACGGGTAAGAAATTAAAATGTGCTGGAACATGATAGGATGGTAAAAGTTCGTGGTAATGGGGGGGGGGAATCTCACTTATGTCACTTTTTCAGTTATTTATGCCACTGTATAATTACAGGAATACAGACATTAAAAAGTTACTTACGCTGTAAACAGTTCATGAGCCAATGCACTGCAAACACAAACAGGCAAATATAACTGACTACATTTACAACTGAAGTTAGTGGTAACTATTTACAGGTAGATTTTGCATAACCGATAGGCAACTGATTTTCCATCTTACAGAACTAAACAGGTAAAAACTCCACCATCGCACAAGCGATGTGCTATGTTAGCAAGTTCATGCTATGTTTCACGAGGTATGACAGTTAGAAAGATTTCGAACAGAAAAATCTTCAAGGTCATTTAAGGGCACTGGCAATCGTGCCATTCAATAGGCCACATACGAATTCCTATTAGTCTTTAATTGCAACTATGTCACTATCTTGCACCGTTTATGAGATATTATCACTTATTCCCCAAAAATGAAAGAGGTCACGTGACTCTAAACACATCCCTTTTGTGGGTATATATCATGCATGCACTAGTACTCCTGTGTATCAATCAGCACATGAAATTTGAAGTGCCTTGCTTCACAAATTCCAAAAATATAAGTGGAACAAAATTGAAGTGTCTATCTCCACCCACTATGAAGATATGAAAGGAGATACAAAATACTTTTAAAATGTTACGGTTTGGGGTAGATAGGGGTCACTTAAGGTCATTGGAAATAGTGTCATTCGAAAGAGTGCACATGAGTTAGCATATTAGTTCCTATTAGTGTTCCATAGTAACTATGTCCCTATCTTGCACCTTTTTGAGATATAGAGAGAATAGAGAAAAATAGAGATATTGCCATATCATAGTTAACACATGCTATAGTTCCAAAGGTATTCGAGTTAGAAAGGTTTTAAACAGCAGAAGTACCTTCAAGGTCATTCATCGTCATGGCACTTGTGCCATTCAATAGGCTATGTATGATTTCTGTTCGTTATCCATTGCAACTATGAATATCTTGTACCATTTCTGAGATATTATCAGTTATTTCTTATGGACACATCCTCTTTGGGTTAATCAATCACGCATGCAATAATACTTGCCAGTACCAATCTGCACATCAA
>Ga0209780_1000659_pt1 | contig 19485 bp, 7 predicted proteins | sample WorMetexBAHAMAS2_FD_187384 | JGI IMG/M metagenome (GOLD analysis project Ga0209780, IMG submission 187384) | Marine gutless worms symbiont microbial communities from Max Planck institute for Marine Microbiology, Germany - Inanidrilus exumae... | ecosystem: Host-associated > Annelida > Digestive...
TTACAGCACTGACAGATCCTCTAGTTGGTGAGCCTGCTGCCACCCTCCCAAGAACCCTACCCCCGCTGTCGGTCGTTCGGTCCTGGATTACAGAGCCGTCTGACTAGACTGTCAGTCATTGATAGAAATGAGGAGCAGCAAACAGTGGAAGTCTAGTCGTTCATTGTTCTGTGTAGCGATGCTGAGTCATCCGGCGGTCAGTCTGAGTGAGTTGTCGTCCCACGTGGCTCGTCTCAAGTCCAGCGACGGTCAGCTCTTCTCACACGAGTACGAGTCGATTGACCCTGGTCAGCAGTTCACGTGGGACGCGTCGAGCTGTGACGAGAACAAGACCAAGAACCGCTACGCCAACGTGATCGCCTACGATCACTCGCGAGTCAAACTCGAGTCGTTCGAAGGAGTGCCGCCCTCTAGCGAGTGCGACTACATCAACGCCAACTTCATCGACGGATACTGCAGACCGAATGCCTACATCGCCACGCAGGTACGTGGCGGTGCAGTTCGTTGCTAGGCCACATCACATTTAGCGATAGTGGCCTATTGCTACACATGCAGTAGCGTGGTCGGTTTGTCTGTCTGTGTGTCTGTTGGTAACGTTCGTGAACCCTGCAAAAACGGATGAACTGATCGAGATGCCGTTTGCTTTGCTGACTCTGGTGGGCCCAAGAAACCATTATTAAATGGGCCCAGATTCCCCTAGGGGAAGAGGAATGTTTCAGATTTTTCAGCCCTGAACCGATGCACCAGTTCAGGTGAAGAAAATCGCACCAAACGTTAACTTTCCAGCACGCCCGGCCTGGCCCGGTCGTTCAACACTACCGTGACGTCATCAGTGCGGAAGCCTGTGGACAGCGTTGACTGCCTCTAAGCTGTCTGTGCTCGTCGTCCAACATTCTGTGCGTGCTAATGTAGCATATATCATAACGTAGCATATATCAGCCAAACATCATCAACAAAACTGTTATAGAATCATCTGAGAATCTTTGCGGATCTGATCTCCTGACTACGCCTCTGTGGCCAAAGAATTTCTTGACGAATTGCGATGATCTCAAGATCCTGTTTGGAGACAGTTTGCGGCAGCTGCCTTGGTTTGCCCCATCTCAAGCAGGGGCGTACCTGGCTAGGGGAGTCCAGTTAGGGGTCCAGACCTCAGCTATGACCAGAATGACTTGTGGGATTCTCATTGAGAACGTTTTGACGTATTGCTTTGCTGTGTTTTGGACCCCAAGACAAAATTCTCGGCTACGCTCCTGATCTGAGTATGCTACTGATCTCATGGCTACGCCCCTGATATCCTGGCTGCGCCACTCATCTTTTGGCTACGCCACTGATCTGAATACGCCCTGATTTACTGGCTACGCCACGCAACTGATTTCCTGTCTACGCCCCTGATTTCCTGTCTACGCCCTGATTTCCTGACTATGCCCCTGATTTCCTGACTACGCCCTTGATTTCCTGTTCCTGACTATGCCCCTGACCTCCTGACTACGCCTCTGATTTCCTGACTACGCCCTGATCTGACTACGCCGCTGATTTTCTGACTACGCCCCTGATCAGGCCCCAAATACTTAACTAGGAAACATAGGCAGCCGTATTGACATGCAGACTCACGCCGCCAACGGACGGCCGCGGGCAATGGCGGATCGAGGGGTAGGCGACTCTGGCAGCTGCCGAGGGAGGGGGCACCGAAGAGGGGAGTAGGAGAGCAAAAATAACGCGAATCTGCATAACGAAAAACATGTGATAGATTTTAAACAATCAGGGGCACAGTCTGGAAATCTTGCCCAGGGCACCAGAAACCACAGATACGCCTCTGGCCGCAGGTAGCACAGCGGCGTATAGGTGTACGGACTACTGGCCATGGTCACTAGCAATCGTGCGTCCGTGACCGTAACCGTGTGACCTTGACCTTTGACCTTTTGACCTCTGGATCAATGCGTGCCGAGCGACTGCTATCGAGTACATGTGTACCAAGTTTGGTGTTGATAGGCGACTGAACGCCCTACCCACGCCGGCGGCTATGCGGTCGTGGGTAATAAAATTAAAGAAAAGATAGGTCCAAAGTAACAAAAACTATATATAAAAAGCATTTCACTGAAATTTACTAACAGCTGTTTCTTTAGTTGGAATGAAAGCAGAAAATATAAAGTTTATAGATGTTATGCAACGCATAGTGCATTGAAAGACAGAACCCGTGGTTGTTCGCTGTCATTGCGTTGACAGCCACTCTGAGAATGTTTCTTAACTCGTCGCAGTCCGACAGTGTCACGTGATGTCTGTCATTATTTTTCTTATTCCGGTCCGTCACAGTCCGGTCCTGTGTTTGTCGCTGCGCCTCAAACCTTCATTGCCAGTGTAGGCTACAGTCGTACATTGCATTTGCCTGAGTCAGCGACAGCTTATGTCAACAGACGCCGCGAATAAATCATAGACGAATGCACCGGTCAAAGCCGTCGCAGCGCTGCAGTCGCCCGGTCGTGAGCTCAGCCGGCCCCGAATAACGCAAAACATCGCAGAACTGACAACGGGTTAGCCATGCAGTGGCGGCCAGGGTTCAAACACTCGGGCACGTCCCCCAAAAAAGTGTTTTTGGATAAACCCACTTTAAAAACCCGGCAAATAGAAAGAAAGAAAAAAATGAAAACTAGAAAGAAATATTTCACTAGGTTGACAGATGTAAACGTTTAAGGAGTTAGTTTTCATAGCTTCTAAATGTTAGAAAAATAAAAACCATTACTGGAGTGCTGTAGCCTGACTAAAAGTGTCTAAAAACCAACTGAATCAAGCAAACATTTCAGCTACATTATTTCTATATCACAAGTCAATATTTTGTTCAACGTCAATAACAAAGCATGCAAAGTTGCAGTTGCACAGGTAGGCCTATACAGGTTTGATTTTTCGTTTAAGATTTAACTGGAACATTAAGCAACAAATATAGGGCCTGCACAACGTTCGTAGTAGATACAACACACTATACAAACTACCCCACTTCACACTTATTGCACATAATTAGTTTCATATTGCAGCATGTTACAGAGTACCGGTAAGCTAAAAGTAATAGGTAAACAGCTGCATAACTCATGGCTGACTCTAATCATTCCATCTATACCAGTCCGGCTCTGGCTCATTGTCACAACACAGGTAATGAATGATAAGCTTTGACCAGTTTCTCAGCTTTGTCTGCATATTGTGTGTTCTACTGCCACTTTATATAATATAATATGATAAATCCAAGTTCTGTAACTGTATTTTAAAATTAACACAATTCTGTAAAGAAATTAGACAACAAAACTTGCAGTCAAAAGTGCAGTTAATTACATCCTGTCAAGGCTATCCCTACTTGGTGCTAACCATTTGTCCATGTGAAAAACCCCAAAACCCGTTCAATAAACTCAAAAAACCCGCTGGGTTGGGCTTTTAAAAACCCCAAATGACGTTGCTGTAGAGCTTGCGCTGTGGCTGAGCCGGTGATCAGGCTGTATTGAATAACCACCGACATGCTTTTCACTCGTGGTTACCTGCCTGTCTTGACGGCCTGGCGCCGCCACTGCGGTTAGCGCTTAGACTGACGGTTGGGGTTTATTTACTCCTCGTCATTACAATTGTTCTGCGGTATTTTTGATGCGCAACAGCACCGTGCGCATGCGTGATGTACACGTTAGGCCGGCCTGGCCGATGAACATAGGCCTACGCCCATACAGAGACACGATTCTGTTATGTAACTAAAGCACGAAAGCTTGTGTGCTGGACCGGTTATACTTCCGCCTGTCTCCGTCATCTCACAGCGTTATTCTCTTAAACCACTTGTACTCCACTGTTTCTCAGGTTCAATATACTCTAACCGTCACTCTAAAATACAGTTTTATTTTGCGATTGTAATTGTTTTGTCAGTCGTGTTGCTGTATGCATTTACAATTTGTATGTTTTTTCTTCTCAGTTTTTCTAACCTGCGACATTGCTACGTCTGCGTTCTGTCAATAAAGCGATACGTCAACTTATGTTATGCTGTTGTTTTACTTGTTAGCTTTGCTGCATGTCATATAATCTCAATGCAGTGACGAGACCAGAATTAATATGCTGTTTGGGGCTATAGCCCCGAGTCACGGCGAGCATGGTAGCGGGAGCGTATAGTGGGGGTCTGTTGGCTAAGCCCTCAGTGGGGTCGAGGGGCAAGGCCCCTGGTCAGGGAGTCAGCCCTTCTGAAGCTGAAAACAATTTTAAAATTGAGCAGTATTGCGCTCTAGATTTGACTATTTGATCTTTTGCAGCTTTCAGATATTACATCTGTCACTGTTAAGTTGTTATATTATACTATGCCGCTAATGCAAAAAAAAAACAATTTGGCTTTTACCATTTATATTTGACATACTCTACATAGGCCTACCTTTATAAAATGTGGAGATTGTAGCTGTAGCCATTCCAGAGATATGAAGGAATACCATAAATCGTAAAAAGTATCGGTAATATGAGGTGATTGCGATCATTCCAGGTCATCGACTAGGACACTGTGCTGTTCTTGTGGAACTGTGTCGGCGAACTGCAAAAATCATGCGTACGAAAACTAACACCATTTGACGGTTTGGTCAACTGCTGAGCCGTGTATATATACAGAGAATGTTTACTACAACAGGCTACAGTATGTGTGCAGTCGAAAACGTCTGAAGGTGACAGTTAACGATAAAAGTCGTCCTAGTCTGAATATTCATAGGCGCCGAACCCACAGGGGCAACGGGAAAATTGCCCCGGTACTCTTGGCAGTACCGGGGCAAACATATCCTATTGCCCCGGTACTTTTTCAGCCTTCACTATGGCCTACTATTCTATCTACACTGTGGGGCATAAAAAACACACCAAAATGTGTTTCGCCATAACTTTCGTAAAACTCGACGGATTTTAAACAAATTTGGCAGATTGCTTCTTAAATAAATTTTACATAAAGCAGTGCAAAGAAATGTCACCTGAACCGAGTACCAGCTTCATACTATCTGCTGAAACTTGAAAGTCACTATAATACAACTGTGACGTTGGCTATATTCGTGTCTTCATGCAGTTCAGATGAAGGTCCTCGTGGATTATTCTACCTATTCTTCTATTCACTGTTTTACGACTCGCTCCAGTTTCTCTTTTGATCTAACGAGTTGTTTGGTCAGTTTGGGGGGCATTCTCCTGGCTGAGTACAAGATCTTGTACGGTATTAATGTCGCAAGCCATGCAGCGGATGACCACGTTCAGTGCGTACTCTAGAGAACATTAATACCGTACAAGATCTTGTGCTCAGCCAGGAGAATGCCTCGCAAACTCACCGAACAACTCGTGAGATCGAAAGAAGCAGCAGATGTTGCCAGATATTCGGCGTATGTCAGGGGACGTCTTCATATTCCAGCAGGACAGCGGACCTGCACACCGTGCACGGGACACCATCGAGCTGCTACGACATGAAAAACCAGACTTCGTTGGACCAGATGTCTGGCCAGCGAATTCACCAGACCTCAATCCAGTTGACTATAGGATCTGGGAACTGATACAAGAACGCGTCTATCAGACAGCGATTCGGGACATCGATGATCTGAAGCAGCGCCTTACCATGTGTCTGGGCTGAGCTGAAGCAAAGCGTCATTGATAAAGCCATTGAACAGTGGCGGCCACGGCTGAGAGCTTGCATACGCGCAAAGGGACAGCACTTTGAACAGCTGCTAAATTGAACATTGCATTTCCTTGTCTAACATTAAGATTCCGCATTTTTTGTTCAGTGACAACTGCTCGTTGCATTTAGGAATATAGCCTACGTTACAATTGTATTAGTGACTTTCAAGTTTCAGCAGATAGTACGAAGCTGGTTATGGCGAAACACATTTTGGTGTGTTTTTTTATGCCCCACAGTGTAGTACACTGCAGTGCACATAGCTGACCACCACAGTGCCGGCCATTAGTCTGCAGCCGAGACTATGTTGTAGGGTTGCACTGAAGGTTCAGCTAGCATGCAGACACGCCCACATCAAGATCAGGATAATGAGTTCTGCAGCAGTAGCTGGAGTAGCCTAGATGCGGGGTGGGAAGTAGGCCTATGGCTTGGCATGCATGCCCCTGCACGGCTTATACAACCCTAGGTCTGACTACTTAGGGAGTGGGGGACATGCAGTTGACTTATTTTGCGGAGCCGTAGATGGCAATCTGCTCTGCATGAGCATGACGCGTGCGTTCTCCTGCACCACTGAGCGCTGTCTCACTGTAGCTAGTACAAGGACGTGTGGATAATGTTCAGTTTATAATGGATAAATTTGTAGTAAAACGAGCAAGAGTTGAAGTAGCGGATGCTTCCCAAGCAACGTAAGGATGACATTTTTATTTATTATGAAAAATCGTACATCAGTACACATGAACTAAGAGATAATAAGAAAAGTTTTGTAAAATGGAAAAAGTTACTCAGTACATAAAAACTCAATAAAAGCATCCAGAACCGAATTAGCCTACTAAACAAATCTAAGTCCATATCACCGTGCTTCACTGCCAGAGACAGTTTTGCCCAGGAGCGAAGTGAACTCAAATAAGGAAGTCAGTTGAGGTTTTGCAAGACGACAACAAGAGCTGTAATGCAGACCTACTACCCAGCCCAGCAGCGGAAAGCTGTCGAGTTGTTGAATTTCCCGATGTGCCGCTCCTTAGAGCTGTCACTGCCGCGTTCCATGCAGCGCTGTCTGTCTGGACAACCTCATTGACTAAAACGCGACGTCTAGACGCACTGACGCAACTAACAAACTTGGTTGACTTTCATTAGCCTAGCACTGCATCTCTTGACTGTCGCGCTGTCGGTTTGTTCCCAGGCCTCCTAGTCAGCCGGATATAACCGTTCCTATGACCCGGTCTTCAATGCGTCCCATCAGTCCCATGCAATCTTCCGAGCACCTGTCCACAGTCAGTGTGCGTCAATAAACACTTATCACGCGCTGTGTCAAGTGTAACTCTGTGTCGCGTTGCTTTGCTGCTCTTCACTATCGTACGCCGTTCAACAGACGACGGCTCAACTCGATCTTGTTGACATTGCTAAGACGATTACTTTAATAAAGTGGGTCACAAATGTCCCTCCGTCCGTACGTACTTACGTCCGTCCACAAAAAGTTTTTTCTTCGATTTGAATGAAATTTGACGTGTGGGTAGAGGTTGATGAGTGATGCACGACGGTATGCAGTATGACCCGATCCAAGGTCAAGGTCAAGGTCACGAGCCTTTCAAAATTGTAAATTCTGTGAAGTGTACGTATGTGTGTGTGTCTGTGTGTCTGTGTGTGTGTGTGTGTGTGTGTGTGTGTAGGGACCGCTGCGTGACACTGTGTCTGACTTTTGGCGAATGATCTGGCAGTATCATTGTCCGGCAATTGTTATGATGACGAAGCTCGAGGAACGCAATCGGGTAAAAACGTCCTCCGCTGAGATTTCTGTAGACTCAACTACGTAAAAAATTATGATTTATCTACCACACCAAATTATTAGGTCGACTCCTCCGAGTCGACCAATAAAGCCGGTCTCAAAGACTCAAATATGTCCGTCCGTCCGTCCGTCTGTCCACAAAAACTTTCTTCGATTTCAAAGAAATTTGGTATGTAGGTAGAGGTCGATGAGTGGTGCACGACGGTATGCAGTATGACCAGATCCAAGGTCAAGGTCATGAGCCATTGAAAGTAGGAAATTAGACCATTTTGCGAAGGCTATCTCCTCCCCCATTTACAATGGGGGCTCGCAAAGGACCACGGATTCTTAAATTAGGGCACAATACCTAAAGCTTATCGGGCCGAATTTTTTATTTTTGTCCTAGTTTTTGTGTCATGTGACTTTGAAGTTGGCAGTAAGTAGCCGTCCATAAAAAGTTTCTTCGATTTCAACGAAATTTGATATGTCCCGATCCAAGGTCAAGGTCACGAGCCTTTGAAAGTCGGAAATTCGGCCATTTTCAAACGCTGTCTCCTCCCCCGTTTATCGTTTATAATGGGGGCTGGCAAATGACCAAGGGTTCTTAAATTGAGGCACAATACCTAAAACTTATCGGGGCCGCATTTTTGATTTTTGTCCGAGTTTTTAAAAAAAGTGTCACGTGACTTTGAAGTTGGCAGTAAGTAGGAGTCGACCGTCAGTTCCGTATGGGGCTAATTTTTAATTTCTGGAAACCACAATCATTTCGTTTAATATAACATTCAGTTCCACACAAACGGTTCAATGTTGTCTGTGATAGGCCTATGTTTAACAAATTAATCGAATTCGACCTATTGCTCACGAACATTACGTGGAGATCAGCAAAACTATGCTGCCCTCTGGCGAGTATAGATACCGTTGATGAAATATTCATTAAGGACTCTGTTGAAGTATTAAAACAATCCTTATTTATAAGTGGTTTCGAAGACTAGTGGGTAGGGCGTTCCGTCGCGTCTGTTTCTCTGTTTGTCCGCGCTGTAAAAGTAAAACGGCTTGAACTATATCAACACCAAACTTGGTACACGTATACTCTATAGCAGTCGCTCGGCATGCGTTGACCCAGAGGTCAAAAGGTCAAAGGTCAAGGTCACACGGTTACGAAAGCCGTCACGGTCGCATGGTTGCTAGTGACCATGGCCGGTAGTCCGCATCCCTATACGCTGCTGTGCTGCCTTTTGGCGTCATAAAAGATGATGATAACTAGAGATGTCGCAATATTGATGCTTGCAATGTAATGACCGCAGAAGGGTGGGTCATAACTAGAAAACGGATCTCAGCCGTTTCTGGGTCAGAGGTCACGGAAAGTAGGTCACCTTTTAGATGACACATTGTAGATTGACACTAGCATTTTTGTTTGTCGATGCGACGTTTCATTTCGGAGATGTGCGGTGTTGAGTGTGGAAGACGAGGAAAGTGGTCCAAAATTTGATGTTTTTTGCGCCCCAAATTTGGGGAAGGGACCCGAAAAAATTTTGGGGGTATTTGTAAATCGACATCACTTCTGACGTACGGGCCAAGTTTGGTTGAGATCCGATGGCTGGTCTTTCATCTATGCTGACGAAATAAAAATAAATAAATAAATTACAGCGGTAAAATATAATGAATGGTCTTGCCTTTGGCATCCATAATGCTGATGACGTGTAATTGGTGGAACGTGAACAGTTAACATTGACGAGTGGTGAAGTTGGTGTGTGACTTTGATGTCAGATAGGCCTGCTACTGTGTGTATAATACTCTGATACTGTGTGTGTGTAGTCCAAGTGTGAACAGTACTGGCCAAGTCGTGGCTCCGAGTTGTACGGCTGGATAGAAGTGACTCTGCTAGACGTCATGGAACTAGCCACCTACACCGTCCGCACCTTCCACCTCGCTAAAGTATCTCTCCTTTGCCGTCTCATCGTCTCTCTGTCTTGTCTGTCTGTCTGTCTGTCTGTGTGTGTGTGTGTCAGACGGTACTGTGTAGTGGCTCTTACGATCTCTGATGATGACGTCCAGAGCTGAGAGCTCATAACTCAAGTACAGATAAGCGCAGGATCTTCACAGTTGGTGGAGTGGTTGATCACGTGACTTGCCATGTTAAACAAACACAAATCGTGTTTCTTGTTGTTTCCTGCATTATCCTTTAATATCGCTGCTTTCGTTTCACTTCACGTTGAACTCGTTGTGTTTCTGCGTCAACCTCATCTCGTTCCAGACACTCGTCTGTTCCTGTTCTCACGCCGTGATTCAACGTCGCTTGCTGCTGTCATCCATAGCTCATCAGTCTCTCACTGTTCGGCTTACTTACTTACTTCTTCGTGTTTCACAAATCCTTCCCACCATACACTTTCTTCTTCTCTTATGACAGACTCTACCTGCATTTATTACCCGGACCGTTTCTTGTGAGCCATGTTGATTTCCTACCCACGAAGACGCCAGTCGCCGGGGTGAGGTTCTCAGCTGCGTTTGTCTGTCTGTCTGTCTGTTTGTTTGTCTGTCTGTTTTTCCGCACGATATCTCAAAAACAGTGCAGCTAGGATCACCAAACTTGACCTAGAAATGTTCCACCGTAAGTCCTGGAAACCCATTTATGTCGGGTTCAAGAGGTCAAAGGTCAAAGTCACAGGACACAGACATTGCCGTCGTGGGTTTTTGCATTCTTGTGAGTGCTGGCTTTTTCTAGTGTTTTTTCATTTCTTTGCAGGAGGCGTCGAGTGAGACTCGTGAGGTGCGTCAGCTGCAGTTCACAGCGTGGCCTGATCACGGCGTTCCTCAGCACCCCTCTCCACTGCTGCTCTTCATGAGACGAGTCAAGTTCATGACGCCTCCAGACTGCGGACCGACCGTCGTACACTGCAGGTCTATTCAACAGCTGTCTCCTATCAAAGTAATAATAATAATAATAATAACCGAGATGGTGCTGTCAGAGTGGACGGTGTGATTTACGTGCGGTGAAAGCTGACTGCTAGACAGCTCAATCTACGCACTCAACCGTAATTGAAAAAAACAAACAAACAAACTTGAGGACAGTCGGTAGTGCATACCCCCACCACGGTGTTGGCAAATATCACGTGCTAACCGCAGCCCTAATAATAAAACCCTAATCCTCCTGAATTTAATCGTCTCTTTCATGAAATACACCACTAACACGTTTGAATTATCCTGTTATAATTCGTTAATAATTTTAACCTGCAAAAACGTTTTGTTCAAAAAATATTGAAATGTGTATGATTTATTTTTTCACACATATCTTTCCGATAACTCATTTTTTTCATCTGAAGGTAGTTGGAGAAATATTAATTGAATATTTTTTGTCTTGTTTTTATAAAGTTGATAACGTGAATAACCATGACTGTCTTGTCTTTACTCTGTGACGTCACTGACATAACCACCTGCAGAAAGAGTTTGTACTTGTGATTTTTGAATTATCACATTTGTAGAGTTAATCGAATTTAATCGATTCATTTGTGATTAAAGACGTTTGATTACTCAATTAATTTTAAGTTATCAGTGGCCCTAATTACTACTAGTACTATTGATGTATGCAGTGCTGGCGTGGGGCGGACGGGAACTTTCATTGTGATCGACACTATGTTGGAGCGGATCAAACACGTGGACACGGTCGATATCTATGGTCAGGTGACGTGCCTGCGTGCTCAGCGGAACTACATGGTGCAGACTGAGGACCAATACGTCTTCATTCACGACGCCGTGCTGGAAGCCATAACGTCCGGCAACACGGAGATCCTGGCGCGCAATTTGCGCTGTCACGTGAGACAACTGCTGACTCCGTTGAATCATCAACAGACTGCCATGCAGCTCGAGTTCGAGGTACGTAGTGGCGACACCTGGCGAATAGACCTGCATTGAACACTCAGCGGGATCCTGGTACTTTACGTATCGGGTAGGATCCAGTGTTGTAGACAGCTGGTGACAAATTGCGTCCACGGACACAGAGCGTCGCGCGGTCCCTCGGCGGCAGCTGAACGTCTCGTATGAACGAGGCAGGGATGCGAATAATTAGTTTTTGATTGTGACAGTCAAGGCCTTGTCCTTAGCTATTGCTTTGATTGACAGGCTGCTGCCCGCTGTTGAATCTCCAACTCAGCTGATCTCAGCGAGGTACCAAGCTGGTCCATAGCGTGTCTGCTTGTCAAATTTCCGGTGACGTACCTGAAATGAAACATTCGTCAATGCACGTTGAAAATGGCTCAACACTAATCGTAAATTTCTCACCTACCTGGTCTACAAACATGACTGAGTAAAGCCGTAACAGTTGGCACACAATGTTAGGATCGTCTTCTAAACGTTTACCAGTCTCTACATGTGTATGTCTGCCTGTGTGTCTGCATGTCTTCCTGCCCGTATGTCTGTCTACGTCTGCTTGTGTGTGTGTGTGTGTGTGTGTTCAGCGGTTGCTGAGTACAAAACACAGTCGTCCTGAGCAGTTCGTCAGCGCTCGTCTTCCCAGCAACGAACACAAAAACCGACACGTAACCGTCTTGCCTTGTGAGCCGGGCTCATTTAAACGTTCATTATTATAGTTTGCATGACATTAGCAAATTACTAGCAGTAGCGCTACACCAAATACTGTTCATGTCGGTGCTAAACTTGTCCAGAAGCAGTTGGTGGATTTGATTGATATTCTACATAGTACAATTCTGTTGTGACTTACATCAGACATCAGAGGCGTAACTTTGGTCTAAAAAGTGGGGGACCAAGCTTGAGGTGTACTTATGAAGTGGGGGAGTCCGTCCCCACTCCAAAAAGTGGGGGTCCGTCCCCCGTCGTCCCCCTGAAATTACACCTATGTCAGACAAAGTCATTACTATTAACTGTTACATGACACACAGTAGGTGATGGTGTCGTCTCATACGATCATTCAATCATTCAATCAATGAATCAGTCGCACTTGTATTAGCAACTTACAAACTAAATCACAACAACAGTCACGTGACCTCTGTAATGATATAAACAAAGAAGTGCAAAACATAGATCGAGAATTCGAATTTTACGATTTTTTTTCATTCTTAAAATTTAACGAATTTTACGAATTTTTTTTCGGCTGAAAAAAATTGCAAAAAATTCGTAATTTTGCAAATCGTATGTTTAACTTGTTTTGATGTTCTGGAATGTAACGTTCATTTATAATGCATTTATTCGTATAACAGATCACTGTAAAAGGTGCAAACCGCCTTTGTAAGTTTTTAAAAATATTTTTATTAACATGAACCCGTGAAACGCATCAAATTCTTCAGTTGTTGTTGTTGGCTTGTTGCTAATAATGCTAAAATAATGGTACACTAAAATCGGAGCTCATTTAAATAAGTAAACTATTCCACTGGAAGGCCACGCCCACTCGGGCATTTAACGAATTTTTGTACGAATTTTTACTAATTTTTTTAATTTCGGAAAATTCGTTAAAAGTCACGCGCGCGCGCGTGTGTGTGTAGTCGAGTCAAGTCGTGTCTATCTGCAGCCGATACGCGGCATTGAAGGCTCCGACTACATCAACGCCAGCTTCATTGACGTCAGTACTGTAACCTGTGTGAACCTAAAACTGTCGTGAGTTAGCTATCATTTCACCGACCATGACACCAAGCCAAGACATTGGCTGACAAGACCATGGACCATTCTGTGTCTTCTGAGTGGGACGTAAAGCTTTGACTTGCTTGCTTACTTACTGAATGAAGTGTGTGAGGCAGGGTTACCGAGTGCGTCGGTCGTACATCGCGACTCAAGGGCCGCTCGCTGAGACAACTGACGACCTCTGGCGAATGTTGTGGGAACACTGCAGCAACATCGTCGTCATGCTGTCCACGCTCAGAGACCACGTGACCGGCCACGTGAGTGACAGCACAGCCTAAAGTGGGCGGAGTCAAGTGGGCGGATGATTGACGGCCGGTCTTCCTTCCCTCCCCACTGCGGGTGATGTATGGGCAGGGAAGAACTGTAGTTAGTTCTCTCAAGCCAACTGACGTCCAACATGTAGCCTAATCAACACTGGAGAACGACAAGCTAACCGGCCTGACGGACCCTTGTAAACTCACCTGATTGCATCAATCTCATGAACGTCCTCTGTGTCAAATGTTAACCCTAACCCTAACATGTTCCACTCCAGTCCATCCCACGACCACGCCGTTGAACCTTAGTAATGTGAACTGGCACAGTAGAATAAGTAGACACGATTCTATGAATGAATGGTTCAAAGTTCACTATGTGCAAAACTTTAGGCGGTTTTTTTCTGGAACACCCTGTACGTTTTGTGTAGTTGACGCCTGTGTGTCTGTGTGTTGATACAGGAAGAATGCTATCAGTACTGGCCGAGTGATCGGTCGGCTCGCTATCAATATCTCGTTGTCGATCCTTTGGCTGAGTACAACATGCCACAGTACGTGCTGAGGGAGTTCAAAGTCACCGACGCACGGGTCTGTCAGCAGTCTGTTACAGTAGTCTAGGCACGCAACGAACGTCGGCAGCGAAGGCTGGGGCGTAGTAGCATATCTAGCAAATCCCAGCAGACATTAGGACAAAGTCCACGGATAGTTAGTGACTGCTTAAAAGTTTTTTATTGATCATTAGTAATAGTAGATGGCTGTGCTTCTTATTACTGGCCCGCCTAATAGGCCAGTGTTGTTTTGCTCGCTGTCGTCTGTCATCGTCTGTAACGCTGCCAGGCGCGTTGGCGGCCGGCCGCGTGGGCGGCCGACACTGCACGGCGGGCCAGTAGTGTTACGACTCGTTAGGGCGACACCTTGGTTTACTTGTATCTAGAGAGACGTCATTGGGTTTACTGTTTGCCTGCATTGTACACTGCACACACACACTGTGTTAGCATTCTATTATGTGCTAATATCTTTGGCGTCTCTGTTCTGTAGAACATAACTTAGTCTTCTTCTAGTTATGTAAACACACTTTTGTGTAGTTTCGTGCAAGTTTTAGTACAGTTGTAAACAATCTCACAACACGTCTAAAACTGATTGTTAGCGTAAGTAAAAACTCTGGCGGCATTGCGATCGACCTCATTGCCCCCAAGCAGTTGACGCATGAGGGCGGGTTAATAATAGCCAAAGTCAAGTTACTGGAGGGCACAGGCAAGATGGGGTTTCCCGTATTGGGAAGGGGAAACCCCACCTCGCTCGTGCTGTCCTCAGTACTGGTGGGATATACGGGGAAGTTGACAGCCCTCCCGCCCAGGAAATGTATTTTCCTTTTGGAGTGATGTGCCTTGGTACAGGTTTGAAACTCTGAGTCAGTTTTGTGTCAAAAGTGAGAAGAAAAGGTAACAGCGGAGTAGAAGCAGACGCATAAGAAGTGTGATTGATAGCATGGCGGTGGTGATGTGAAAGTGCTGTAAACAGGACGGTCAGTCGCGAACCATTCGTCAGTTCCAGTTCACTGATTGGTCAGATCACGGCCTGCCGAGCAGCGGAGAAACGTTCATTGAGTTCATTGGTCAGGTTCATAAAACCAAGGAGCAGTTCGGACAGGACGGACCAATCAGCGTTCACTGCAGGTGAGTCGCTCGCCATTATACACGGTGGCGCAAAACAAAACGGCTAACGTCACTCTGAGTCTGGCGTCGGCCAAATATTTCTCAAAGTAGTGTAGCGAAACGTTTGGGAACGTGGTTATATTTATTGTCATGTCTCACAGTAAACGGCAAAGTTAACGTCAGTTTCAAACCTTGTCTCTGTCTGTCCGACGGTTTATATATTGGTGCGGTATCTCGCAGACCGCTGCAGACAAACTGGACACAGAAATGTTCCACGATGAGTCCTGGAAACCTATTTAACTGTGTCATGTCGTGTGTGTGTGTGTGTGTAGTACTGGTGTTGGTCAGACGGGCGTGTTCATAGCTCTGAGTGTTGTCTTGGAACGAATGCGGTTTGAAGGCGTCGTTGACATGTTTCAAACTGTCAACATTCTACGCACTCAACGACCGTCGATCATACACACAGAGGTCACGTGACTGCAGTTCATCTCTATTTCTCACTTCCAGTCTCAGTCCGTCCGCCATGTTCGTCCGGACAGATCTTGTCACCACGATATCTGATGAACGGCTTGAGCAGTCTTGATGAAACTTACAGCGAATATGCACTACAGTACTGGTGACCTGGTTAGAGTTTGGGGTGAAAGGTTAAAGGTCAAGGTCACAGCCAGCCGTGGTGCTGTCGAAGACATCCAGTTTGACGCTGATAATAATCCGATTTGTAAAGCGCCAGAATGTCAAAAGACTTCCGTGGCTGATACGTCGAAGTACATCTTGCAGTTTGTGTTTGTCATCAGTCAGTTTGGTTCTCTTTACCTCAGCCACTGTTTACACCCGTCTCTGTCTGTCTGTCTGTCTGTCTGTCTGTTGGGTAACTGAAACAACTGACGCGTGGATCATCATATTCATAATTTAGCAAATAGCTACTGGGGTGGATTAGGTGGAGCAAGGTATGGAGACAGACTGTGTAGGTAATGCTGCTGAGGAGACAATCTGCAATCTGAGTAACCTTGTTGTCGTGTTGTACAGGATGAATATCGGTTTTGTTATGAGGCGGCGCTCGACTATCTCGGCTCGTTCGATCACTACGCCAGCTGAGCCGGTTCACAGCCTGTACACCGCCGCCACGACGAATTGTGTCTATCTATCGACGAGTCTCTGAGAGTAGACGGGCCCACCCGTCATTTAGCTGCATCATGATGTTACTTACTTTATTTTAACGGTCCCTTGGAGACCAATTATCGGAGAACATACTGGACTGATCTTCACAAAATTCTCAGGATAGGTAGACATTTGTGTGCTGCCTGATCAGTCCGACCTTCTTTTCGCGATCGCTTAAAGAACTTGCTACGTTAACCGGAACCGATTTTTGTCGCGAATCAGCTAAAAACTGACCTAGGCCTACTCCACGTGACCACCTTCATTCTGTGCGGCGCTGCAGGCATTCCACAAAACATCGCAGCAAGGTTGCGCGCGTTAACACCACCTATGACCCCTCTATTCTGTGTCTGATACAAATTTGGTGAACTACTGAAATTTGGTCCTATATGTAACCCCGGAGTTTTGCAGGCGCGTTTGCCGGGCTTTGCCACACATTGATACTTTGTTCCGTGGATTAGTCGTTGGACAGTTCGGATCTGAATCACAGGAATTATACCGATTGACTGACAGACAGGTGCGTCTAACAGTGCTCGAATTACGTGGGCCTGGCGGTGGCCCTCCCGAGTTCTTTTGTGGACCTGTTGCAGTCCATAATCCATAACTACTGTAACTATACGGACTGTGTGGGACCCCAGACCCCAATATATGCATAGTATGCTGACACTCTGCGCTGGCCATGTCACCCCACTACCCAAGTCTTTTGCACCCTGAAAACTCTAGATAATTCGACTACTATACCGATAGGCCTATGATAATCGATGTATATGAGAAACAAGTGATGCACGTGAAGATAATTTAGAAGACTTTTACTTGTTGTCAGTCTGCTGCCACGAGACTGCACCTATGTTTGCTCTGAATATAGCTTCAACCTGTGATCGTTCATTCAGTAAGTGCGTTACAGTAGTCTAGCCTGGAAAGTCGAGTCATTTCCGAATTGCGAGCTGATCTGTTGCCGCGTGTCACGTGGTATGTTGGATCACTGCTGCGATATCAACACACCTCAACATGTACAACAGCGCTATTGATTAGGCTACTTACTGAATGTGAGTCGTGAAGGTGCAAAATGTTTCACACGGTAATGTAGCGACAGATTTAAGCCGTGGTGACGAACGAACGAAAGTCTGAGGAACAAACAAACACCGTTTTTCCGGCCCACCCACATCCGAGCCGGCGGCCCTGTACTCAGCATGCTGATAGGCTAGGCCTAGAGTAGAGCGAATGGATTCGGCCGACCTTGACATCTAATAACGGTCGACTGCCAGTCAGTCCCCCAAACGGCATCTCGATCGGTTCTGTCGTTTTTGCAACCACAGCAAAGGCTCCCGGCCAATTGCTTTTCAGTGGAGGCATAAAACCCGCAAATCGCCCCTTCCCAGTGACGCCGAGGGGAACAGGCGGGGTCAGTGCCCAGGGGCTCGGGAGGATCAGAGGACCCGGCCGCAACTGTTAGTAGTCTCGGCTAGCGTTAATGTTTTGAAACTCATATTTGTGTCTAGCCGTAGTTCGAGGAGCAAAAACGAATAACGCTACTTTATATTAAGCATTTTGATGGAAGTGAGGTTAACAGGATGAGCTGCACAGCCCGGTTGCAGCTGGAAAGTGTAGGCTAATTCATGTTAGCCTGTTTTGTATTGCACCGGATTTGAAGCTTATCACGCAGTAAGTGCAATAATAATAATAACTCAAGAATGAGGCCAGAAGGTCGAGGTCGAGGCCAGTGTTGAGAGCCTGCAAAGCAGATGCCAAAATTTTGGCTTCTAGCCTGAGGCGAGGCCATTTTGGTATGTAGGCCAGCTGTCGAAGCCAAAAATATGGCATTGAGTCCAGACGAGACCAAAATTTTGGCCTAGCGAGGCCAAACGAAAGTGCAATTCATGTTAGCCTGTTTTGTATTGCACCGAAAGATAGCGTTTTATCGGGTAAAAGTAGCTCTGGGATAAATAAATAATCTTCTTTTACTTAGGCCTATACACATCCTATACCCTTTATTATGACAGTAGGCCTAATTTTCACTTTTGATGTCAGTAACGGGGACGTCAGTTTAGAAACGGAATGTGAGTGTGGATGGACTGTGAGTCTGTGAAGGGGCCCAGAAGAGCTAACTATCACGGAGCCCGCGTTAATTAGCTCTCGGTGGCCCTGTCCAGTCCATCCTCTTGGTAGATCGGTGTCCCCGTTTTGCAAAGGCCTACTCGAGCAAGTCACAGTCGCGGTGTGTTCAGCCGTTTTTCAGGCTTACGAAGTTACGAACGTGACCAACAGACACAGACTGAAAGACCGACCACGTCACTGCGTGTGTAGCAAATAGCAGTAGGCAGCAGGGTTGGTAATATCGATATCGATGTCGATAGTATCGGCGATACTTTTGATGTATCGATATAGATATCGACGATACTTTCGTATAAAAGTATCGATCGCGGTATCGCCGATACTTTGTTGGCCTTTTTATCGACATTACATCGATACTTCTCAAGTGACATGCAAAATGATGCAAAAATTTCTAAGTTTCAAAGCTTTTGTACGCGTTCAGCGTTCCGTTGAAACAGAGCCGCATTAAGGCTAGTACGGGCCCGGGTGCTGTGCCAAATGCGGGCCCGTTACAGACATATAACCAACCAGCTAACTGCCTAAATGCTTTTTGGCGCTTTTTACTGCACCGTGAAGTTAGCGTTAAGAGCTCAAATCTGTCAAAATTTTTTTTATTATTTAATAATAAATGAAAATTGCCATTTGGGTGGTGGTAGCTTTCGACACTTAAGTCTTAAGTGTTGAAAGCTACCACCACCCAAATGAGTCTTTTAGAGAAAGTTTTTAGAGAAAAAAACAGATAAGGCTGACTTTTCGTGCATAGTGCGAAGAATTGAAGCCTTGGCTGATGGTGGCCGGAGCCATTATTCACATAAATGTTTAATGCCTGCCGCGAGTAGGCTGAAAAGTTTGACATGGTTGCGTATAATGCGTATGCAGCTGTTGTGGTTGAAATTGAACACAAAATACAGACTGGCTTTTCTGTACTGGCTTTTACCAAATTACCAGCAGGATGTGTTTAATACTATAGTAACGAGTTTTCTGATTTCTGCTTCTAGTTTAATTCGGCTGTGCATAGCATTAGTAATTTTAGCATAAGTTTGAATAGGTCTATATTTTTGTTGCTGCTCAGCTGCTGCAAGAGCCTAGATTTTACCAGTTTCAGTTATGTACAATAATACAACTCATAAACATTTTCCACTCACACGAATTGAGGGCCCCCAAAACTGCGGGCCCGGGTGCTGCAGCACCCCTAGCACCCCCCTTAATGCGGCACTGCGTTGAAATATTAGACGAACGTCGAATTACGGATGACTGCACAGTAGAAACTATAAGTTAGTTGGAGTTCAACGTCCCCTTTCA
>Ga0209780_1000660_pt1 | contig 19476 bp, 14 predicted proteins | sample WorMetexBAHAMAS2_FD_187384 | JGI IMG/M metagenome (GOLD analysis project Ga0209780, IMG submission 187384) | Marine gutless worms symbiont microbial communities from Max Planck institute for Marine Microbiology, Germany - Inanidrilus exumae... | ecosystem: Host-associated > Annelida > Digestive...
CCTTAACTGTGTGTGCTACTTCTGGAGTGATAGCACATCCTGGGAAATGTGTTTCCAGGAGGTGTTGATAGGCTTCAATTTCGCCGTTAGTCCAGCTGCCAAGAAGTTTCTTCTATATCAATGAAATTTAGTGTATAGGTAGAGGTCGATGAGTGATGCAGAACGGTATGCAGTATGATCCGATCCAAGGTCAAGGTCTCGAGCCTTCAAAGTTGGAAATCCGGCCTTTTGTAAAAGCTGTCTCCTCTGCCATTTACAATGGGAGCTGGCAATTGACCGCAGATTCTTAAACTAGGGCGCAATATCTAAATTTGAGCAGGCTGGATTTTTGATATTTGTCCTAGTTTTTATGTCACATGACTTTGAACTTGGCAGAAACGTCAGCCGTACGGAGCTAATTATTATGCTTTGGATCATATTTCATATCTGTGGAATGGCTGAAGTGTGAGTCTCTCAAATTTTGTACAAAGCTGAGCCATATCAAGTGTTAGCCTTGAGATGACAAACTACCCCCAAATGGGCATGGCATGGTCAAGGTCAGGTGACCATTTTTAAATTTTGTGTCTCCATTTAGATTCTAATTTGGTACACAAATTGAATGTGGTGAGTACTGTTATATGCGCAATGGATTACCCTGTTTTCAGGGTTGTGTGACTTATTTAAATTTTGGTAAATAAGTGATAATAATTTCGGAAATGGTACAAGGTAAGGTAGAGACATTGTTACAATGACAGAATAATAGGTAATCATATGTGACCTGTCAAATAGCACCAACAGCAATGACCTTGAGTGATCTTGAAGGTCACTTTAGCTATTTGAAACCTTTATAGTTGTTTTAGTCTCTGTCTGTCGCCTGTCGTTTTTTCTTTTGTATTACCTTATTCTGCCATTCGTTTGCAAATAAACGTGGTCATATGTCAGGAAATATTGGATATATTAACAGCAGCATGTGTACACACGAATCAGTAAATGATCCTGAGTGATCTGTCATGTCATTCACATATTTGAAGCCTTTTCAAGTGTGATTTTTACCCGCGCGACGCTATGCTAGCACTTTAGTTGCTGTCATCCTATGTCTGTCGGTCCATCTGTCCGTCCATCTGTCTGTCTGTCTGTCACATGCCAGTATTGTGTCAAAACGGCTAAACATAGGATCACGTGATAGCCCAGGGACTTTAGTTTTCCGATGCCAACAGTCGTTGGTGGGCGACACCCTATTCCCCCGAAAATTTGGGCTCAAAGTGGCCTAATAGTAATGTAGTCTTGTACACTTTGTCTCGTTATGCTGGTGTACCTAACCGCTTTATGGCAGTTGCTAGTCAATACGGTATACACTCGCTGCGACAGACTGTTGGAACTGTCAAGTTTTGCTGTCTGGAAGTCTTTTACAGAGACCGTTCATATCTAGATTGTACTTGCTTTGTCTTATTGATCTATTGTACTTTTGTATGTGTGTGTTTTATGTGTTTTATGTTTGCATTTTGTCGCTACCTTGTGGTGTAATAAATAAATAATAATAATAATATAACCCCTAAATTGGCGTGGTTATGGTCATGTGACTTTTAAAACTTTGTCGTTTGCCGTGATGCAGCGCATCACAGCTGAGCTACCGGTACTTGTTGGGACAGTGTTGTGGAGCAGTCAGTGTAATTTTCGTTACAAAAATTAAAACGAGAACTAAAATTATTGGTCTTCGTTTTCAGAAAACTAGAACTAGAACTATAGTGATCCAGAAAACTAAAACAAAATAAAAACTAAAATTTCGACAAAGAAAACGAACGAAAATGAGAACTATTTTAGTGAAATACAGGAAATATTGCGACTAATTTTATTTTTATTTTATTCCAAACAAAAATCGACCGTTATGCGTTATGTAGGCTAGCTGAGATCTGGAGACTTTCCGTCTCTGCCGCTGCTGGCACCATTTGCAGAGGATGTACTCTCTGCGCCAGCCTCACAGGCATAATTGTCATGTACACAGAACTATTGTATTGAGTGACATAGTATCTGACTTAACAGTGCTGTTGTTTTTTTTTACACAGATATTTTTGTTGTGCAAAATTGATGCCAAAACAGTTTGCCTTGTGACTTTAACAAAATTCGTTGGTTGTTGATAATAAAAATAGAACTAAAATGGTGGCATATATGAAGAACTAAATAACTGAAATTATACAACAAAAACTATATAAAAGCTAGAATTATCAGTGATTTATAAAACTAAAACGAAATAAAATAAAAATTCTAACTGGAGAATAAAATAAAACTATAATAATTTTCAGAACTAAAATATCACTGCAGCAGTTAACATGATTTTAACTGACAGTGCATTACACGGTTTCTCTGTGATTATACAGTTTGCACCCACTAGTGGATTTACACCGTGGAGTGACCCATTCTTTGACGTTGCCATGTGTTATGACAAATACCCACCCGGGAACCACCGTATGACAAAATATGAAACGTTACCCCACTTACCTAACTGTTATGTGATATGTGAAGAACCCCAAGTTAATATGTTGAGTAAAGTTCAGTAAACAGCATGATATTTATTTGCAAAAAAACTGCATGGCAAATGCAGTTTGAGGTCCGGTGACCAGCAATTAAGCCAGACATGATACACCCACGGTGGCTGGACGGGGTGGCTCGCTCTGTTAACAGATGACCAATTAGGCCAGTATGCCAGCTGTCTTTCTGGTAAATCAGCACTCGTAGTTTCTTCCCTAACTGTGGCTGACACCACTGCCATTACTCATTCTGCCTACTGGTGCAGGGAGGGCCAGAAAAAGACATCGATATGGTTGGTTACATAGAAAAACGACTTATCTACACAAAAGCACTTACACATCTCACAACCACTTTTCTGATTCACCAGAATACTGTGGCAGAAGAAAACTAAAATCTCAGCAGCCGACATGCTTGTTAACTTACAAAAATTCCGACAGATCTATGAAAGAACCTCGGGGCTTGACAGCGCCGCCGATGGAGGTGAATGCGGCTTTGTTGTCTATGTGGCATCTTCTGATACCCACACGGTGATCACAGTCTGGGAAACCTGGGGAGGTCGGGAATTAGAGGTAGGCCAGAAACGGTCGGGAAACTATTTTAAAGTTACGGAATTTGTGCAGTCTGGGAATTGGGTCACTCTGCGCTCAAGTAAGGCATTAATGTCTGAGAGCATTGAAGTGAGGCGGTGTTAAACGTTAACGGTGTTTTGTACCGGTACGTTCCTGGTTGACCTTGTCCGTTGGCGGACATTCTACCGGCACTGGCCACGGTGGCGTTACATGGCGAGTACACTGGACTGCACCGGCCAGTGTCTGCTAGCTAGCACATGTCTGCTGCTGCTGCTGCGGAAGCCATGCTGTTTGCCGTCCGTCAGTCGTGCATCATCATCATCATCATCAATGAAACTCGTGTGTACGCCAGACCAGTTGGCTGCACGGCCGGCCGGCTGTAGCTAAGCCGGCTGTTTACGTCTTCCTGGCTCAAGCTGCACCGCTGCTGCTGCTGCAGCTGGTGAGTTAGCATCGTCATCATGCGGCACCACCGACCAACCCGGCACGCAGCTGTAGAGAACGTGCTTGACTGAGCCGTGCTGGCAACGCGATCTCTTCATCTCGCTTCCTTTTGTTCTGATTACTCATTCTCCCACTTTCCTGCCGCTGCAGCTCTTGGTTTCTGCGACGTGGAAACGTCTCATGAGCGTGTGCAAATTCTGCAGCCGTGCACATAAAATGCGCAGTGCGTCCATTGTATGTGGTGCCAGTTTTGTTGCAAAATCACATAGTTGTATATAATTTCAACATTTTGTCTTAAAATTTTTATTTTTATAATGATGAGTCATTTAAGTACCTGCCCATGTTACCCAGTGGTTAAAGCACTCGGGTGCCAGGTGCAGTAGAGCGTGACGCGCTCAGTGGCCGGATTTCAAACCTCAGCCTGGGCTCGTCCGCCTACCAAAGAATTATTTCTAATAATTCCTGTGCACATGATGAACAGTGAGATAATTCCGGGCGGGAAAAAGAGGGTTTGACGGTGCCCTCTATAAACTGTGACCATTGCTGACGCCTTTATTAGCAGTGTCAAGGTGTTAGCTGCACTGAGGTGAGCCGAAGCAGATAGACGTGGCAAAGTCCACTGGCTGGCGCTGAATAAGTGCCAGTCTGGGCTTAGCCTGACAGCAGGCCACGCCTAGAGGGGGTACGCTCTAGAAATACCCAACAAGCTGTTTGCTCCTACTTAAGCCGTTCCTACTTAAGCCGTCCTTCACCTTACACGTGACACATACACTCCCATACACCAATCAATTCCCCTTCTCTCCTGGGCTAGCTTATTGGACCTACATAAGATCGCAACGCTGGGGTCCAGAGTAGGGTGGGCCCTTGCCCCGCAATAAGTCATTTAAGTCATTTTCTGTAAAGACCAGCTGTTGAAAGATTGTGTTAAGTGCAAGTTTAGGTTTCCCAATACAGAGACAAATGCACGGTCTGAAATAACGTCACACCTTCGGCTTGATATCACTTTGACATACATGAACTGATTTTGATGATTTTTGGCAGAAATGTTACCGAGAAAGTTAGCAATCTAAAGAGGCTTCTTTTTCCTGCCTTACTTAACTATTGCTGGCAAAGCAGAAACACCGAAATTTCATCTTTTCACTCAAATTTTGTATTACTATGTTGCCATATTTCAAGCACTCACCGCTTTATTTCTTCACTTTTGTTGATGAGCATGGCATACAGTTATTATTGTAGTTTATTCGCATCAAGATGTGCATATAAAATCAACAAGCTCATCAATATCATGCGATGACAACAGGGAACAACTAAAGCTACCATCTCTAATGAACAACAGCTCGAGTAAAAGCAGCACAGACGCTAAGCTGTGGAGAAATATGCACGTCAACATAATGTGAGACCATACATCTAGTAACACATAAGATATCAGTCTCTTTGTAATAGCGAGTTAGTTTAAGCATTTATTTGGATAATTTTTACAGTATAATATCATATTCAATTGCAGAATTCAAAATTTTAATGTACATCAGTTTGTAAACAGATCACGCTTGTTAAGCTTGAGAGGTCTGCTAGGGACTCTGCTTTTTACATTATTCTATAGTTGTGGAAGACGTAGACATTTGCAGTATTATTTGCTACAGTTTTGTGCTTTCTTCAGCAAATCCACACTAAATGCTGCCATTACTTTTTAGGCCTAACCAACAATAGCCAGATGCACGCCTATTGCTACAGACGGGAGTAGCACCGTTTGTCTGTGTGTCTGTCTGTTCATCACATTCGTGAGCCCTGCAAAAAACAGCTGAACTGAACCGATCGAGATGCCATGTGGGGTCCTTGACTCGGGTTATTTCGAAGGAACCATATATTAGATGGAGTCGAGATCCCCCCTCCCCGGGAAGGGGCAATTTTAGGGTTGTCTGTCCCAATTTAAAGCATTGGGAGTCTGCTGTGGCATATACAGCAAAAGGGCTCATTCAGTCATCAATAAGAGCATGACAGTGGGACTGCTACAGCCGACTACAGTGCTTCTGAAACTGTTTTTTTTCTTTATTGGATATTTGAGTTTATCTAAGTTTGGTCTCTGTACAAAAACAGAGCCATTCGGGATAATTGGAGCACGTTTTTCGACATGCCACATGCTGTTTCCTGTTGTCAAACCAACAGTGTTTGAGCACCGAAGGAAATGAAAGCACTGACGCTGAGCAGTGTAAATCACCTGCTGACCTCATCTCGTCTTTTGATCAACTACTTGACTTCATAGGAAAGGGACGCGCCACCCTTTACAGCAGTATCCAGCAGCAGCCCCTCAAAATTTAATTTCTCTAGACTTCTGAGGAACTGACATAGCCGTGGCAGGCATTGGGAAATGGGTTAGAGTTAAAACTAGAAGTGTGTATAATGTTGTCATTGGTTGCAGACACGCCGGCATCTGAGCAGCAGGATCTGTTTATCCACAAGCTGCTGCAATGCTGCGTCGTATTCAACTTCATGGACCCCGTTTCTGATCTCAAGAGCAAGGAAGTAAAGCGCGCATGTCTCAACGAACTGGTAGATTACATTACTGCAACACGGGGTGTCCTCACTGAACCGATCTACCCCGAAGTTGTGAAAATGGTGTGTTCACCATTGTATTTTTGTTGGAGAAAGTTCTGTAATCGTCGTTTTGCCATCATCACTGTCTTCATCATACTCAGCTTTTATTTAACCAGACTGTTTCTTTAGTGAATAACATCATGGGTTATATCTGGTCCCAGAGGCACCTAGGGAAATTGTAGGGGATTGCTGGGGCAACATCTTTCTGGAACTTCGAGCCACAATGGCTATGCCACCACTCCCGAAATTTTTTAAATGCTGCTGCTGCCAGTTAAAAGTCATTGGCATGCCAAACGCTGCTGTGAAGTGCCAATTCTCGACATTTGGTGTCATTTTGCTATGATGCTACATGTTGCGATGTGCCGACATTCTTACTTTGCCCTCGGGACCAGTGGTGAAGTATTGTGATGAGTACGTCTGTCTGTGTGCCTGTCTGTCCCCAAGGATATCTCTGGAACCACACACACGATCTTTACCTAATTTTTTGTGGTTATGGCCTATGGCCATTGACCTGCCCATGTAACCCATTGGTCAAAGCACTCAGGAGCCGGGGTGTCTGCCTACAAAAGAATTTAAGGAAGTATATAGAGTTCATGGAGAACTGAGGCATTGTGATTGCACATTGCAGGCGAAGTCTGATGTCTGTGATTTGCTTGTTGCAGTTAACATTCGCCCGTCACTGGCATACATAGCAAATGAGACTGTCTGTGCAATAGCAGCAATCGATTGGAACGTGTTGTTATAATCACTGCCATTTTCTTGCAATGTTTAGCATAAATTAGCATACATTTACAATAGACAAGAGCTAAATTGTACTACTTGGTAAGAGGTGTGTTTGTGTGTGTTTGTGAACAACTTGGCTAGGGACTGGGAGACTGCACATGCATCGAGCTCATTAGGGGTTGTGTGATGTTAAATGGCATCCTTTCTAACAGTACACAGCAGGTATTGTCACAGTGTAACATGATGTGGCTATTGCACTGTGTTCACGCAGATCGCCTGCAACATATTCCGTACATTGCCGCCGAGTGACAATCCAGACTATGACCCGGATGAGGATGATCCAACGTTGGAAGCTTCATGGCCACATCTACAGGTGTGTAGAAATAACATTACTGATCCACTCGTGCCAGTTTACATGATGTAATCCAGCATTAGTCACCTGCTTCAGTTTGTGTGGTAGCCCATCATTCTAATATGGTGAAAATTGTCCATGTTACCCCTACAAGGCATGTTTCTGTGAGGCCAGAAGTGTTTTTCTGTAATTACTGCCAGGTGTTTGCTTTTGTTTACCTGGATGTAAACTTTCTGGTTATTGATAAGACAGCTACAGCACACCAACTACTGCGTCTCTTTTAATGGCGGCATTTGCTGGCCAATGTTGAGTTGTCTGATTTCCCCTTTGGGCCGACCCAATAAAGCCGGTCTCAAATGTCCATCTGTCCATGTGTACATACGACCGTCCACAAAAAGTTTCTTTGATTTCAATGAAATTTTGCACATACGTAGAGGTCGATGAGTGATGCACAACGGTATGCAGTATACCCGATCCAAGGTCAAGGCCACGAGCTCTTCAAAGTTGGAAATCTGGTCATTTTCAAAAGCTATCTCCTCTGCCATTTACAGTGGCAGCTGGCAACTGACCACAGATTCTTAAACTAGGGCACAGTATCTAAATTTGTTTGGGCCGAATTTTTTTTAATATTTGGCCTAGTTATTGTGTCACGTGACTTTGTAGTTGGCAGACATGCCAGTTGTCAAGAGTTGATCGTCAGTCCCGTATGGGGCTAATTTTATCTTCTCCTGTCCTGGAAGTTAAAAAAAAAACTTCAGTATAAGTGACATAGATTTTTTTATGGTCCTGGTGTTCTCTGTCACCGGGTAGACAGTGTCAAAACATATCCCACTAACTCTGCCAGTGAAATGCACTAGCAAGCTTCGAGGGCTATAAAAGTAAGCTTTTAGAAGAATATTAATAAACAGCCCTGTCTCTAGTAATTTGCGTGTACATTCATTATCAACAGTGGAGTCGTGGTATCTTCACCTTGTTTGCGGAGACTAATGATTATTTGCCATTCAACAATTGTAGCATTTGTTTCTTGTTGCTGATCACTGCTGAAATGTTTCTGTTACATCTGTTCATTGCAGGTAGTCTACGAGTTCTTTCTCCGGTTTCTGGAATCGCCAGATTTTCAACCAAGTCTTGCCAAAAAGTTTATCGACCAGAAATTTGTACTACAGGTACGAGTATTGGCATAGCATATACGTCACTTACTCTCTTGTGCAGTGCTGAAATGGCTAAACATATCTGTTGTTTTGCAGTGTATGGTGTGGCAGTATAGCAGGGTCGGTAAACCACATTAGAAGCATCCCTGCGTGCTGATTGGCCAGTCGGCCAGGCAGCAGAGCAGTAGTGCGTGTGTAGTTTAGGTATCGAATTAGCAGGGGAAGCTATGCATCGATACATTTTTCTGATGCATGAATGTTGGTTATGAATGTTAGCTGTGCCATTATGCCATTGAGTTTCCACGAGTGTGAATATATGGATAATAGAACAATTAGAATACAAGGCCATAGATGGATCCAGTCCATCGTTTTGGATTGGATATCTCTTATTTTTCCCTCTGCCAGTTCCCTTATCTGCCATTCCATTCCAACCCTCTACTTCTCCACTACCCTGCCTCCACCCTTTTCCCATCCTAGCCCTTACCTTTCCATTTTTCCACAGACAGCCTAAGATTGCTTGCAGTATCACCACAGTGATATGTGTATCATATGTGTATGCTTGTAACAGAAAGTGATTTGTGGCACACGTGTAAAATGGTCATCATAATGGTGTGTGTGTGTTTGTCATTGTAGTTGTTAGAGCTCTTTGACAGTGAAGATCCCCGCGAACGAGACTTCCTCAAAACCGTTCTTCACAGGATATATGGAAAATTTCTCGGCTTGCGAGCTTTCATTAGGAAACAGATCAACAATATCTTTCTACGGCAAGTTTCATTGATTTAGTACAGTGATTCAGTGATTGTTAGGGCTGTAGATTTTTTCACGGCCATTGTGGGATTCACAAATTTGACCTACCACTGCGAATTCTTGCATTTTGCCACGATTTGACTAGTTTTGTCCATTAGCCTCTAAATAACAGCATGGACTATAAAATACAGCGTAGAAATGATAGGAATGTATACGACTTTATTTTACACAACCTTATTTACAACATGCAAACTGACTGAAATGTACTGACTGAACTGACACTACTCACTCACTGACAATTTTGATTTATCTCTAGTTAATGTTTTTGACAAGTTTGTTATTGACAGCAAAAACAGTGTTTTATGTTCTTTCATCTTAGGATTTATTTGGCTCTTTCATATTCTATAATTGTGACCACATATTCTCCACAAATTTGACGTTTTTATGCCACAAGTGGGCTGCAGATCTTCCAGTTTTTGGCTGTGAAAAATGTACAGCCCGAGCGATGGCATATGCTGTTGAAGCAAAATGTCATCAGTTTCACTGTTAAAAGTGTGCAAATTTCAGTAAGCTTGCAGAATTTGCATTACTTATTGGCATTCAGTTTGTGTAAAAGTTTCCTTTAGTACTTTGACATTGTTGGTTTGTTGACCTGTGCCCGTTGTTGACAAAGAATCTCTTGTGGAACAGGTGTGGGAAGACAGCCCACTGGGGCAAACATCTAGCTCTTGGCTCACCTTGAAAGTGGCTGTTGATAGTTGTTGAGCAGTGTAAAACTACCACTGGAGTTCATTTTAGAAATAGTATTAAATCGATATTTTATCTTACAGCACAGCCACCCGGTGTGGCAACTGACTGTACGTGTGCTTAAGACATATGGATCGATGGTTGTGTGTGTTGAAGGTTTATTTATGAGACAGAGCAGTTTAATGGTACTGGAGAGTTGCTGGAAATCCTTGGCAGGTACCGTGATGAGCCTTTTGTATGTGCGTTGTCTTATGGCTTTCTAATGCCTCGTTAGCTCTGCCAGTATGCAGTAGGCTTTCAACAGTTGTGTTCGTACATTTTGTTGTACTGCCTTCACAGTTTTGAAAGTTCTTTTCGCGCCAGTTATGGCATCTGGCCTACGAAAGGCATGCTGCGGCAGTCTGTAAAGATTTCCTGAAGAAGATCTTTCAAGAACCCGACTGGTGAATGGGAAGTTATTAGTTGGTAGAACAACAGTCAAGAGAGATAGATATCAAGTTTATGTGAACGATATGCATTTTAATTGAGTTTAATTATCAGTACTGGTGGAGCTGATTGCCTGGAAAGACATGAGCTGTCATGTGCTAAGGTTAAACACTGATGGCTAACTCATGTGGTATATGCTATGTATGACTGACATGCATCCTGATGCATTTGTTGACTTAGGTGCTTTATAAATCCTTTACTTCCTTAAGAATAGGCCCGTTCCATTTTCAGGCCAGAGGTTGTGAGAGGCGACCAGACCTGGCTTCAGTTTTTTGTGTGTGTTTATTTTTCGTTATAGTGTTTTTTGTAATGGTGGCTATTGTGGTATTTCGTTTTTCAGTACTAAGCCAAGAGATTGGCTGGGAAGAACGTCTCCGAAAAATGACACATTTTGTGTTGGGTGGGACATTAAACCTTAATCCAATCAGTCAATCGACATGGCGAGGATGGCCCAGTGTCCTTGATGTCGGTGGTGTCTCCGCCTCCGCATTCAGTGGACTGATGGCAAAAAGGAGACTGGAGACAGTGATTGCTCAGCTACTGTCACTACTACCAGTTGTTGCAACTCGGCTACGTGCAGAATACTGCAGACTGAGATTCACATTTTTAAAAGAAGTTTAAAAATTCGAGCTTTGTTTAACATCCATAGTTCTAAAAAGTGTGGGTGAGTTTGATACACACTGATTTTAGCTGGTTTACAGCTAGTTGGTGAGTTGATCCTGTGATGAATGTAAGTGACGTATCCAATGCAGAGAGTGTATGTTGTATCATGAAATTCAGAGTGAGTTTTCTACGGGAATAATGAATACTGATGCCTGTTTGTAGTATAATAAATGGCTTTGCGCTGCCACTGAAGAACGAACACAAACAGTTTCTAGTCAACGTTCTGTTACCACTGCACAAAACACGGACACTGAGTTTATATCATGCGCAGGTTTGATATTCTACATGCTATGTAACGTGTACCATAAGGTGTATAAAGCATAGGACAAACAGCAGGGACTGCTCTGGCGGCTACTGTGAGTCAGAAAGGTGTCATTCTGCTGCTGCCCTGACTTGACAAATTGTCACAGTTGTTTTACCATTAGAGTCGGCAGTAAATTTGTAGTAAAGTTATTGAAGCTCCCGTAATGCTATAAATGTGACATTACAGTTATATCTTGTGAAATATTTGGCACATTTTTCATAGATCTACTGGCCCTTTTGTGCCACTCTGTGTACATAAATGTGTGTGTGTGTGTGTTCAAATGTTCGTATATTTTACAATAACAACAAGAATGAGCTTGATGTATTTCAGAGTAGCTCAAATAAATGTTACCATATTTGTCAATGAAGTCATTCAATCATAGATCAGCACCACTGTTAGTCTGGTAACCATTTATTAACCATATGCACCCATACTCCAAGCCTGAGAACAAGGTTATACCTTCCCATTTACTAGAAACCATTGTGACTTATCTATTTAAATGTCAACTTATCAAGTCTTTATCAGCTAGCTCCTGACTCATAGTCTGTACAACTTGTCGTCCAGTATATTTTTGAGACATGAGTGAATCTTTTACCAAAAGAAATTGTTTATTGAAAACATTAAACCACTGGTCAGTAATGCAATATTAAAGTGTTGTATTTCATGTTATTATGCTTTCGCCACTCGACAGTGAAGGCATTGTGTGTTTTTTGACTGTCCGTCTGGGCAGATGTTGTTACCACGATATCTCATGAGTGCCTTGAACAATTTTGATGATATTATCACTAGCCCCTACTAATGGCGTGACTAGATTCTGGAGGTCAGAGGTCAAGGTCACTGCAGGCTGTCGAGTTGGCGAATGCATCCACGTCAATGCTGCAGCATCAAAGTCCATCTTTTAATTTTATTAACGATCCTGTTTACTGGGCACTCATCCAGTGCCGAGTGACGATGGTTGCTAACATTTTACTAGATTATGCTGCGACAGTAAGACCTGCCCTTGTAGCCAAGTGGTCAAAGCACTCGGGTGCCATGTGCAGTGGAGCGTGACGGTAGATCGTTACACGCTCAAGAGCCGGGGTTAAAATCTCAGCCCGGGCGCATCTGCCTACCAAGGAATTATTTCAAATAATTTCTACGCACATGATGAACAGTGAGATAATTCCGGGCAGGAAAAAGAGGGTTCAACGGTGTCCTGTATAAACTGTGAATGTTGCTGACACCTTGATCAGCAGCGTCAAGGTTGTTAGCTGCACCACGTGAGCCGATGCAAATAGACTTGGCTGGCCACTGGCTGGTGCAACACACAGCGCCAGTCATGACTAAGCCAGACAGTAGGCCACGTCTAGAGGGGCGCGCTAGAAATTCCCGACAAGCTGTTTACCTCCTACTAACCCCGCATTCACGCACACATCTGCACACACCTACCAATTCCCCTCCTCTCCCTTGGCTAGTGCACTGAACTGTTACGCAGTCTCAGCACTGAGGTCAAGTAGTCTAGACTTCTGTGTGGACCTCTGCCGGCAATAAAGAAAGAAGAAAGTTGTGACAGTATGCGAGTCTGTCTGTCAGTTGTATGCGTTGAGTGGCGTGTGTGGCCGTATGTGTCCAGTTGATGGTCTGAAGATACCTGTTATGTGTTGCAGCTGGCGTACTGTGTCGTACAGTTTCTGGAGAAGGATGCCACGTTGACTGAGCCGGTGAGTTGATTTAGTTGAGAGTTTCTGAATGGGAGATTTATACATTGGCACGTTGTAGTAGAGAGGAGAATACAGCTTGTAACAGCCAGTGGCAGGTTGAAGACGGCACTTGTTAATGTTTGTTGGTCAGTTGATTAGATGAAAACCTGAACAGGCAACACCATATGAAACTGCACAGCTGTTGAATTTGACTGTCCTGGTGTCGGTCTGGCCATACTGGACTGATGGGCCTAGTAAGACATTGCTGGCTGGATATTGTTTACGTCAGAGGGGTGGGGAGAGGGTGAGGGTTTGCGGTGTGGATGGAATGAGGTGGAGTTTGGAAGGGAAAGGACAGTGGGGAGATGAATGAGTGGAAGTGGAAGGAAGAGAGATGGAATAACACAATGTCTATAGGATAAGTAAAGGAAGAGTATTTATATAGCACCATTTATACTATGCATAGTCTCAAAGCGCTCAGACATGGATCACACAGTTTTACCTGCAAATTACACCATGCCTGCCTTTCCACTGTAATTGTTTACTAGATGGCGCCACTTCTAACTGATGCAGCAGACGTCTAGCTGCAGCTTACTACTGGTGATACGCCTGATACTGATGGCCTGATGTGTTGACCTGGTTGCCGTGATGTTTCAATCTGAAAACTCGTCCAAGTTACATATGACATGAGCCACACTCTCACACACATACACCAGTTAAACGGTCATTTTTTGTGACATGGGCAACCTTACATGTCAGTTTGGAGCTTTCTAGATTTAGGGGCAGGGGTGGGACAGACGATGCGGCTTTTAGAGGGAACGTTGCATAATAACTGATAGCGCGTCGAAATGTGCTGGTTTGATTTTGTTGTTACAGGTTGTCAAAGGATTACTCAAGTTTTGGCCAAAAACGTGTAGTCAGAAAGAGGTGAATTCAGTTAGTTTGTTATCACACCGTACTTGTTTGAAACTGTAATGTAACAAATTGCTATTTTGATAGCATTGTCACTGGTCTGTTTTTGTGTTATGCTAGTTGGCTGTAGTAGTAGTAGTAGTAGTATTAGTAGTATAACGTACTGACTAACGTGGCATAGGCTAGGTAAAGTAGCTGCTAGGACACGATACACAAATATGAGAAAGAAATTTAAAGTGATGGGAAAGATTTGGTAAATAAAAATGTTTTAAGTTGTCTCTTGAAATACGGTAGAGAAGTTGATGCAGTGACGTTGGTAGGAAGACTGTTCCATGCTTGTGCGACAGTCACACGAAATGATCGATTGCCAATGGTGCTGAGCCGAGTTTGAGGAACGATCAGGTGTGGGCAGGAACCGGACCGTAGTCGATGCAGTGTGTAGATGAAAGTGATTTCACTCTGTTACATCTTCGCTCCTTTATAGATAATGACTATCTCTGTCTCTCTTACAACAACCCACTCAATGACCCATTATCTGGGATGACCCGGTGAACTGATAACAGAAAAACATTCATTTACTCACACTGTGTCTTTGTAAAAACATCATTTATTTATCTCTTTCTTACAGTCTATAGCATCTTTCTCGCATAGTTGTAGGGTCTGACAGTCTTTTTCTACAATTTCACTTCAAGTTTTCTTTGGTTTTTACTAGGGCTGTACCGAATATTCGATTCGAATTCGAACCGGACCGAATAGTGGGCCAAATGGACTATTCGTATTCGGCCGAATACTGCCACGATTTGGAACCCGAATACGGATAGTTGATAACTGCCCACGCGGCCACGCCGCGCCATGGGCGCATGATGAAACACAGCAATTAATGTTGGCCAGCATCATGAAGCCTCGTCTGAGCTCGTAAACGGTCGTAAATTCTCCCTGGTGCAATAGATGCGGACCATAAACAGCGTGGCGTGCGTCAACAGTCAACAGTCTTTGTTAGATGAAGCCGATTGCACCACAGCGTGATGACACAGGTGCGGCTGCAAGGATCCGATGCAGATGGACTGATACGAATCAGTGCGGGCGATAATGGGCCCAACATCCAGTCCAGGGCCCAGAAACGCTGTCAATGATGCAGTTGCTGCGGCAGGCGTCCTCCAGCCATTAAGTAATTTCAAATTTGCAACAGTCAACAGTTTTGTTTCTAAACTATTCGAATTCGAACCGTATTCGGCCGAATACTGACGCTAGATATTCGGTATTCGGCAGAATAGTGAAATTACGGTATTCGGTACAGCCCTAGTTTTTACACCTTCCAGTAGATAATCTATGCTTTCGTTACTCCAGTCATTATTGTCCTTTCTTAAAACTTGCCCATACTGTCTCAATCTGTTTTGCTGCACCATTGTAGATTTGTTGTTATTTTTTATCTCTCAACTCATCACACATGAACTCATCTGTTAACTTTAATACCGCACATCCACCTAATTATCTCAGCCCACTGAAGTGCCAACTCTTTCTCTTACCTCACTATTCACGTTTCACTCCCGTGTAGCATACAGCTTCGCACACAAGACTCTCTGTCTGAAATAATTGAACGAATGTTGTCTAATTACCTCACTTCCTTCATACTGTTTGTGCTCATCACTCTGCTAGCTGTTAATATCACTGAAACATTCCTGTTATACATTACTGCTAGTGTATGACGTAAAGTATTGCATCTTTGCTTTCTTTGCGTCTTTGCCATCTTCAGCATGGATGACCATAACATTTCAATCTCTCATCTTGGTTTGGTTAATGCTGTTCTCAAACAGTCTGTGTACTATTTATCTTGCTTTTTTTGTTAAGTGTCATAAGAATTTCGTAACTATTCCTTGTATAGAGCCTTCTGTAGTATTCCCAAGACTCTGTTCTCGGTATATTGTGTATATGAACTACCTGGATATTTCATCTCTTTTCTTTATCCATCAGTTTTGTACAGTTTTGTCATTGATAGAGACTTTAAATTTAGTAGATAGCCTTAAAGGGTCGTGGTCAGGTCACGTGAACCATGTAAATTTTATTGGGCATCAATCATATCTCCAGAATTGCCGAAGCTAGATCGGTCAAATTTTGCACGCATGTTGACTATGTCAAGTCCCAGCATAAAGATGACAAATCACCCTTAAAAGGGGCGTGGCTGTGGTGACATGCCGTGGTCAGAGTCACATGATTCGTTTTTTTTAAATTTTGCCCCAATCGTATCTTTGTATTTGGTGATGCTAGGCATTTTAAAATTTCATGTACTGATTGATATAGAGCAGTATGAGTGCACGCATGATCTATTACATCCAAAAGGGGATGTGTTTCGAGTGACGTGACCTCTTTAAGTTTTCGGAAATAAGTGATAATATGTCGGAAATGATGCAAGGTAGAGACATAGTTGCAATGAAAGACTAATAGGAAATCGTATGTGAAATGGCACCATTGCAAATGACCTTGAATGTAACTTTTTGCTGTTTGAAACCTTTATAACTCCCATAGCTCGTGAAACATAGTGCATATTTACTAGCATAGCACATCGCGCAGTCCCTCTGCAGTAGCTGAGTTTCTTGTGGCATTATCAGGTGATGTTCCTGGGTGAATTGGAGGAGATACTGGATGTGATTGAGCCAACACAGTTTCAGAAGGTGATGGAGCCATTGTTTCGGCAGCTGGCACGTTGTGTCTCCAGTCCTCACTTTCAGGTTCATGCTGCATTTTTCTGCCAAATTCCATCTAGCACTTATTGTTAGAGGTTGCACGTATTTGTATGAAAAAGCTTTGACATGGTTATTGGTTACATTAGACCGGGGGAATGTGTGAGGAAGGCAAGGTGGAATGGTGAAAAGTTTGTACCTGGCGTGTTTCATGTAGACAAATAACATCTGTGTGTGATGCTGTAGGTGGCTGAGAGAGCTCTGTATTACTGGAACAATGAGTACATTATGAGCCTGATAGAAGAAAACTCAACTGTTATCCTGACTATCATGTTTCCGGCTCTTTATCGGATCTCTAAGGAGCACTGGAACCAGACGATTGTGGCGCTGGTCTACAACGTACTCAAGACGTTCATGGAAATCAACAGCAAGCTGTTTGATGAACTTACCTCCAACTACAAGGCCGAACGGCAGAAGTAATACTTGCTAAAATTACGTATAAACTCCCACGTTGGAGACCTGGGTTATTGGCATCAGAGAGCTGTTATGGCGTCCCTTCCTTAGCAGTCGATGGTCGAGAAAAGAGGAAGTGATGGGGCATTTAGATGGGTTTCTAATTAATTAGAATTAACAACCAAAAAAATCCTAATTAATTAGAATTAGCTGTGCCTTATATAACTGAAATATATTTTTCAGTATAGATAACAACATAACATATCCATTTATTAAAACAACTGACAGACCACAGTTGCAACACTGATAGAGATAGACATGAGATAAACGTAATATACATATATGTAAATATGGTGTGGCAAAATAGTGATGATGCATGTAGGAATTAATATGTCAGATAAAACAACATACTCGTTATAAAATTACCATCAGCCGGGTGAGACAAATGATCTGGAATTAGTCTATTGTGGGCCCGTGGTCTGAGGGAATAACTTGGGAGAAGGAGGAGATAGTGGGAGTAAGGGGTGTATCACGTGATCTGGTTGTGTAGGATCTTTCTGAATAGAGTTTGGTCAGCTTGTAGGCATAGGTCAACAAAGTTGGTTATGTATTCATAATAGAAACCATCTGGATGCAGCAACATAAGAATCCATCAACCCTGTCTGTCCTGGTCTCCGGAAAATCCCCACCATGCTGAGGAGGCATACAAAAACCTTGCCAACACTGTGGAACGAAAGACCCGCCAGTCATCGTGTAACACAAATTTGGGCCCCAAAATGGCTGTTTCGTGTTTTGTAGAAGAGGGAGGTCTACGTATATATTGATTTTTTTTTGGCCAAAAAAGACATTGTTGTGTAGAACTGTGTGTTAAAAATCTATGCGGACGTATTGGCTGTAAGTGATTGTAAAACGATATAGCCGGGTGCACGAAGTTAAGCATGCACAGAAAATGAAATCTGTGAACTTATCTGGGTAAAATTTGCCAGATGGTAGATATCCCTGACGTAATCATATGTGCAAATTTTTGTGACGATTAATTATGTCTGGAGATGACATGCGTCAAATTTTGTCATTCCACATGCGCTTTTGTCGTTATCCTAACAACTCTACTACATGAGTATACAATGATGTGTTGGTTTCCAGGGAGAAGAAGAAGGAGAAAGACCGCGAGGACTTGTGGAGACGCCTTGAGTCACTGCAGCTGAACAACCAGCAGTTATCGGTGCAGAAGATAGCCACGTAATTTCCCGCCTCAATTGTGCTGGTCGCAAAGCCGAACTGAGTTGGTTGTCGTTATGATTGGCCGATTGGCTTGTCTGGTGTTGTGGTTGTCACAAGCAGTCAGTCTTCTGTGTCATTGCAGAAGGTGTCTAAAGGCTTCAAGTGCTTGTGTGGAGGGTAAACATAAGCCTTTGTGCAGTATATACATATTATAGTGCAGGGAGCAGATTTAATACAATGCAGTGATTTTGTGAAATACAAATTGATAGGATGGATGATAATGAATGTTTATTATTATAATTGTTATTATTACTGGGCCTTGTTTGCAGGTGTATCTGCATGCTGTCAAGTAGTGTTTATATGACTTAACAGTTGACTGATGTGTTCTCACTTCACCCAAAGTATAAATTTGTATGACATATTATAACTCAGATGGCACAACGTAACTTAAAATGTGTTTAAAATGCCACTAAAGCCTAAACGACTAATTCGTCTCACCGTGTATCGTCATTCAAATGAATTCTGGTTTCGGCTGCACTATGACACTTATGAGATGACAGGGCTGAGAAAGATTCGGCTGGTTTCGTGGACAGCAACGAAAACAAATGAGTGGGTTTTTAACAAAGCTGGAGTAAAGAGGGAACTGTTAGATATGATGCAGTAGACTAAGGAAGCTCTCTGTCCTCCTCGCGTACCATGTCATATAACTTGGAAGGTAGTATATCCACATGTTGCACCGTTGATGCATTGTGAACAGTGGCTGGCATGATGTACTGCAGGTGCCAATCACTGTTACAGATAGTGTGCTGGTCACAAGTCATATAATCAACGCTGTGACAACTACATGGACCTTTACTTTTATCTCACTGGCACTGTCAAATTTAATTGGATGTTTCAGGCTGAACCTGCAGGGTTATCTAGTTGGGGATAAGTGGCACAGGATTTTGCACGCTGTGGGGATTTCCTTACTGTCACCCAAATAATGGTGTCAAATCACTGATTTACTGATCCCAATGGATTCATCCACCACTGCATTGCTGCCTGCTCTTGATCCTGGTACGTGGAGTGGTTATATGAGTCAAAACAAGAAATGCGTTCTGTGGAACATGGTATCTGCCCCATAGCCGAGTTCACTAGTTCATACTGAATTGTGCGCATAGTAACAGAATACCGTATCCTCTTTTCTGTTGATGTTGTGATGTACATGTATTGCTTAAAAATATTAAGTGAATACTGAAAAGTCACTAGGT
>Ga0209780_1000661_pt1 | contig 19449 bp, 13 predicted proteins | sample WorMetexBAHAMAS2_FD_187384 | JGI IMG/M metagenome (GOLD analysis project Ga0209780, IMG submission 187384) | Marine gutless worms symbiont microbial communities from Max Planck institute for Marine Microbiology, Germany - Inanidrilus exumae... | ecosystem: Host-associated > Annelida > Digestive...
CAGCATTCCCGTAGTCCAGTCTGGAGTGTACTAGGGCAACCACCATCATCCGAAGAGTGGCTGGCGGTACACATCTGCGGATCTGACGTAACCCCCGTAACGAGGCAAAGCATCGCGACACCGTGTGCTTAACTTGCGACCGCATCGACAGATCGGAATCGATGTAGATGCCGAGGTCGCGTACAGTAGAAACCGGCGTGACGGAGCATCACTAGTGTAGTTAGAAACTATTAAAAAACTTAAAGTTTGTAAGATACTGAAGTATAAACAACCCGCTCGTGACATAATGGCGCTGCTACCTCCCCATAACTCTGCTGAAATGAACTGGAGTGTCTCCCAGTTTCGTTTACATATTAAATGTCATATTTATGTTTGTAGTAGTGACAAGTGAAGATGCGTCAATTCCACTACATGTAAAAGTGCAACATAAATAAACAGTGAACATCATAATAAACATGTAGTGTATTGGGAAATTATAATGGAGATTATTAGCCAAAATATGGCTAATGCTGTGCGTCAAAGTCGACTACATACGTGCAATTACTTGAGACAGGATGTAGTAAGTAAAACTACATAATTTCCATTAACCTGTGAGCTTTCGACGTTCTTCCTGTAATGCACGGCAAAGACTTTCCAGTTTGGAAACTTTCGTCATAAGTAACGTTACTTCCTTCTCACTGCGTGTTTTCTGCCATGCAACAGAACATGATGCAAAGCTTGCACAACATGGCTTCCAACAAATCACATCACAAAGTAATCAGTTCAGTAGCATCAAATAAGATAAGACATGAGTGACTTTAACATCACCGTAAAACCCAGTGATCATACAATCACACATGCATACAAAAATAAACAAGTTAGTTAGTTAGTTGGAGTTCCCTTTCAGCACAAATATGGCTATATCAGAGACAATAGGTCAGGGGTGGAGAGCTATGCCTACCCTGTGAAGGAAGGCCAGCGATATAATAACCTCAACCCTGGCCACCTTTAACAAAAATAAACGACTATCAACAAACAAACAACTACAGAATCTAAAATAACACTGTCTTTTCTTTATATAGTGACCGAGTAATAAACGAGCATTTTGTTAGGTCACTCAAGGAACATCATAAGAATGTCCTCAAGGCCGTAGCTATTACAGCTGACTTGAGGTTTTACAGAGAGGTTTTGTCGCCTCTTATGACTTCTGGCCTGGAAACGTAAAGGGACTATGACAAACAAACAGATAAGTAAGGAAGCAAATAAGTAATGAAGTCTCGTAAGCAAAAAAAACAATTTATATATTGCCGGTATCAACAAATGAATCAGGGCAAATAACAGTGGCTACTACCACTACGCATTTGTAACATATGATGCAGACAATGACTTTGACTGTTACTACATGCAAAGAACTTACTGTCCTCGTCAAATAACAAGTCATTAAAGTCATACTGTGTATTACTTAACCTCCAAATACAATACAGACTCACATTTCAGTACAGGAAGTCATCACTCACCTCTTCAGCCATGGATAACAATGCCTTGTTACTGTTCTCCCAACGCTCGCGATACACTGCCGTCTCTTTTTCCAATTTCTTTATTTTCTTTGCCATCTGCAATTAACTGTCACTGCTAAACAAACTTAACATGAGACAACATACTGGCTTACTACTAATACTCTGCTAGTAATTTTCTAGTAAAGGTAAAGTAGTCCTGCAATTTAAACTGCATCAACAAGGGCTGTCGTTTGGTGGACAATTTGACATGCCGCAATAGTGAATACGTAACACAAAGTAAAACTACTTAGCACAGGAAATAAGAATAAGGTGGTGCAGAGGCACCATTGGATAGTGCATTGGATTTGCGATCAACAGGTTGTGGGTTCAAATCCTGCTCAGGGCTAAACCGCGTAATGTGTACTGTCACAAAAACACTTGACTACCTGTCACCACTACAATAAAATGTGATTGGTTGTGAATTTTACTGACAGGACAATACCTTGTCCATTTCACTCTTGAAATTATGAAAGACGTCGTTGCTCTTGGTCAGAGTCTGTTGAAACTCGTCATATTTCTCCTGATACATTGTAACCTGCCACAGTCAACAACAGACAACATGCAAATGTACTACAGTAAAAACAGCAAAACTCAATCTCTTTACAGCTGAGCAGCTACCTATCCCGCTTTGTCCACCCTGCACTATGGAAACTCTAGCAGCCCCAACTCAACATTGAACGTTGTCAATAACTCAAAAACCAAGCAAGATAGAGCGACAGTTACTATTAAATACCAATAGGAAGTCAATAGCTGCCTATCATTTGCTATGGTCGTCGATACCATCTAGTCACCAGACAGGAACAAATGGGCCATCGGCAGGGGGCATATTGTGTTGCTGCCAACACGGTGATATTGCTTCTTTAAGGTATCACAACTCTGAATCAAAAAACATGGTTATTAACAACCAAGCTATGGTAATACACTCGTGATAATACTAATTTAGCGGATTAACAACAACACTAGATTATCAAAACAATGCGAAGAAGTCACTAGCAAGGAACCTGTGCTTTCAACTGATTCTCATTCTCAGCAAGTAGCATCACTTTTTTCTGACTCTCCAATGCATCCTGAACCAACTGCACATCACCGAACACACACGCAAATTAAATCGAACTAACGATAAAAACATAGCTAATATATTTCTTATATACATATATGTATATGAATCATGCATACATGTAAACAGTTGTGTCACCTCTCTTTGAGCTTAGATTGCAGTGTGTCTCCAGATTCATTGCAATTCGTCTAGTTTTTTATACTTTAAATAATAAAATTCTATCTGTAGTAGAAGAACAGTGGTAGGCAGTATATATATACTGCAAAAACTAAGACAGCAAAATCATCCTCTAAGCGAGTTAAGTTTAACCTGTTGTTTCTCTTGAAGATTTCGTTCTTTCTCCTCGGCCAGCTGAAGTGTTGCCTGCGACAGCTTGGCTTCTAGTAGCTGTGACTCAAGGTCCTTGTGCTGCATCACTTTCTCGATGTGCTTTAGTAACGGCAACACGTTGACATCATGTAATGGCGCCAACAACAGCATCATTAACTCACACGTGTAACAGCAACACTCACTATCACGGCCCCACAACGTTTCACGAGGCATGTTAACAAAAAATTAGTCCCGTACGGAGACTGACGGTCGACTTCCGCTAGGGCAGACTAGGGCCGTCAGACGTGGTTAAGACCAAAGTTCAGAGGTCACGTGACGGAAAACGAGGACGAATTTCAAAAATCTGACCGGTTAAATTTTAGATATTGCCCCCTAATTTAAGAATCCATGGTCATTTGTCAGCCCCCATTATAAACGGGGGAGGAGATAGAGTTTGAAAATGGTCCAAAATGGTCGAATTTCCGACTTTCATGGGCTCCTGACCTTGACCTTGGATCCGGGCACGGTCATTACCTTTTTCATCACTCCTCGAGTACTACCTGTATACCAAATTTCATCGAAATCGCAGAAACTTTTTGTGGACGGACGGACGGACGTACACACGAATGGAAATTTGACACCCATATTATTAGGTCGACTTCCAAAGTTTGGAAGTTGACCTAACTAGGCACTTCAAACTGACTGATTGAGTTGTGGTTTTACATCCCACTCGACACAAAATAGGTCATTTCGGAGACGTCCTTCCCAGCCAATCTCTCGACTTAGTACTAAAAAATCGAAACAAACACAACAAAAGGAAACATGCATCCATAACAAGATATACTACAACATAAAATTAACCCAAAAAACTAAAGCCATGTTTAGTCGCCTCCTACGACATCTGGCCTGAAAATGGAGAGGACCTATTCTGGTTTCAGCGCTTCATAAATATGTCACTTACTTACTTACTTACTAGGACACTTACCCATTTACCTCCAGCCCTGGGACCCAAATGGGGTGTATGCAGACTGATACTGTTGAGTGATAGTGCATGCATGATAAACTACCCCAAAGGGGTAGGGTTCAGTATAACGTGACCTCTTTAACCTTCGGGAAATTACTGATCACATATGGGAAATAGTACAAGGCAGAGACATGGTTGCAACGGAAGACTGACAGGTTCTGAAACTAAGATATCTCGGAATTGACAAGGAAAATGTGCTGAAGCATTCTAAGGGCAAATGTTCTTAAAAAATACCTAAGCAGTGAACCAAATACCTAAACACAGCAAACATGCAACATTCTGAGATGGACAACACAATCTCTAAGCAGTACAATAACAGATGTGTTAGACACAGATATGAACATGGTAAGTGTATAGAACAAATGACAAACTATCAACTGACCTGTTCCCGTACTTCATATTGTTCTATTAACCCTTTGAGCTTTGTTGTTAGTTCCATGTTCTCCTCCCTCAATGTCGTGTTCTTCTGATAATGTTCATTCATCTGCTGCTGAATGTCATTTATTGTTGTCTGCTCAAAACACGACACATTTAACAGTTACCTCAATCTACCCAACGTATACACTAACAAAAACAAATATTTAGCAAAAAAAAGCTTTGCAGTTTTGTATGTATGATTTATCTCCCTTAAACTATGCTTTACATGGAAAGTTCTTTTACACTCATATTTGCTAATTCCCAAATTTGCTCTATTTTCATGTTTTTACAATCTCCTGAACTGCTGTAAGACGTAACAATTTACTGAATTCAAAATGCTGGCTATGTGCCACGCTGTAAGTAGCCAGCATGGCACATTGTGTACCATGCTGGCACTGAAGTAGCCACTTTAGACTTTACTCTACGTAACCATGCAAAATTCCGTTGTGAAATCTTGAATGACTGTGGAGCTATAACGATTTATTGTTCTTAAAATAGTGGTTGTCCACCATCTCAGATTTGTTGCACGCATGCTTGTGACCACCCATGAAGATTACTCGGTGTTTGCAAAATTTGACCAAAACTGGTAGTGTACTTTTGAAAATATGCAATTTCAAAAGTTACATGGCTTTGGCTTAGAAATGCCAGCTCCTGGCCGTTTTTGGACAATTGTAAGGGTAAAACTGGGCAGCAAAATTGGAGAAAAGTTGAACCTAAAACAAAATGCCCTGACAGGAATGTGTTAAGCATGAAAACAGTTTGCTATACATCTAGTGCCAATCTGTAATTATCTCAGTGAGCTGTGACTGCAACTGAGGAATAAAAAAGCACGCATGACGACAACTTCCCACACATCCTTGGACCATGCTCTTTCCCAGCATCCACCAATTCTGGCGTGTGATCAAGTGGCAGACGTAATCAATCGTGACATAATTTGAACTCTATCGGTTCATGGGCTTCAAAGCCCCAGTGGCCAAATATCGCCCATCTCCATTGATTTAAGCCGTTAAGGTATTGCCCTTACAGAAGTGCGAGTATTAACATGCTACAATGCGAAAATATAATCCGTATATTTTAGCACAAATCAATTCTACACCTGAAATTTTGCAGCCACTTCTTTCCTCTTCTCATCATCTTCCTTGGCTCGAGCAGCACTTTCATCCTATCGTAAAAAAGTTTAATATCATTCTTTAAAACTTCTGCGAAAAATGTGCATATTACACACTAACAACTTGAAGCAGTAAACATGCAGTTAAACGGCATTCACACCAGACTGCATGGCGCCATATGGCACTGTGCCGCACCATCATAATTAAACACACTGAATAAGGCGTCGCCCTAACGGGACGTAACCGTACTGGCCCGCCGTGCAGTGTCAGCCGCCCGACCACCCACGCGCCCGCCGGCAGCGTTACAGACGACAACGACAGACGCCAGCGAGCAAAACAATACTGGCCCATTAGGCCGGCCAGTAATAAGTTGGAAACGATTCCTGCATGATGGACAGAAACGTCACAGCATGGAGAAATGAAGACACGACTGATTTCAGCATCAGATGCCGTAACACACTGCATCCTAATGAACCTGGCGCATTAGAGGTATATACGACAATGCGCTATATAAATCGACTTTTACATTACTTTTACATTACCTGGTGTGACCTGTGACACATGCCAAGCCACTCTGTTTATGGACGTTTACCGGAAAGTCAGTTTCCTGGAAAGATGTTTCCCAGAAAGGCACTGTCACGAAATGTCACGCCAACACCGCCATGATAGACTACTCCATCGCCGCCACTGTGGTCAGTCGCTGGACCAGCGTGCAGCTGCCGTGGCGATCGATACAGCAATAGTCATGGCGTGATGGCCAGCAGTCCATTGCAACCATCATCTTCCATGACGACCTGCTCCAGACTGTGTTCATGGCGATGAAATGGTCTGTCATGGCGGCATGACATTTAGTGACAGCACCACCCGGGGAAACATCTTTCCGGGATAGTGGCTTTCCAGGAAATGACCGTAAACCGAGCAACTCAACATATGACACAGACTTGGCTGCACAGAACAATGCTGTCTGCAATGTGTGACAGTAGGTGCGGAAAGTCTTAAGTTTCAGTAAGTAAACAATGACTAACACGCAGAATACAAATGCTGCCAATGTAAGTACGTCAGCGCCAAACGGTTAATGTTTACTAAATTTGCTGAACTGTTAATAACAGTACAACAGTGGTTGTTCTGGAAGTCCTTCCAATACAGTTAACTCTTTTTGGTGCCATCTTAAAACCCTCCTTTTCAAGCACATTTTATACCCCCTAGCACAAACTGCAGTGCCTCCGATTCATATATGTGCCTAATGGCGCTTTATTAAGTTTTTACTTATAATCCACACATGCCGATAAGAAAGGGGTGGATACATCGTTTACTGTTTGTTTTTTTTTTGAATTTTGAGTGTGTGTTTGTACGTTACAAACTTCTCCGCCGGGGATAAAAGCTAGCGGCGTCACATTTTGCACGGTGGTCCATCGGCGTGTGGACATAGGATCGGCATGCGTGAACATAGGTCAGCCCCTACTGACATACTTGTTTGCTTACTTGCTTAGTGGTTTGAAGCTGAGCTCAATTGCCCAGTGTGTGCTCGATGTAAAAAGAATAACCAGTCCAACACTAGCTACAAGTAGCACCCGCCGACCTTGACAAGTCGATTGTGTCGCTGTAGTTCTCGACAAAGGCCCTCTAGTTTGCTCTTCGCCAGCACCGCCTTGCTGTGGTCGTTCTGTAACTGGTCCTTCTCACGTGCCAACTACACACAAAACGAGCGTCATAGCATCAACGACAGCGCGTAGTTTCACTACACACCATTCAGCAGTGACATCACGGGATGACAGTCGTATCAATCACAGCAACGTAAACTTTATACAGCAGTTGCAACTCAGCAGTTCATCTTTATCAGTCACATCTTGAGCATCACGCTAGAAACCTGGCCACCGTGAATCGAAAGGTGGCACTACATTCTTGCCTGTAACTTTGCTAGATGCATCTGGTCAAAACTGCTCGAGTGCTCCATAAAACTGTCATCTTACATCTGAGCATATGCATCTGAGCATATCCACGCCATCCAACAGGGCAGTATGTGATGGGTTAGTAGTCTCAAATCAATCACACACCACCGGATGCATGTTTGCTTTTGTTGTGTTTGTTTCAGTTTTTCAGTACTAAGCCAAGAGATTGGCTGGAAAGGACATCTCCAAAATGACCTATTTTGTGTCGATGGGATGTAAAACCTTAACTGAATAAATCAACTTGTGTGGTTAGAAGCAGATGTTACGGACTTGCAACATGACTTAAGAGTTGACCTGTAAAGACTTGAGACTTGATGTTAGAGACTTGCATACATCTCTGGCCTCTGCTGATTCATGACGCATTAACAGCGCAGTGATGACAGCGCATCTTATTAAACATGTCACAGTAAACGAACATGCTTCTAACCACACAAGTTGATTTATTCAGTTAAGGTTTTACATCCCATCGACACAAAATAGGTCATTTTGGAGATGTTCTTTCCAGCCAATCTCTTGGCTTAGTACTGAAAAACTGAAACAAACACAACAAAAACAAACATGCATCCGTAGCAAAATATACTACAACATAAAACAAACCAAAGAAACTAAAGCCAGGTTTGGTCGTCGCCTCCTACGACCTCCAGCCTGGAAACGGAATGGGTCTATTCTGGAAGGAGTAGATAGATAAGTCAGAAAGTAAACGAGTAAGGAAGTTAATAAGTAAGAAAGAAAACATGAAGAAAGAAAAAATTAAGGAAGGAAGAAAGGGAGGAAGGAAGTTAAGTAAATACCGGTATATAAACAAGCAATTTATATAGTGCTGAAATGAACTCATGAATCATGGCGCATTACTACCCCAGAGCCTGTACGAGGCCCACACAAGTTGACTCACTGGGTGTGTTGGAGTAGTCTAGTGAATGTAATTATTTTCAACAGTCTGGCACCGTGCTCTAATAAAGACAGGAGGACAAGTCAGGAGTCTGGTGGTGCATTAATGAAACATTGAAGTCAGGCCAATGGATACGGTTCATGGTTTCTGTTCCTTGCATGCTCTGATACTGACGGCTGAGTGATAGGGAATGACATCCGTCGTGTTCCACTAATCCATAGAGGATCTCTTCCGAAATAGGTGGACCCGAGGAGGAACCATGTTACGCGGCTCACCTGGAAAAGTGGCTGTTAAACGTAAGTAATAGTAGGACAAGTAATGAGAGTCAATGATACTCACGACTGACAGCGTTCTCTGTGTCTGTTTCAATGAAGACTGTGTGTTGCGATGTTCCTCCAGCAACTCAGCATACTTCTTGCACAAAGCCGACAACTTCTCGTCTGTGGACTCGATGCTCTGAAGAGACTTCATCACGTGTTCTACGACAAACAAACACAAGCCTCTGTAACTTGGCGAACGACTGTTTGGCAATCTTTGCCATTGCTGGCACCGGGACACTGTCAGTACCAAGAACAAGGACCACACTGGGCATAAGAGTTTCGCAGTCGCAGGTTCAGCCATCTGGAACAGTTTACCAGCCGCCCTGAGAACTGCAACTCTCTCCCCATTGACGTTCGCTCGACATCTGAAGGCGCACCTGTTCGGCTGATCGACAGCGCGTCTGAGGAACATTTATGATGCGCTCTACAAATCTACTCATCATCATCATCAACAGTGTCTGTCCCGACTTCACAGTCAGTTGCTCTCCACTCATTCTATTAATCATACTTCTCTGTACCAGACTCGACGGCAGTCCAACAGTTTCTTGTCTGCTTTGACTCTTTGCCAAGAATCACTTTCAAGCTGGTTGTCCAGAAATTGTAGAATTAGTACTACTGCAGCCAAATCATATCTTATTGCAGCATCTAGCAGAATGCCTAGTCTTCCCCATACCACTACAGACATCAACTAACGTGAAGAGTACAGGGATGGGGTCCTCGAGATGGCCACGACATCGAGAACAAATTTGCGTGGCCTTGGCCTCAAAAAGGCCTGGCCTCAAAGATGCCTGGCCTTCGCCTTGGCTTTGACGTCAAACACCTTGTCCTCAAACACATTAGCTTTTAATGCGCAATTAAGTTGTTTAAAATTCAAAGTAAATTTTGAGTGCTGACTGCACTTGGCCGCATCTGGTCAAAGCGAGTGGTGATTAGACGGCCCTTCTTTAAAAACGAAGATTGTACCTCAGTTTTAGTCAGCTTGTTGCCTCAAAGTCAGCACTTCATTGACAGCAAAAACTGCTGCTTTACCTTGGCCTCAAAAGGGTTTGGACTTGACCTCGAAGAGGCCTCGCTTTGGCCTCCAAGATGCCTGGCCTTGGCCTCTTAACATGCTGGCCTCAAACTCATCCCTGGAAGAGTATTGGCACTAAGCAGCGTGCACGGAGTTTGTATGCAACCAATCATTTGTTTCGCCTGCACGGTAGACAAAGCTGGCTGTCCATCAGCGTATGTGCATATTAATGAACACGTTTATTAATACGGATAATAGGTCATAATATCTTGGAAATAGTTCGAAATCGAGACATAAGTACAACGGATGACTTATAGCAAATTATATGTGGCCAACTGAATTGCATAAATACCAATGCTTTGAGTGACCTCGAAGGTCACTTTAGTAGTTGGAAACTGTCATAACTCGGAAAATACAACGTGTTAATTACAGCATGTTTACACATGAAGCGCAAAGCACACACGGCCTGCAATTTCAATTTTCACGTTGAAACTGAAGGACTTTCAAGGTCAAGGGCAGTCATGCACACTGTAATATCTCGGAAATAGTGCAAGACAGAGACGTTGTTACTACGGACCACTAATAGGAAGCCATGTATGGCCGATCAAATTGCGCCATTACCTTGAGTGACCTTCAAGGTAACTCGCCTACTGCAGTCCACTTAAAATGTGATTTTTCAATCAGCCGACATAGCGCTCCGTGCGGTCCATCTGCGATAGATGTAGTCCTTGGACTTAATCTGAAACTCAAAAAATAGTCATTAAAGACCTCAAGATGACGGCTGCTCGTGCATGAAGCAGTCTTCCAACCAGTGTCTCTACAGCTACTTCCCTGGCTTCCTTCAAAAGACAATTAAAAACATTTATTTTCACAAAGTCGTTCCCGGAAATTTTAGTTTGTGTACCGCGTCCTAGAAGCACTTTTGCTCATGCCACGTTAATCCGTACGTTTCTAACTAACTAACTAACTAACACAATTTTTGTGGCCTTTTCCTCGAAGGTCCCGGCTTTGGCATACATCGTTGTTAGTTGAAAAGTTCAACTTATCTGCTTCTGCTGCTAGTCGGACAGGGCACCTGCTCGGCTACATCGCTGCTACATACTCAAAATTAGCATACAAGCGATGCAACGCGCGGAGAAAGAAACGTCGAAGAGATCACGTCCGTAGACACAGACAGTGACGACGCAGCCGATACCTAGATCCTCCAGCTGCTCTTTCGGTTTCTCGCAGCTGAACTCCAGGCCTCCGCCGGGCATCATGGATACACGCTGTAGGTTCACGGTCAGTCGTCAACCACGTCGAATCCTCCGTCAACCACGTCCAGCGAGCGACGTGTGCCAACTAGTCGACCACAACCCGAGACCGCAGCGAACGAGACAGAGCGCACTGCAGCGAGGCATTCGCTCGGACAAGCAGCAACACAACGAACGGCCGGCCGGCCGGCTGGAGGCGCCGAGAACCATTAGACAACTTTACGGCGCCACGAGTCCGAGGCCGCAACATCGCAAACATCGGCTACTATACGAATATTAACATCGTCACCAGTAGTTGCCAGATGTCATCTCCAACGTCAAAATAACGCTTGAACAGCACAATGAAATAATCCCTGTATGTTTCAAGTAAGTAAGTCAGTAAGTAACCTTTTTATTACTGCTATAGGTCACCTAATGGGCCAATATTGTTTTGCTTGCTGGCGTCTGTTGTCCGTCGTCGTTTGTCGGGGTCTGTAACGTTGCCGACGGGCGGGCCGGCCAGGTGCCGGACGCGTGGACGGTCGGGCGGCCGACACTGGACGGCGGGTCAGTACAGTTACGTGCCGTTAGGGCGACACCTTATTTCAATGCGACATTCGCACACTATTACAGCAAAGAGTATAAATAAAATACAAGTGAAATATAAAACACAAAGCATGAAACGAACAATCTGAAGCTATTTAGTCCCTCTCTATGGTCGACACATCAAACTATGAAGACGACCCATAAATGATGATGATGATGATGATGATGATATAACAGAGAGGCCAGTGATAATCAATCATTCCTCTCATCGGCTGCAGTTCATTTCAGTTAACATTCAACTAGCTAACTGTCGTTGTCTCGTGAAACGCAACATTCACACGGTGCGGCCTAACAGCTGACTGAACTGCCGGCAGCAAGGTATGTGGCCCGCTGCAGCAGACGAGGAGGAGGGGAAGGGGAGGAGGCGAGCGACCGGAGTAGCGCTGAGCACTCTCACTCTCAGAGCAGCGCGTACGGCGATCTAGGCCTCCAACTAGTATATTTCTGGCCGGTGCAGCAGAAACGCCGGCGGTAAGGTACACCGACACGCCAGGACACGTCTGCACTCTATGGTACATGCCGGTAGCACAGCAATTAGACACACTTCACGCCCATTAATCGTCCTCGTCACAACACTGGCAGCAGGGTTCCCGTTAGTGGGCCTCCCGGCGTCCCTGACGCCCGAAAATCACGCGGGGACGCCGAATTTTGGCATGCCTGGCGTCCGATGGACATCGAACAAGAAGCTCAGCTACCGCAGAGGGACCGCGCGATGCGCTATGTTAGTAATTTCGTGCTATGTTTCACGAGCTATGGAAGTCAGAAAAGTTTCAAACAGCATTCAGCAAAAGTGACCTCCAAGGTCACTGGCAATGGTGCCATTCGATAGGCCACATACGATTTCCTATTAGTCTTCCATTGCAACTATGTCTCTATCTTGCACCGTTTCCGAGATATTATCACTTATTTCCCAAAAAAAATTTAACGAGGTCACGTGACTCTGAAGTTCTGAACACATCGTTTTTGCGAGCAATATATCATGTATGCACTCGTACTCCTCTGTATCAACAAACAATACTGAACAGCAGTTGCTGATAAACGGTATTGCACTGGGTTTGCTGTATGCCTTCACATTTGTTGAGTAAGTTCCAGATCCGCAACTTACTCAGCCACACAGAAAACCTAGTATTGTCAACAAACAGGTGGTGCAACGGGTAGAGCGTTGGACTTGCGATCAACAGGTCGTGGGTTTTCGAATCCTACTCGGGGCAAAGTTGCGTAACAACCTTGGGCAAGTTGTTCACACCCATGTTCATCTGTCACCAAGCAGTATAACTTGGTACCGTCCAAGAAGCGGTGATGCTCTGCGGCTGGGAAAGTAACCGCAGGCCTGGCGGAAAGTAATGACAGCCTACCGCCGGGTGGATGACTTAAGTCACCTGTGGGCTGACTGCCTGTACACTGGGATCAGCTCCGGACCCAACGCTCGGTAACGAGTATGGGAAGCCCTTACCTATTTTTACTGTCAGCAAACTTAGGGTCAAACAACGACAAAAAACAATGGCGAACAGTATGGTCAACGGTTCAGTGTATTACGCAGTCTTACTGTTGCCAGTGTAATTTTCGCTAATGAAAACGAAAATTGCCCAAAACAAAAAATAACTAATTCTTTATCAATAACAAAAGCTAAAATAGAAACTGAAATAAAACTAAAAACAAATTAGCCAGGACTGATGGTGGACTCTTCGCAGGTGACGTTTCTGCCAACTTCAAAGTCACGTGACACAAAAACTAGGCCAAATATCAAAAATCTGGCCCGATCAGATTTAGATACTGTGTCCTAGTTTAAGAATCCATGGTCAGTTGCCAGCTCCCATTGTAAATGGTGGAGGAGATAAGCTTTTAAAAATGGACAGATTTCCAAAGTTCTGTTAAGGGCTCGTGACCTTGACTTTGGATCAGGTCATACTACATACCGTCGTGCATCACTCAACGACCTCTACCTACACGCCAAATTTCACTGAAATCAAAGTAACTATTTATGTACGGACGGACGTACACGGACGGACGGACATACGCGCGTACGTACGTGCGTACCGACGGACATTTGAGACTGGCTTTATTAGGTCGACTCTGTCGAAGAGTCGACCTAACAAGAAAATAGAAATCGTCAAAAACGAATAAGAAAACGAGAAAAACTTCAAAACAAAAATTGCTACGTTTGTAGAAATTGTAGCATAACGTTCCAGCTAATTAAACAGAACGCCACTTCCTACAAACGGCACTGCGTTCGTGAAACATACATAATGTTTAGTCAGACCGTCAAACGGCTACCAACTGCACTGCCACTGACTTCTGGCAGGCTTGTGAAGGTGACTATCTATCCACTACTGTTCAAGGTCGCCGTTGTTGATCTACTTTCAGCCCCTGCATCACACCCGTAGACCGAACGTTTGTTTCGAGTCCGTGGAGATGATATGGCAAAAACGACAAAATGACTAGTAGCCTGAACGGCGAGTATTTCTCAGAGTGAACTTGAAATACATGACTGTGTTGCTTCAGACTGCCGTGCAATAGCAACTATTAATAGAGTCGGTTGTTGACGATGACGTGTATTGTGGTGATATGACATACGTCAACGAAAATCACACCAGAAGAATCATTTGAAAGTCAATATTCCATTCTGCTTCATTCTTGTTCTTGGTAACTTAAAGTAAAACAAAAAAACTACAAAAATGACAACGGAAACGAAAAAAATATTTGTAAAACTAAAACTCAAACTAAAACTAAATAATAAACCAAAACGAAAATCACACTGCCTGCTGCTGCACAGGCTACAGAGTAATGCACCAGTTCTGCAGGCGCCTTAAGCACAACTGGTCATCTGATTCTGATCTGCCCTGCTTCTATAAGAAAATGTTTGTTGACTCATCGTAATTTCATATGGATGTGTTTGGCAGCTCACCACGGTTATGCAGGGTAATGCTCAGGAACCATGGGATGATGTTCTGATAGTCTACCCTGGTTGCGTGGCGGCATGGCGTAGTAGTAACGTCATTGGTCTTGATCAACGAGGTTAACCTACGCTGAGCCCGGTTAGTACTGGGATGGGTGACCGTGTCCTGGTTCGACTCCAGGAGGCGGCACTTTATTTCGGTATGTAACCAACCACCCAGGTCGACTCAGCCTTCTACCCTCCGTGGGACGGTAAAATGAGTACCAGCCAAAGGGCAGTGATGCTCTGTGGCTGGGGAGTAAAGGCAGGCATGGTGTAATTTGCAGGTAAAACTGTGTGATCCATGTCTGAGCACATTAGAGGTAGTTATGACGATGCGCTATACAAATCGACGTATACTTTACACTGAGAAGACATTCTGGTATGCGTTCAGGTCACGTGACGTCTTTTGTTTTTGGAAAATAACTCATAATATTTCAGAAATGGTTCAAGATGGAGATACAGTTGCAATGAAAGACTAATTGGAAATCGTATGTGAACTATCAAATGGCACCAACACCAATTACCTTGAGTGACCTATAATGTGACTTTTGCAGTTGGAAACCTTTCTAACTCTGATACCTCGGGGAAACATAGCGTCCATTAGCAATGATATGATTACATGTGAAATAGGAAAGCACATACGTGGTTAGTAATTTCGTCTGTGTTATTGAAAGTGAACGACTTCTGAAGATCCCAGAAAGTCACAAACACTGTAAATGTGGTAATATCTCGGAAACGGTGCAAGATACAGATGTTGTTACTACAGATCACTAATAGGAAATAATATATGGCTCATCGAATAGCGACAATTTGTATTCCATTGCAATCCTTTCTAAGTGTGATTTTTCGTACAGCTGTGCAGCAGTTGACAAGATTTCAACCGATATAGTGTGTTGCGTAGTCCCTCTGTGATAGCTGAGCTTCTTGTGAGTCACTACCAGGTCTATTGAGCCAGCCGTGGACGCTCTTTAGTCTTTACACATCACAGACCCATTGTTACTATGTGACAGAGAAAACTGTCACTTTACAGATACTCCATTCACTAATGCAAACTAAAAAATTGCTTCAACAGCCTTAAATTAGTATAAAACAGCAAATAGCGACAAAAAGCTCAGCTATAACCGAGAGACCCACACGACGCTCTGTATCAGTTGAAATATTGGCTTACTGTTGTACGAATGACGAAAACAGACTAGCCTCAGGAGCACTTTCAGCAACTGCCACGTTTTATGCTACCTGCATAGTTTTGTACATGCATCGTTCAGCTATCGCACGGCGTTGTTTGTGTGATCCTAGGTTTAGCCATCTCAGCAGAACACCCTCGGACGCCGACTCCTGAACTTGTGTGATTGTGACAGTGTACTGAGTGAACGATGCAGACAGACAAATTCCACAAATAACACACCGTGTATCCGTGGTTTGGTCTATTATGCACTATCCATTATTTCATTATATTCTGTAAGATTGTGAAAACAGGTACGGCCTATGGAGTCCTCTTTTTTGGCAGGAGTCCGACTCCAACCCTGGGCTAAAATCTAGACTCCGGAAACTCTAGACTCCAACTCCGCACCCCTGCCGGATGATTGAGACTACATGTCCCGGCCTTCATGCAGCTAACCATTTCCAGCCTGCTACTTGGTGCATACGAGGTTCTATTGTCATTTGCTTACTTAGAAAATGAAAACAGAACAAACTGTTTCATTACTTCATCAAAGCTGTCCATCACCAACACAAAATGCCATGGCACCCCTTATGTATTGAGGACATGCTGATGCACTACTTCCCATGGTGGCATGGTTGACGTGCGGGATGGCTAGGTCCGTTGTTGACGACGATCATAGCCGCTGTTGTTGACTGGCTTTTGAGACTGAAAATAACTCAGAAGCAAGGTAAGCAGGTGCCGAGCCGTGAAGGCAACAGTAAGCGAGTACTACCAATTGGGACGTTAACCGCTTGGGCAACGGTAGCCAGTGAAGACTGCGAGAAGGGGTGTCAATGTGGTTGTGCCGACGGCTGGCAAATATCAGCTGTGCAGCAGCACTGAACACTGACTGAAGCCCGTAAAGTAACTGATGAGGCAGCCCAGCCAGAGTGGTACACCCGTAGTCCAACCGTATGCATATGATTAAACAAAAACAGCAGCTCAAATGTTAATGAATGAATTGCCAGCATAGCTTACCTATACCCTTGTCTTCTCGCTTTTTGACCTTGGAGCTCTTCTGTGCTGCAGTGTCAGGATTGTGACATTTAGCCGACTTGCTTACTGATTCTTCTGGTGACAATCTTTCACTGCAAGATTCTGTCATGGAACAATGTGACTGATCAGCCACTGACAACTCCGCTGTAACCTGCTCATGACAAACTGCAGTCCTGTCCCCACATCTGTCCTCCGCAACATCGCTAGCTTTATATACTCCACCGCAGCAAACCTGACACACATACATCCACACTCTGTTTTTGCTGACATTCTGAAGGTTTACCTGGTTCAGCCTGAATATACATGGACAAAAACTAATGGAAAAAATTAATAAATCCAGCATTACCGTTCGTATCCAATGCCGAAAGACAGCCAGACCATTCACTGTGCATGGTGAGAAGGTAAACCCGTATGTTTTGGATCACATGCCGAATTCATGGGTAATAGGCAAATCGGCTATCAGCGTTTCCGAACGACCTGCTGTTGAGCAATCAAACAAGTCCATATCAAGTGCAGAACTCTTGGAAAGTCCAACAAAGCAAGGAACAATGTTGGTTATTGGTTAATAATGCATCTGCGCTATCGGCCTATGGTGCATCGGCAAAAACACTACTATGGCCGTACTGGCCACTGTATGCTTAAACCAATTATTATGATGAGCAAGTTAGTAATATATACAGGGGCCAAAAGTAGCATAAAATGACACAACCATTATTATGTTCATGAAGGCCTACAAAAGTACTAATAAACCAGTGCACAAACGCCACACCATCCTCTAAATGTCCATATACGGTAAACCAACAAAGTAAACATTTTTGCAGTAAACTCTACACAACGACTCTAAAGTTAAAGTAAAAAGTATTTTTCAGCTAATAAAGGTACTCGTTGAGTGTAAACTGGCTCAATAATACACGATATCCGCACTACGTTCTTTATTTAAAAAGTATGGGGTGGGATCTAAGGAGGGGGCTTTGCCCCTCCCCAAAAAAACGTTTAATTAATTTTTTTTTACAAAATTACAATGTAGCGAACAGATGTCTAAGAAAGGAAAATAATGTGACAATTGTCAACAAATTCGAACTACTTTCAGCGTGTGAATACATTACATATGCACATCAATCATCATCATCATCATCTTTATTATACGCTCAAGGCAGAGTAAAAAAAAAATAAAACACACATCAAATACACAATCACTCAAAAAACGAAAGACAAACACACCCAGCCTAAAAATGCCCTAGCCTAGGTATGAACCGTCCTTTGAAAGCAGTCCCAGATAAGCTGTTTCACACTATACACTGGCAATACGACAAGGTCGTGTGTACTCAATTTATACAAATCACACACAGCGCCTACAGCATCACGACAGCACAATGCAGTGTTCTTAAAACGGAGTTATCCGAAGATGCATTTTTTCCTAAACAACAAACGACGTTGGTGTATTAAAACAGAGACTGGTAAGCACCAGCAATACATCAGTAACGGCTTTACACTCTCTCTCCAAAAAGAATTAAACACCTTCCTAAATGAATTATTCAATGCAACATTAGCAATGCAATTGCAATGCAACCAATGCATTGCACGGGAATTTCCCCACTTCCACTTCCATGGTCGTCACATCACCAGGTAACGCATTACTAAACATTTAAGTTAACTCAACTCATTAGCCAATCATCACTCAACAACTTCACAGACAGAGCAAATCAAATAACCTGCGGACCAGCACCATCTACGGTAAATTTTACCTCTTTTTGTGCTGCCATTCCACTTTATTCTACTTTTTCAATACACACTCCAACCAAGAATATTTACACATCACCAAATCACTTGTATAACGTAACGGAATGATTCGGGTGAGTCTGTGGTCTGTCGTGTCTCCTGTTCGTTGAGCTCTAGACTGTCAGTGTGAATTACCCTGTGTCTGTGAATTACCTTGTGTGGCCTCACCAGCAGGATGCCCACCAGAGAGGCCTAGGGCTTAGCGGACGAATCCATAAAGAAGCCCATCCGACTGCGTCTAACTTTAGTTAATTTAGCTTTTAAAGAATTTATGCTAGGTGCGTCGACCACCTCCTGGTCCAACAGATTCCACCTGCTAATCACTCGATTTGAAAAAAAGTGTCTAGCAACATCCCACGTGCACCGAGCTTTTATCAATTTCAGGTTATGACCTCGAGTGCCCTTCTTATTATCATCTATCGTGAACAATTTCTGGGCACTTACACGACTTATCCCCTTAATGATCTTAAACACCTCAATCTATGCTGCACTTTCTCGATCATCTCCTTATCCTTCTTATAAAATGGATTCCAACTATTCGACATGTGGCCTAACTAGTGTGTTGTAAAGACTTAGCATAATCCGTGGTTCTTTGTATCTGATCGTCCTTCTTATCATTCCCATGACTTTATTAGCTTTATTACAAGCATACACACACTGCTGTGAGCACTTGAGGTCTGCACTTATTAGAACCCCTAAATCCTTTTCTGCCAATCCTTTTCTGACGACTGCCAAGTGACTATCGTCACTTGGCAGTCGTCACACACTTATTTGTTAAACTCGACTAAAAACTGAAACAAGCCAGAACGCGGTCCCGGCACCTCTAGTTGACGTTCCTGTACCCGGAAGCTGGTTGTTCGGCAAAAGAACTGTTATTGGCGCCAGAGATTTCGCAGTCTCCTGCGCTGTCATCTGGAACTCGCTACCTATAGAACATCTGCGAGTCTCGTCACTGTCTGCGGCGACGTTTGCCAGACACCTGAAAGCTTGCCTGTTTCGTCGCCCGAGTTAGCACATCTGCGAACTATTTATTTTGCGCTATATAAATGTACTCATTATTATTATTATATTCATAC
>Ga0209780_1000662_pt1 | contig 19448 bp, 11 predicted proteins | sample WorMetexBAHAMAS2_FD_187384 | JGI IMG/M metagenome (GOLD analysis project Ga0209780, IMG submission 187384) | Marine gutless worms symbiont microbial communities from Max Planck institute for Marine Microbiology, Germany - Inanidrilus exumae... | ecosystem: Host-associated > Annelida > Digestive...
AACTATGGGCAATTTACGATTACTGTCTACTAACTAGTAAACGTCTGCAGAGGGACCGCGCGACTCCCACGGCATAAATATTCTATAACAGCAAGGTGGACTGTAGCATATTCGTAAATTCAAGACTGAATGCGCATTACTTGGCTTGCAATCGTCTAATCGTTTAAACGAAGTAGGTTCTCTTTTTTAGTATTTTGAAGTACGTACGTGCCATATCGTCGTAAAAAGTTGACGTTTGCTATCTTATCTCTTGATGAGTTCTTGTCTCTAGTCTTATTTAGTGTTTATATCGGATAATTTTACTTACTGAAGGTCGGGTTGCCGACCTGTAGAGACTACGTAAATAAAATTTGTCGAGAAATCGAGAAATAGATAGTAAATTTGTAATAACGCGTTGAGATTCAGTTGTGAGGCTTTTGCTAACAGCCACTATGTTACAGTACTCTCAAAGCAATGGGCGCACAAAACCAGTAACAGTTGTAAGGAACCATAGTATTGTATAATGCGCGTGAACACCATTTCGGGTGTCGATCTAGTTTCAATGTATCTGCTTCTGAGATGTGCTAACCTGGTACTAACTAGGGTATTGTGGATCAAGTGACCCGCCAGTCATGTGGCTTACAGTTCCAACGTCGTAACTGTGTAGTGCTGCATAATGCACATATCCGCAAACCTCGCCCACTGCAGCATGCAGTTCCTTACCGTAACCCATTTTCTGGGTTAAATGTAAATTCCTGTCAGCGATCGGTCATTGGCATAGTATATTACTAAGGGGGTAACTGGACATGATAATCTCTGTGTGACTATGATGGACATGGCATATATCCTCTGCAGTTGATTGACTTGCTGGCCAAAATGTACAGGAAACAGCTAGCTCGCGTGCTTAAAGTAGCGGAAACACTCTCAGAATGGTTTTGTGTTAAGAAAGGAGTCTGAGAAGGTTGTGTCCTTTTTCCATACTTGTTCAACATCGTAGCGCAGATGGTGATGAGGGAGACCCTCCATCGATGTACTTCAAGGTGGACTACAAATTGGAGGACGAATAGTCATGAACCTTCGCTGCGCTGATCACATCATCCTGTTGGCCACTTTGGGGGTAGAACTATAGGAGCTGGTGAATTGCCTAGACCGAGTCTGCCATAAATACAGCCTACTTATGAAGGTCGACAAGACCAAGGTAATAGCGAGTGACAGCATTGTGTGCCGCATACTCATTTAGAATGAGCAACAGAAACAGGTGGATACATTCCCATACCTTGGGTCCCTGATTACAGAAGATGGTGATGGTACGACGGAATTCTGTACCAGGTTAAATGGGCCAGGTGATTGGGGAATCACTGCAGAAAATATAGAAACACATCTGCAATAAAATAAATATTTCTTGCAATACGTTTGCTGCTGAATTTACTGAATTTTATTTCATCCCTCTGCACATCTGCAAGAAAACTCTGCAAAAGAATACATGGGCTTGCATATGTTAAATACAAGGCAACACAGATTTCCACATACTGGTATATACCCGCATCGGAAATTTCAGAATACGACGGGCTTCTGCTGTCTCTTCACGATGTTCAACTTACCACAATGTTCTCCACCTCTTGCTCTCTTAATCAAGCCATTTTGTGATGTGTGTAATGCGCCCTGATCTATTTGTTGATTTCAGCACTCTATAAATTGTTTGGTTGTTTACTGAACTTCCTTCCTTACTTACTCCCTTGCTTACTTACTTCCTTCCTTCCTTATACTTCCTTCCTTACTTATTTACTTCTGTACTCATTTAATTCCTGACTTACCTACTCCTTCCACAATAGACCTGTTTAGTTTCCAGGCTGAAGGTCATAGGAGACAACCAAACTTGTTACGGATGCATGTTTGGTTTTGTAGTGTTTAATTTTTTCAGTACTAAGCCAAGAGATCGGCTAGGACAGGGGTCTCAAACACGCGGCCCGCGGGCCGCATGCGGCCCTCAAAGCAATTTTATGCGGCCCGCAACAACTTACCCAAAATGCCAAAATTTTGAACTGATCTCATTGTAAATGTGTGGTGAGTGAGCAGTTCTTCTCGTCAATGAAGCTGAACAAATCAGCTTTACGTTCAAGACTTACAGATGAACATCTTTGCGCAACACTGCGTTTAGCTACCGCACACGATATCAAGCCAAACCTAGACGTTCTTGTTTCCGTCAAACGCTGCCAGCTTAGCAGCCAGAGCTCATCTAACTGAAAAGTGATATTGATTCTTGTAATAAATACGTTCTGCACGTTCATGACACCTGTATTGTTGTGTTTTATTGTGCTTTAGGTTAGTAACAAAATGATCTCCTATTGATAATTTTTCCTCACGAAAATTAATGCGGCCCGCCGAACGGCAATTTGTTTCAGTTGAGGCCCACTATGCCTGCTGAGTTTGAGACCCCTGGGCTAGGAAGAACATTTCCAAAATGACCTATTTTGTGTCGGGTGGGACGTAAAACCTTAACTCAGTCAGCTGAATCAATCAACCAGTATAATGCGACTGCTGAGAGCTTACTGTAACTGTGTAGGGCCTATTACATTAACATTAGCAATGCATAGTTGCTGTGCTGTCAGCTGTAAACTGCGGCAGAATACAACATTTAATGATATGGATGACTAAATTGATTTGTTGTTTTGTAACTCATTTTTACAGCTCAAAAGTATTGGTCCAAAGCTGGTGCCATTCTTCAAAACAGCAACAATCTATTTCGTATTGTTCAGCGACGAGACTCGTCCAGAATCTCCACTTTGCTGCATTGTCAAATGTCTCCCAATCATCTCACTGATGTTCTTTGTACTGCTGCATGGCATGAGTTTCTCGGAGTACTATTCTTACTCACGCAAGGTGTTGGCTGGTCTTGTATTTTCATGTATTGGTGATGCATTTATGGTGTGGAGTACAGCGGGCTACTTCATTCCTGGCGTTGTTGCATTTGCCATTGCTCAGGTACATTGCAGCTTGCCTGTATTGTATTCATAAACTGGTAGCATCAGCTGCATCATCAATGACATGGATGTATATGCACCATTTACATCTTGCAAATAAAATTTGCATTACTACGGTTTTGACAAAATTTAGTCCCAACAAGTGTTTTGGGAGAATACAAAGTAGTGGACTATGATGTACTTTTTTAACTTTGACGAATATAGTTTTATGGTTGTGACATTCTGTTAGACTGTGGATAATAAAATTGCTATTTTTCAGTTCATCGTCCTGGTGTAAACCAGACAAGAACATTACAAAGACTATTATGTGCTTGTGATTAGATGATGTATGCTTGGGCGTTTGGTCTGCGTCCATTCTGCTCACGTCTCGGCATCTTCTGGCTCACTGTTGCCATGTTTATCTATGCGTATGTGTACCCGGGACTCACTGGAGCGATGACTTACCTCGCATTCGTCTACGTATTACTCATGTGCTTCACTGTCTGGCGTGCAGTCGCCCGAGTTCAGTTCTTTGATGATCTCTGGACATGGACTAAACTTTGTGCATGTCTCGGATCACTCTGTTTCCTCCTGTCTGATTTCGCACTTGCTGTTGGTATGTTCCGTCACCCAGTCCCATATGAGCGCCAGGTTGTGATGGTCACCTACTATGCAGCACAGCTGGGTATTACATTGTCAGTGGTTGATAGTCAGGTCAGTGCTCTGCTGGATGACACTACCACTGTCAACTAGAATCAGTACGTCATCTGCAAAATATTTGGTCATGAATATTTTGTGCCATTTATTGGTTCTTTATTATTGTCTTAGTCCACTGGATTAAAAACTAAATAGCTGTTAGTCTTAGAGCCAGTTGAATATAACTTGTTACTTGTTTTTTCAGCTTCTCTGCAACCATACACCGTTGTCACATCATTATGATGTAGAATTCAGGAAATTATATAATGATACTACGTGCAGTAGCAATTTATTGTCATTTTATTCAATATAGAGTAAATGTTTAGTCAATAGTAAGACACACATACATATAAGTTCAATTTATTGTTAGTGTCACTTTGTTGTATGTTATTTGCTTGTGGCTTTTGCAGACCACAGCATTCTTGTTATGTGATGGTTCATATTTGTTTTGTTTTGAATTTTAATATGCGTTTAAGACCATTTTGTATTTTTGTTTATTGGCGTCTTTTTGCGTTCATAGTATTCTGTTATTTTAGTAGCTTCAGACTACATTTGTGATTTCTCAAGTATGTGTTACATTTTTCTATTTTGCACGAGTTGGACACTCATTATTCAGCTTGAAGCTAGGCTTCAGCCGAATATTGGATTCACTTTACGGTGCATTTTGGCGGTGCTCACACGTTCAGCTATAACTCAGCCAAAAGTTTACCGATTTGGATGAAATCTGGAGCATTGTGAGGGCATGTGTTGGGCTCAATCCGCCAGTAGCGACAGCTGGAGAACCAGGCGAATTTTTTTTGTCAGATAAGAAATGCACGATTTCACCAATTTCCCATCAGCCAAATTTAGCAAAATTTGAACACAACACGTCGATCTGTGTTGTGATGACAACTTTCAGAACAGAATTTTGAAAAGTTTACTGTAAGAGGTCTTTTTCCAAAAAAATGCAAAACTTTCTTACACATTTTTGCCATAGACTATTGAGTCACGTAACACTAGGCCTCATCGAATGCAAGAAGTAAACAGCTTGTGCACAGATAGTTGAGTGCTTTGAGCCGAATACTGTATTGTGGGCATTCCATTCAATACAGCCATCTGGCTTTGTTATTTTGATGATGATCTCAGTGTCAGTGTACACATTTTACTGCACGACGCTATGCTAGCACGGTATACACTGTGGCCCTCTGTCTCTCCGTCTGTGGGTCTGTGTGTCTACCACAAGTTGAACTTGAAGTTCTGTCAAAACGGCTGAACATTACATCACATAAACAATACTGCACTATAGCCCAGGCACTCTAGTTTCTGATGCCAAAGGTGTTGGTGAAAATACAATGGGGTCACTTCTAAGGGAGGTGCCAAATATGTGAGCAATAGGAAAAATTTGTCACTTTCGACAACTTACTTGCTATATTTTGAAAATGGTAAAAGGTAGATGCATAGAAAGGTGAATAGGAAGTTAGTTTGCATTCTCTGGAATTGTGACATTGCCAGTGACCTTGAGTGACCCCAATTGACCCTATTTTTATACCAATGACCTTGAGTGATTCTGAAGATCACTTTAGCTGTTTAAAACTTAGTAAAGACCTCTCAAGGTCACAGGATGTCATCTACACTGCAGAAGTGGTTCAGTAGTGGTGCATTATACATACATTATCCTTGCAGACCACAACAGGAAGTGATACATAACCCATCGAATCTGGCCATTTGGATGACCTTGAGTAGCCTTCATGGACATTCGCTTGTTGCAGGCCTATTCAGTGGCTATTTTTCATACAGTTTTGTATCAGTTGACAAGATTTCAAGCTATACAGCGTGTTGCATGGTCCTTCTGTGATAGCAGAGTCTCTTGTTGTTCTAAGTAAGTAAATGTTGGTTTATGTAGCACAGTTATGTAGTGTGATATCAACAAAATGCTCGCATCAGCCAAACACAAACAGATACGTTTTGGGATGCTGTCAAAACTGGTGTGACCCATCAGCTGAATTGTGTGGATTGTCAGACACTGTGTTAACTTCCACTGGTTCAACAGTTTGGAAGTCAATGTTGCATTCACATCATATCAGTAAATTCCGTCTTAGTGACTTCAACACCTCTATAGCTTCATGTGTGGCACTCTGCAAATGCGTACATTGTTATTATTGTTGTTATTTCTTATTGTTCCTGTTAGCTTTAGTGTTTTCATATCTTGGTGTGCAAATGCTAAATCATATATATTTGCCGTCACTGTATGTGAATAATGTTAACAGTTTCTGTCCTAATTACGTTGCCCTTGGAGCAATCAGCATATTTGTCTGTCTGTCCACTCAACACATCTCAAAAACACCTGTCCAAACTTCATGAAATTTTCTGTACATTGTACTAGTGGCGTGACCATAGGGGGAACCCCAGCCCAGTGCGTCCACGCCGCCCGCCTTGGACATTGACTAAAGATGGGCTGTGCATTAGGAATAAAAGGGAAAATAAATAAAAATAAAAAATAAATAAAGTAACAATCAAATGAAATAATATAATTGAACAACTTACTATCAATTAAGATTTATTCTCCGTGGTGTTTGCCGTGCCATTTGACTTGTGGTATAGAGGGAAAGGGTGTGCTGAACATCAAGTTTGACAGGGTCAAGCAACACATGTCTTTGGCACTCTTTGCCTCGCAGTTTCCTCTAGCCAGTCCTCCCTGCGGCTTGAGATTAAAGCCTATTGGCTTTATCTCATTGGCTAGAATGGCGCTAGGGAAACTTTTTTGGCAACTGGGCCTATGCACGATACATTCAATTCATCTACAAAAAAATATTATGTAACCTTAATAGTAACTATTAATACTAGCAACAACCGAAATATTTACATAAAATTAGAAGTCATTTGGTAATAACCAAATGACTTCCTTATTTGGTTTCCATATACACTGCTGAACTGTATGCCATACTTGAATGAACTCAGCAAACAACACAAACATTATCTACTTTTTCTGACTCTTTATCTAGCCTGAACTCCATTGCTAACAAAAAGACTTGAACACCCATTACCTTCCTAATTCTATTAAAATATCACAATCTCTTTACTCACTCTTTTAATATTATGTTCTGCTGGTTACCAAGTCATGTAGGTATTACGGGTAATGAAAAAGCAGACAAAGCTGCTAAATCTGCTTTAAACCGATCTTTGGAATTCCTATCCCATATACAGATCTCAAACCTATTATCATGAAATATATTCATGACAGGTGGCAGCAAACTTGGAACTCACAAACACGAAATAAACTCTACCAAATTTATCCAACAGTATTTATAGTAATAGTAAGTGAGTAAGTTTAATATACTTCTACCTTAAAGGCGCGATATCACCTAAATTGTGTTGAAAGCGTTGTTAAACCCTAACCAACCAACCTGTGGCCTTGACTTGTTCCTCCTCTGACGACATTACAGTACATCCTGTACTTCTATTTTTGTGGATGACGTCATGTTTTCACATGATTGGGCCAGTGGGACAGAAACACTAAGTTGACATTACGTTGGATCGAGTTTGCCAGGTGGCAGCATCAGTCAGCGGTCACTCAGCACTGACCGGGGGCAAAGACTGCTGTTTTTGATTGTCTTTTTTTTGCTTGTTCTAATGTGATCTTATTGACCAGTAGTTAGTGATAAGATCAAGTGTATTCATTGATGTAGTCAAGTCCATCTAGACCAAACCAAGACTAGCTCATAATCAGAGTTTGCAAATCAATACACGTATTAATGAACAGCATGCTTTACGGACTAACAGCAGCCATCTGTTAATGGCAATTGCTGTTGTCAATGGGAAGTACAGTTTCAGCACCCCATGAACTGTTGTGAAACATATTGTCACAGTTGATTGTGTTAGCAGTACCAACAGGTGTGCCAAGTTTGGTTCAAATTCATCCAGTGAATTTGGTGAAGTATAGAACGATATAATTTTATTTATATTGACATAATCAGTTTACATACATGTGTACATTTATTATGCTTTGTTTATTGCAGACAGACAGCACTAATGCAGTAGTTTGTTTGTAGATCACTTTGTCAAATCAACCAAAGTACATATTCCTACTTTTTGTATTGTATGTTTACCATATAATATGTTAGTGTGCAACGTATTTTCTTTCTTGTTTATCATGTTGACAGTCTGGTTCCATTGCTTCCACTTGTTTGTTTATGAAGTCCTGTACTTTTGCAGTTATGATCAGAACAGTTAAAAACAGTTCGGGATGAATCTGCTTTTTGTGGTTTTTATTGTAAAACAGCTGTTCAATGTAAGCAGAACGTTAGCTTGATTCATCCCGTATTCATTACACATTGGGTCACTTTATCTTTTGCTAAAACCAAAGTCTAAAACCTTAGTCTAAAACTAAAGCTTAATCTGAACGGCTAAAAACTGGTTTTAGACCGAGTTTAGATTAAGCGAAAGATAAAGTTATTCGGTTTTAGACTAAGGTCTTAACTCTAAGTAAGAGATTAGTGATAATTGTATATCTAAATGCATTAGGACGGTTTGGTTTAAGACTGGATTGCTCAGATTCAGTTTGGTTTAAGACTAAACTTTTGACTTTAAACTTTGGTTTAAGCAGTAAGTTTGGTTTTAGACTTTGGTCTCAGACCAAAGTTTAGCGTCACTTCACATTTTGCATTAATTAGGTCTTAAATCGGTCTTAGACTAAGGTTTTAGACTTTGATTTTAGTAAAAGATAGTGACCCATTGGGCCACATACATCACTTCCTGCCCTCAGCTCTGATGTCATGTCTTCCATGGAAAATTATACCTCGCTGAGGTCGTCTATAATAATTGTAATTCTGCATGCCCGGTATTTGCCATGGTGTTCTTGAGCCCCATACAGGCTGCAGTGCGGTAATGCGCCCTGATTCGTTTGTTGATTTTGATGCTATATAAGTTGTTTGTTTCTTTGTTTGTTAGTTTACATTCCTTTGTTACTTTCTCCATTACCTATTTACTTCTGAGATGGAAGTTACACTGTTGTTACATGACGGTCTAGATTAATGACTAGAGATGCAACTTCACACCTTTTAATTATCCTGTCACCTGTCTCCAGCGTCTGTGATTCACCAAGCAAGTGGGGATTGCATACTTGTACTTACAGTTTACTCATTCATGATGTTATTGCATTTATTGTATTTTACATATTGTGACTTTATAGTGTCACATTTTGCTATGCTCAGTTATTTCAGTAGATTATTACATCTACCAAGGACGTTATCTTTTTGCTTCGGGATTTTGTGGGTTTGTCGCTTTGTTTCTCATCAAATTTTTGCGAAATTTATACAGAGATAGTTCATGAGATAGCGGATTTTTGCGTGGTCGGATAATACATGCATTGGCATAAAAACATCTTATTCATTAGTAACTAAGGACAGTGCCCCTCACTCCACTGATACATAAAGTAGATATAATAAGAGAACTTAGACATTTTTGTGCCTCTTAGAAGTTTCTTCATACTTGATAAAAGGTGTAGAACTGAGATAGAATAAGCACATTTTGGAAAATTATAAATTTTTGGTGTTTTTGTGTACTGAGATATTTCCTTTATGGGGATATTTACCAGTAGGTGCATGATGTGTTTGTCATTGGTGGAGGTTTGCACACTGAGTGCTTTCTTATTATGAATGTGAAGGATTAGTGCAATACTGATTACTCGTAGTATTAGTTATTTACCATCCTAGTCATATTTGCTATGATAGAATGTTGTCAATTATTTAGCTTTAAATGCCATGTGTAATATTGCTTGCTGAACATTTCAGTAGCCTGCATTTGTCAGATTATTCTCAGACATTTTGTAGTCTTTAATTGTGTAAAGTTATGTGATTGTTATTATTGTGTTATTTGTCAGTCTTGCCTGATCAGGGTAATTTCTTCCTGAATTTCTTGTAATGTTAGTATGTAGTGAAATGTTTCGAAACGTCAGTGTTAGTGTGGCATTGTATGTGTTGTAGCATTGTAGATATTGTTGCAGAATTAAATTATTATTAAGTTGAATGTTCATTTCTTAAATGTTGTGATGCAGGAATACAATTTACCAGATAGCATATACCACTATCAGCAAATTAAATGAAACAGAGATTAGCAGAGAATGTAATTGATGGAAGATTACCACCATTACCATTTCTTTTTCAGCATTGATGTCAGTCACCAGAAATTGCTGCCAGAAGGCTGTAAAAGATAACAAGAAACAAACCGCACAAATCATATGCTGGGTGCAAAATCCCAGTTGTACGTCTTTCTAGACGTGTACATTAATAGTAATGGCTTGTTTTGTATGTCACAGAAGCTAATATTTGCAAACTGTAAATCAGTCACTAGTGAAAACCAGTATTATCTGTCCCCGTATGTAGTTGTCTATATCCCCTTATGTGAAATATCACTCACTGGTGGTCACTGGCCAGTGGTCAGAGAGAAGAGTATAAAATTTGGTTCCATTATACCAGTACAGCAGTTATGTACTGGTGATGAAGGTTATTTATTCTCTGGCACATCTGTGTGACATGCATTATGTTTACTTCGCCCACGGGAGCGGTTGTGAAGTATTGTAATGAGTATATCTGTATGTCTGTTTTTTTTCGGTCAACTTTTCACCAGCAGAGTCGACCTAATACAGCCGGTCTCAAATGTCCATCCATACGTCCGTCATCCACATAAAGTTTGTTCTATTTCAATGAAATGTGGCTTGTAAGTAGAGGTCTATGAGCGATGCACGATGGTATGCAGTATGATGACCCGATACAAGGTCAAGGTGACGAGCCCTTGAAAGTTGGAAATCATTCCATTTTCAGAAGCTATCTCCTCCGCCATTTACAATGTGAGCTGGCAACTGACCACTGATTCTTAAACTAGGGCACAATATCTAAATTTGATCGGGCCGGATTTTTGATATTTTTCTTTGTTTTGGTGTCATGTGACTTTGAACTTGGCAGAAACGTCAATTGTGAAGAGTAGACCGTCAGTCCTGTACGGGGCTAATTTATTACCATTAGAATCAATTGAAAATCATTCCCTGTGCTGTACGCTTTGTACAAGAATGGTACTCCCAAATCTGATGCTGGTGACGTACGGCAACTATAGTGTTAGTATATCGATACATTCGTAATCACCAGATGGCGTCATGATTTACACACTGCAGTTGCACATTACACGCAGGGGCTATTAGGCCTATTATTTCATTTACACATATTCTGGAGAATAACTGCAAAGAAATTAACTTTCTTTACTGGTAGGCCTAATTTGTAACATCGAAAGATTTCCGTCATCTCATCATGTGACTTAGGCTAGTTTTATGTATCTTTTGCGTGTATTAACCATTCTTCGCACGTTTATAACGATATTCAGTCATATGACGCTGCACCGTTTCTTCTGAGCTATTCGGTTTTTGATTTTATTTTTATCTTATTTTTTCGTTTCTGGGCCGTGCGCTAGAATAAGCTGGTCATCTCATCAGCTTTTGAGCGCACCTTAATCTACCGTATCGTAACGGTATCGTATGCATGGATTTAGGAAAGGGAAATTAATATAGCATTAACTATAGGTTAAGAAAGTACATAGTTAAGCGTGTGATTCCACACTCCAGGTGAAGCAAAGTCTGCTAATGCCTTGTTCCATTCGATGACAAAAGCATGAAAATCAGTCTACTGTCTATTCTACATATGCTGCAATTATACACCACGTACATCACCGTACTACGTAGATCATTAGATGCCGCTTGTTACAGACCGAGTAGTAGCGTGGTCTGTTAGTCTGTCACCTAGTGAGCCCTGCAAAAACGGCTGAAGCGATCGAGATGCCGTTTGCGTTGAGGATTCTGGTGGGCCCAAGGAACCACCTATTAGATATATCCGAGCACTTTGAGCCGAATACTGTATTGTGGGCATTCCACACATCACAGCCATCTAATTTGCAGCTTTTAGTCACTATAGCTTTGCCTTTGCATAATATCACATGTTCTTGTGGCGTGCAGTAGGCCCCTACGTGCGGTTAGCGCCACCTGTCAAATGCGACTAAATATGCTGTCACTGCCATGCGGCCTAAAAAATATAAGAGCCTGCCAAAAATAGCAGCCATAATCCTCGTAACGGTAGGCCTACTGTTAAACCGTTCAGCAACAACTGCAACGTTGCACACTGAATGACCCAAAAGCACCTGTCAGTAGGCATTTCAATGTGCTACTCGCGAGTGGTGGGAAGCGGCACAATATGCGTAATACGAACATTGTTTGAGGTGTGACCGTGTGTTAGCAGTACGCGCAACTCACCGCGCATAAGTCAAGCCGACTCAATTTGAGCGAAGTATTTCACGCAACACTCCGCAAACTCAGACCATGAAGTCTTGCGGCTGCTGCGGAACGTTGCGGACGCGCGCTCGTCGCTCCGCACGCCGCATAGCCATGCATGATCAACTGAGTTGTGAGATTGCACAAATCCGATGAGAAAGTTCTGTTGTTTCATGCTTGAGTAGTGGTGAAAATATTTTGATCGACCCTCCTGGACAAAAATTCCCAGCTACGCCCCTGGACTACGCAGGTCGATCTTTAACTGCGGACGATTGTGGTTTTTCGCCACTCAGAATAAAGCAAGCATGTCGATCATGTGAAATGACAGGGACTACCGCGACTGTCTTACCTTTTGCCAGAATTCACCTAAGTTGATCGCTGCATGGGTTTGCAGGCCATAAATTGTTATGACGGCGGGCCAGTAGTGTTACATCTCGTTAGGGCGACGCCTTGTTTGATACTGTAATACATTGCTTTTATCGGCGCGGACGGCGCCAGAAAAAAATATGGCACGCACACCAGAAATCGATGCAGCGGTTCACTGGCGTCGGTGTTTTTGACATTGATTTTTACACAGAGCCAGACTGCACTGGATGACCTCCGAGGTTGGGCGTTACCACAGGCGTTACCGTGATGCCGGTCTGCGATTGGCTCATCTTCACTATTACGTCATGTCTGAGAGGCAGGTGTCTGGATGTCCGATGTGCGTAGGACGTGGGTGCGCTGCTGACTGAGCACCGTGGCTATTTAACGCGATGAGTGATTGGCCCGGCTAGTTGTAACGCCGCATCTCATTGGTTGCTAGAGTACTCATAGCCGTCAATGACAGTAGTTGCGTGAAACGGATGAAGCATTGAAGGTTATTTTCGAGATCCTGCATTGATTATTTGAGGGGAGAAAAAGTCGCGTTTGTCGTTTGTTCAAGCTATACACTAGCACCAACAATTGTCGATCGGTAAGATCACTGCTGAAGTTACTAATGCCGTTTTTATGGCTTTTGTAGCTGTGTGATAAGCGTGGGAGTTTATCTGAGGGTTTTGACTAGACTTCGTTGAAATGTTCAAATATATCTGCTGCTAAGTATCTGTTACAGTTCAACATTTAGGGCAATGGCAGCGTCATAGAGACATGGCAATCAGGACGGCCACACTGGCGCCACTCAACTCAACTCTTACAGTCGGTAATTAATTCACTACCGGCGTCGGTCCAATATTAATATTGCTCAAATTCTTCAATTCCTAGCAGTAATTCTGACCCTGCCCACCCAGCAAACACGCTTCAAGATACCACCATGATCACCATCTAGTTGAAGTGTTCAACTGTAACTGATACACTGCATTCCGATCAGGAGGTAGAACGTCTGTACCATGCAGGACATGCAGTGCCACACTCGCATACCAGTCAAAATGAATCACGATCTGAGTCACCCAGATCTGCTAAACCATGGACACATAGCATCACTTTGGTCTATGCTCATAGCATTCCAAGTTGTATAGGCCTATAGCAGAACAGGTCATACGGTTGTCAAACAAACTGTTAACTCAACTCAACAAGCCACCTCGAAAGGTGGCTCACAAGAGGAAAGAAGCTCACAAGAGCTCAATCATATCCCCGATTCTTAAGGTAACATGTCATACAATAACTGTCTTAACATCTACCAGCAATTCTTAATGTTGCTGCAAGTACTGGAGATTGACAAATACACTGAAATAGATTCTGGCCGAATCTGTTTCAGTGTATTTGTCAGTCTCGAGTATGATAATTTGCAATTTAGGTACAGGTGCATATTGCATGTAAGGCCCACCTTGTATCGTGCCCCTGGATTCTGTTGAAGGTTTTACAGTAAGTGGAAATTTGTGATTGACAGCAAAGACAAAGATGCATCGATTGACAACTGCCGTCAGTAGTGTTGGTCGACCTTTGGCCAGCAAAGCCTTTCAGCGCACATTCGCATCATCTCCAGTCAAGACGCAGAAACAAGGTGGTCGCTTCTATTCAACACCCGCCACATCCGTTGTGGCTGAACCATTTCTTAATGGAACTTCGTCGACATATGTGGAAGAAATGTACGAGTCGTGGCTTGAAAATCCCACCAGTGTGCACAAGGTAATGGCATATTTTTGTTTATTGTGTAAACGTATCGCATATGAGTATGTCTCTGTTAGTTTATTACTGTTTTGATGGAGGGAATGCAATCAGCATTTTTTTGTGCTTAGTTCCCTTCATGTTTCTGTTTCTGTGTCTGAGCAGGATACCTCCAAAGTTATGGATGGCATGATGACCGTTCTCCAAGAAAACTTGGAAAAAGCATGTAATTGCAAAATAACTGAGGAAAATTTTTTAAATGGGCAGGGCCGCATTAAGGCTAGTTCGGGCCCAGGTGCTGTGCCAAATGCGGGCCCCTTACAAACCTATAACCAGGTTACAACTACCACCAATTGCGGGCCCCCAGAACTGCGGGCCCGGGTGCTGCAGCACCCTTAGCACCCTCTTTAATGTGGCACTGAAAATGGGGAAAGTAATGGCAATTTGGTTATTTCTCCAAATGTAGGCATCCAAAGCACCAATATCTGGTTATCTGGGTCCACTCTTATCCGCTAGGAGGACTTACAGCCCTCCCACTGACACTAACTGGATGGTGTGTGAGTAGTGACATTGTAATAACTAGAAATAAGTGTATTCTTTTCAATAGTACATTTCTGTTATCTGTAAGCCAGACTATTACAGCTTAAACAGTAGATGATCAATGAATATCAATATCAGTGGCATTATTGGCAATATGTGCTCTCTGGGAATTTGATTTGATCTGCAAAATAGTCACGTGGTGTGGATTTTCGTGAAATTTTGGAAGGATACACTAGGGTATCATATTTGGGGTGAACTGGATCAGTGAATGCTGTGTTTTTTGATCACTGCTTTACATAAATTGTTATAATTTATGTCGATAATAGCGACAGAGCTTATCTGTTGTAGGCATTTAAGTTATTTTCAGACTTGGATGGACCTGCAGTTTATGTGGTATTGGTATTATGTCCACAAACATGAACTAAATTTGAGGTACTGTAATATAAGGGACATTATTGATCCAGTTTTGAGGGGGTTGGTGGATGGGCATCCTTGAGTCAAAAAGTATTTTTTTCGTTGACTTTTTAACCACTCCTGCCTCCCGTTTGCACAGTTTGGATGTACAAATGAACAGTTGGACAGTGGACACATTAGAATGTTTGAGAAATTGTTTACACTGCAGACTTCAGAGCCAGATCCGAAAAATGCATTTTTGCAAGAGGTACATCCATTTTCTTGTATGCATAAAACAGTTTTGCCCTAAACCAGTGATACCAGTGAATAGAGACCCTGTAGTGTGCCTTTTATGAGTGAGAAACAGTGTAATCAGCAGTTTTGGCATTACAGAGGTCAGAGGCTAATTGGGGTCATTTACGAGTTTTGCCTCGTCGGGGTCCCATGGTTGTAAGTAAGTGGGTAAGTGAGTAAGTGACAAATTTATGAAGTGCCGAAACCAGAGTAGGCACTCTACGTTTCCAGGCTGGATGTCGTAGGAGGCGACTAAACCTGGCTTTAGTTTTTTGGGTTCATAATATATTGTACTATATTTTGTTATGGATGCATGTTTGCTTTTGTTGTGTTTGATTTAGTTGTTCAGTACTAAGCCAAGAGATTGGCTGAGAAGAATGTCTCCGAAATGACCTATTTTGTGTCGAGTGGGACGTAACACCACAACTCAGTCAATCATTTAAGAGTTTCTACAAAAATGTAAATTTATTCAGATAGCTGTACAATAACTAGCTGATTTCAATAACGCTAAGCTGATTTCAATATTGCTATTTGTTTCAGTCTGTGGTACTTCCTTTCTTTTACAGCACTTGACCAAAAACATCGTAGACATGGAACAAGAATTTTAGTAGACTGTTGTCAGATGCCACATAGGATAGAATTAACTTGGGATTTTCCGATTGCAGAGTGCAGTGCTATCTGTCTATGAGCTTCTTAAGCAGTTTTTCTCTAGTATCGCCATCTGCTACGTTATACAGATTGCTGCTTTTCAAGCCTTGTACGCAGTCAGCCTGCAGTTAGTGATATGTAGCCCCCAGGACTTACAAGACTTGACAATTTGATGCCCACATGGAACATCATTAGTAATAGCATGTCCCTGATGTGGGGAGGAAACAAGAGTCATTGAAGGGAACTGACATTGCACATCACTGCAGCACTCCCAGGGTGCTATATAACATGTATCAGTGTAGATAAGCCTCAGCTATGCAACTTTATTTTAGTTGTGGAACATGGATGTTGTACAAATACAAATACAAAACTCATTTGAAATGTGTCATTAGTCCAAGGCCTGAAGCGAGAGAGAGGAAATACATTGTGTTCCTCTGATGATTATTAATTGCAAAGTGTGCAATTTTTATGCTGGGACTGCATGCGAGTGATTGTTATTCACATTTAGTCAGCGACTTTAACCACTTGGGAACTTCTGATGGTCAGTGGCACTAAATCATTCGTATAGTGAATGGAGTTTGCTTTTGGTGGGTCTGCAGTATGGAACATTTTGCACAACAACACTGTTCTGCTGAACACTTTTAAGCAGAAACTGGAGACCTATATAGACCTATATCTTCAAGCAGCAGTGAACGCCATCAGGCACTGATGTGGTGTGGCAATGGTTTCGGCAACTGGAGCAGTCATTTTTGTGCCGTGATACAAGTGTTAGCTTGTTACTGGCCCGCCTAAACATAGTGCAGGGGGCCAGACTGGTGATGGTCACTGGCATCTGTCGTCGTCTGTAACACTCCACGGCGTCTCATATGCAATGCAACTCACCAGGCGGCAGCACGCAACGTCAGGCCAGTAGTGTTACACGCATTCATATATTTTCGTTTTTCTGTAAAACTACACAAGATGATCTTTGTTCGTTGACAGTCATGGGACGTATTCTTTCGCAATGCGCGTGATGGTGCACCACCTGGCTCTGCGTACGTGTCACCTCCGTCTATCCGACCCGGTAGTCAGTCACCTGCTATTGGTGCAAGGTCGGTGGCCGTGGCAACGGTTTCGGCAACTGGAGCAGTCACCCAGGCCATCCCTGATGTCAAGGTGATTGATGATCACCTGGCTGTTCAAGCGATCATTAGAGCATATCAGGTATGACTTGGTTTATCTTTCTGTACTTTTTTAGCTTTACTTTCAGAGTGGCAGTTTGACTTACCAGTAGCCGTGAAGCAATGTTGTTGATCGACATATTGGGGTGGTTGCTCCATATTAAGTCCAATTAGTAGTGGAATTGGTATTGGGTAACCATCTGCAGGTTGATAAATCATCTCATTGTGAATGCAGCCACCTTGATTAATTCATCCTGGCCGTACCACTGTAGCTAGGCACAGTGAGTACAAATAGCTGTACAGAAGTTTGGAAATAGACATGCACGTTGCATGATGCACCAGACTGTATCCACAATCTTGCAATTGAGGCCGGTGTCTGGCTGAGAGCTGAAGAAGCAAGAAATCACTACTATGATGTGGCTTCTGACTGACGCTTACTGACAGTCATTTAGCGCTGTGACACTGTTGGTTGGGTGATGGGAAGGGCACCTGGCACACAAAAAAACTTGCACCAATTATCCGAGAAATTCTGTCTGGGAGACACGTCCCATCTTGGAGAAACTCCAGAAAAGAAAGGCAGTTTGACACAGGCTGAAGTAGTAGTCATCACTGTGACCATGTTCTCTTTGATTTTGCTAGCATATCTTCTGAAATGCTGGAGTAATCTATATTTTTTTATAAAAGTAAGTGTTGATGATCATTTGCTTTTTACCAAGCCATTGAAAACATTCTGAGTGACAATTGAACTCTTTTTCTGTAACTGCAGTATCTGTTCCATGCTACAGACATAAGTTGTTATAGCTCTCTTGTGAAAACCGATCTCCTACCATGGAAAGCCCTATCTGAGGCGATCTGCAGCAAGTTATATGTCGACATTTTAAAAATATATTTTTGTTTCATTTCCATGCGACTGCGAGTCTAGCCATAATATTCACTATCTGGGCACAATTTTAATGTGTTTGTAACGTTGTATGTTTATATTTTAATGATTTTGATAGTATTTGTATGATGTACTACCATATGCATAACAATAAATGTAATACAACATGTCTATGTTGAAACTGCCGTTGAACAGCCACAAACAAACCAAGTATAGTCAATCTTCAGAAAAGTCACATTCAGTCTGCGAAAAGTGCGACATTGAAGAAATTGCATTAAATTTAAAACATTAAAACAGTCTGTTGGTGATAATTTAGTGTTAATATGGCATTTGTTGTGTGAATTAAATTCTTGTTATTACCATTCTCCACCTTATCTTTATTATTCTTTAGTATTTGCCGACATACTATACAGTGTGCTTTCTAAAATGTGGTGGGGCAATCGTCGCAGGTTCGTGGACACAATATTGCAGACCTAGATCCACTTGGCATCTTTGCCGCTGATCTAGATACGTCTGAAGTGCCAGAGCTGCTGCCACATACCTATGCGTTAGGTAATGCTCAGCGGTACTGCTGGGTCTCCTGAGCTTGAGCCTTTGAGCCTTGCATGCTTACATTCGTTTGAATGTAGCTTACTTTTGACTTGCGGAATGACTTCGAGTTTATCACCACTTAACATTTCTCGATCGTGTATGCTAATGCAGGAAATGTTCTTGTTGCAGTTGCCAATTAAAACAATGAGACTGTTTGGTAGCTTTTTTCCAATAAACATGTGAAGTCATTCCACACATTTCATATTGTTTGCACGTGTGTTGTTAAACAACAGATGTTCAGCTTGTGCCATTCTAACATGGAGATTATTTCCCATTAACTTTACATGTCCATTGTCTAGTATGCATGGTTAAGTTCAATAATGTAATTTGCAGTGATGGGCAAACTGAAAATAATGTTCTGGTTCACAAATGTTAAATTGTGCTTTAGTGACCTGTTTTATTTAGTTAGTTTCCGTTGTCAATAAAAATCTAAAAATTTTATTTTAGACACAGCTGGCAAGTTCTAATCTTAGTTAATCTTAATTTAGTGTTAGCTACATATGCACTGTAATGTTTAGTGTTGTTACGGTGGCAGGAATTTGTAATTCGGTCGGTGTCGTTTTTTGGTATTTTATTTTGACATGCCATTGCGGTGGCAGTGCCGGTGGCGAATGTCGAATATCAGTCTGTGAAGGCTAGGGTAGTTAATTGGAAACAGGTGGATGTTGTGGCTTTAAGATCATTCCGGTTGTCCTGGAATGTGCTAATTGCTCACTGTACACGACGGTAGAGTGTGCACTAAGTGAGACCGTCGCGGCAGTCTCACTATAAGTACAGTGCCTAGACTGTTTTTGCTGTCCCGGCAGTCCTGTCATTTTCGAGTGGGGGAGTGGGGAAGCAGATGTGCGGGGGAAGGCGGGCAGTGTCACCGACCGCCATGCATTCATGCAGAGATCAAATGACGCTGTGGAAGTGAGGGGCTGTTTTCAGAAAAC
>Ga0209780_1000663_pt1 | contig 19446 bp, 9 predicted proteins | sample WorMetexBAHAMAS2_FD_187384 | JGI IMG/M metagenome (GOLD analysis project Ga0209780, IMG submission 187384) | Marine gutless worms symbiont microbial communities from Max Planck institute for Marine Microbiology, Germany - Inanidrilus exumae... | ecosystem: Host-associated > Annelida > Digestive...
GAACGAAAGTGAAAATAATAATAATAATAATAATAATAATAATAATAATAATAATGCTGTTTTTTGCAGACAATCTGAACTGGGTGACCACTTGTCTGGTAAACTTAGAAAACACAGCAGTGGGGACAGCTGTCTGGGAAATGTTGGAGGAATTGACAAAAAGTCCGGGAAGTGTTGGGGGGAGAATCTCGTCCGGGAAAACTGTTTATTGCTGACTTCACATTTCCAGCAGATCTTAGTAGACGGTTGTGGGCCGCCTTGTGTCGTCTGTTGTAAGGATTCTGCTGCTTATTAAATCATCGTGAACATTTTTGTAGAATATTCACCGACATTTATAGCGAACTGGCCTCACAGCAGTGACATTTGCATATGCATGACATGGATAACTGCAACATGGGTAGGAGCGCCAAAGAGTCGGGGAATTTTACAACGGCTGAAGAGTGGTCACCCTATACGAATTTTTACCAACGTTTGTTGTGTAGACGTTTGGGTACTGGCATCAACAGCTGATGTCTAGAAATGCCCACCGGTAGTTGTAGTTGTTTGTGTGATTTTATGACAGTTTTTGATAAGCCGCTTTGTTTTATAATTGTTATTGTCAACGGCAGCAGTGATCTTTTGTCATTATGGACAGCACGGCTCGTATTGTTTTTACTCTGGGGTCAAATTTTCAATTTTTTGTTACTCCAGCAGGGATGACAGCAAGCAAAATGTAGCAAGGTGGGGCAAACCTGTAGCCATCGGATCACGGCCTTAAAGCGGTAAAAATTTGCAGTTTTTTCTTCAATATTTTTATCCAGAATGGGTGGATTTCTTCCATGGCTATTGGCTCCGATTTAAGGCTGCCACATTTCGTACTGTACATATTCTGAATTTCAACATGACGTTGCAGTTTTTCTGGGCAACGTGAGCAAGTTAAGAAGTTGGCCAGTGTATGTCCTGTTTTTGTTGCATTGCTGTTAAGATGATGTTTTTTGTTGCTGGTTTTTAGTGATTTGTTTTCATCCAGTTGTCTCTGCTGTTACATTAATCTGCATTGAGTATTAACTGTTGCAAAGCGTGCAAGTCCAAGTGTTCTTTGAACAGCGTGTTACACTATAATCTGTTTTCTATTTCAGTGTCGTCTGTAATTTTTGTTTTGAATTATTTATTTCTTTCCTGTAATTATTTGTTCATTTTGCCGAGTTAATTGTACTGTTGTTTGTACGTGGCATTTTATTGATGTTATGGTGCTAGTCGAAGTGCCCTTACAGTGGTCTCGGTCAGAGATGCACCGATAATCGGTATCGGCTGATTATTGGCCGTTTTGTCGATAATCGGTATCGGCCGATTATTACATTGGTATCGGCCGATGTTGTTTACACAATTGGTACGCACAAGTTTTTATTACCTGGTCATCCATGGTCGAAATCGTTGTGTTCGAAAGGGGGTGGGTCACTTTGAGCACATATTTCAGGGGGAATGGCATGTCGCCCACCAACGACTGTTGGCGTCAGATAATTAGATTCCATGGGCTATCACTTGGCGTTGTTTGCGTGACCTTAGGTTTAGCCATCTTAATAGTAAACCGACTTGTGTCTTCAGACGGACAGACAGACACACGATACCGACAAGTACCACGCAAGCATAGCGTGGTGCGGGTAATAACTAAACACTCGGTTGGTCTACAGTTTTTCAAGTAAGTAAGAGTCCTCGGATAACAATTGGAGCCTAAATAAATAACTTAAATAAGACAGCAAAATCAGTTTTTTATATTAATTAATCGGTAATCGGCCGATTGTTAGGTGCCGATTATCGGCCGACCGATAATCGGCCAGTGCCTTATCGGTGCATTTCTAGTCTTGGTGATCATCTCCTTCTGGTTCAACAGAACTGATATTGTTTTGTTCTTATGTCTTTGTGACCATTTGCCTGAAATTTTGGGAATGGGAAGAGGTCAGAATGATGTCAGGGAATTTAGAATTAAACTTCCAAAAAAATTAAGGAAATAGACAAATAGACAAATGACAGTTTGCTTTAGAGAAAGTATTATATTCCCAATTTTGACCGTCATCTTGCCGCTAGAACGCCAGCCAGAAAAACTTAACGTTACTCCTTTGAAAATTACTGCAAACATTTATTACTGGCCCTCCTAGTGTACGAGGGCCATTAGTAACGGTCGCTGGCGTCTGTCATATGTCGTCATCTGTAACACTCCACGGCGGGCCTGCACGCGGCCTCACTCATGCAGGCCAGGTGATAACGTCATGCCGCCTCCAGTCTAATTATAGCTCCACGGCTGCATGGCGGGCCAGTAGTGTTACGTCCCGTTAGGGCGACACGTTGTTTGACATGCAGCAACCGTTTTATGGCCACTATTTTGGTCAGCGTTTGGAGGATTTTTCTGTGGCAGAGTTCAACTGCATGAACGTCATTGCCGACGGCATTTAGTACATTCACATTTGGAAGAAGTTGCTGAAGTTCTTGTGACGGGTGTTGTTACCTATGCTGTCTCCGTACCATTCCTCCTACGCATCCGATATCATAAACAGTATGACATGATGCTTATGGAGACTGATTCTTCTTCCCTCTAATAGACAGCATCTCAGCTCTGATGCTTTTCTTGAGGATAAGAGGGAAGATAATTAGAACTGCTCCGTGCTGTGTTGTGTACGACAGTTGTGCACAATGATACACACACACACACGTGTGAGCAGTTCTGCCGGTTAATTATAACACAGGTTGGGTCAAAAATTGCAATGTTTATGGTAGCGTGTGCAATTCCTGCTCAAAAACAAAACTTATGAAACGTTTTTGTCAAGCGTAGTTTTGTGAAGTCTTTGCTGCAGCTGCATATCATATTAGTCGCATTCTTTTAGATTGCTGTCGTTTCAAAGCTAAAATTAAATTAAGAATGTCGCTTATCACTGTTTTGCCGACGGTTGGAATATGTAGGTTTTATGGTAAGTCGTTGTGACTTTTGCTGTTTTGCATTAATGCAAGGTTATTTGTTCAATTTTGTGGTTTTTACGCATGTTTTGTAATTAAAAACTTTACAGTAGGCTAATTACAGCAGTTTGTTGAATTGTTTCCAATCACCAGCAGTCACAGCAGTAGGGCCAAGTAACGCAATTTGTTATGTCGGTTCGGTGAACCTGACTTTTAAATCAAATTCCCAGTTAACTTTTTACAATTCTTCAGTGGAGGCCATGTGTATAAGATAGCTCGAGGAGTGAGAGTGATCCTAGGAATCCCACTCCGTGGATAATTTTTTTTTCATTAACGATGGAATACGGATATACTGTACAATATACGTTTATATGCACATACGTGCCGTGCTGGACAATTTTTGTAGCATCATCACTCAAAGCTGCAGCAGAAAGTTATTAAGCTGACAAGCGTAATGTAACGGTCTGGCGTCCGTCCGTCCGTCTGTCCCGCCTTTTTCAAACCTTAATAGGGCACGCGGCGCATACTCAGTGTGACTCATCAGGTTCCAGTACACGACGCGGCCAGCGTACATTTATTTGCGTCCCGAGTATTACGAGGACGGACATATTTGTATTTAGCATTAATGTTGGGATTGACAGTTGAAAAAGAAGGACAGAACTCCCCCAATGAAAAATTCTGGCTATCCGATAAACCATTAAGGGAGGCTGTGGCAATATGGGCCCCTTATATAGGCCAGTGTCCCGTGGGTCATTTTTGCATATCAGCCTACTGTCAATTTGTCACGATTTATTTATTTCACACTAAAGAAACAAACGGCATCTAGCCCATAAAAACCGACTAGCGGTCGCTCAGATTTTCTTTTATGGACACGACAGAAGTTCCACACAACTGGAATAGTACTAGGAAAGATGGCAGTGAGACCGTGCGACGCGCTGTGTCAGTTGAATATCCCCATTTCCAACACCGTGAGTGGCCTTCAAGGTCGGTCACCGATTGCAAGACTTGTCAAATGTGAGTTGTGCGACAGTTAACAAAGGGAAGGAAAGTGTATTTTTACAGCACCAATTCGCGTAGTAGTCTCAAGGCGCTCAGACATTGATCACACAGTTTTACCTGCAAATTACACCATGTCTGCCTTTCCTACGTAAGCATTCACCAGATGGCGCAACCTGTAACCGGGGTAGCAGACATCCAATAGCGGCTTACTACTCATTTATCGACCCCGAAGGGATGAAAGGCTGAGTTGGCCTGATAAGATAAGTGACAGCGCGTGGCGCAGTCCCTCTTGAGATAGCTGAGCTTCTTGGTAGAACATGGTTTTACAGCCGCCGTTTTCTATAGTGTAGTTAGCGGATAAGTCCTGTTTGCAGAAGTGTTCATTGCTCCGTGTGTGGTCCAATTCGGCATTGTCCAGGCTTATTTATTTATAGCACGACGGAGACCTCTCTGTACAATGGGACGCGACAAGTCCTAATCAACTCGCCATTGACCTGCCTTCAGTGCTCTGACAGTGTCGGTTGCACGTATTGAACAAACACAGGAACGTCGAACGCCGTCTATCTTTGTTGGCATGGGTGCAACTCACGGGGGTCAGGGGACATATAACCCCCACTTTTTGGGCTGGGGGATAATATGAAGTGTTCCCCCCACTTTTGAGCCCTCTGTATAGTGAAACTGCATAAACAAACAGCGTAGTAATTAGGTTAATATTCATAATTTAGTGTGTTTTATGATTTCTATCTTTTCTGGAGCGTTTTATGTGTATAGAACTAGCCTAACCTTTCATTGTAACGCCAATGCGGTTGTCATTTTGTGATTTAAATCTTACTTACTTAGGATTCCGTGCCCGCGGAGTTACTCTTACTGACGAGTGACAGTGACTACCCGACCCCCACTTTTCGGAAGCGAGTTGCACCCATGTTTGTTGGGATATTTTCACAGACAATTTCAGCTGATACAGGTAGAGCGATCTCTGTGTAGGCCTATGTGTTTGACGATGACGATCGCTGGAGTGTTACTTACGTCATTTTTGAAACGTACATGGGAATGCGTACGGTAGGCCCCCTACAGAGCGTAACGTTATTTTAACGTAGGCCTTCAATATGCATAATACTACCGGGTGGGCCAAAAAAGTGATACCTCTCGTACAATGTAATATATGTACGACATGTATCATTTTTTGGCCCACCCTGTAGTAATTTACAGTACACCGTTGTCGTAAAAGTCACCAGAATTGCACAAATCGCGAAGTTGACTTGTAAAAAAATTATTAGGCTTATAACGCGCACAGTTTTAAGGAAATCTCGAACTGGAAGCGAATACATTACTATCTAATATTCACTACATTGAATCCAAAAAGAAACATGTTCTGCTATAGACAACACAATTTTGTTAAGCTTATATGTTACTCATGCGTTATATCTACAAAGCAGTGCTCAGCGTATAGACTTTGATTTGATAATCGTAAGTAGAGCCGTATCATCCCTAGGCCTATGTCAGTTAAGTAATTCAGTGAACGTTTGCAAGTAACTGACCAAAAAAACTGAGAGACTCAGAGGCAACTTCGTCACTGAATCGGGTAGCGATGGCGTCAGCGTTTGGCCCAAAGCATCGCTAATACGGTATGATCAAGGTCAAGGTCAGAGGACAGTGTCAAAGGTCATCAGTGAATCAGTCGCGGAGTTCGTCAGTGAGTGACAGCGTGTTTTCTGTCGCTGATTGGTCGACATTCCATGCGGTGGGCGTTAACGGCGACCTCGTCGTCCGCGCCCGAGCAGCGATGGTCCGATCTTCTTTCGCAGCTTCAGCCCGAACGTAATTGACTTGTATTGCTCATTCGGACAGCACGCGAACTCTGTCATCTGTCACGCACGGCACGCACCACACACACATGCAAGGTCATGTAACAACAGGAATCCGTAGAAAACTGACGACTATTAGCCTAAACGTATCCCCGTAAATGACGACATCGTCGCTGAAAACTGAGCCAAGAATTAAAGTAGAAAATAATGAGTTTTTGTTACAGATTACGCACATGCAAAATGGCAAGTCGTAAAAGAGAAAGATATCAAAAAGAGCCAAGAATTGAAGTACCCTTCATGCTGGAATTAGATGACGAAAACAAAATCGTTTTTAAAACTATTAGTGATTAAAGAAATATATCCTTGGCTGCCTCCTGGGTTGGATGGACGGAAAGTTTGCAGCCATATCTGTGCACTCTTGCTAAAAGCAATAGACCTAAAATACATCCGAGCTTGCCCCTTTAAATATTTTCAGTATTTTCGACCGTCGCAGTCTGTGCATTATTGGCAAAAATAACGTGTAACGATGCAGAAAAAAATACGATCGAAAATAACAAAAACGACATAAATGAAGATAAGCTGACGAGATGTGAACGGTTCAAAATTTTGTTCGTGTGAAATGGCGAATTCTGGAGAAAGACATTATTTGCCGTTGATAATAATGCTCAGCATGGTTCTAGCAGCCGACAGTTGGTCGTTCGTTATACGAGAGACGCGTCATTAATTATTCTGACCACGTGTCTGATCTGCATGGGAAGCAACAGAGAAGATCAATACTCGCCAGATGGCCGCGGAGGGTAACGAAAAGTGTGGGGGGGGGGTCGAAGTCGGAATAGCTGACAAAAAGTGGAGTCAAACGTCGCATGTGGACCGCGTACTCGAAAAAGTGAGGGTCAACTGGCCCCCTGGACCCCGTGGCTCCGCGGCCCCCTGATACTCGCCTCAAGACGACCGCGGTTCTCCAGCAGACCCCACAAGTCGCTCGGCTCGAAGCTGCTCGTATCCATGCGCATCGGTTCGCTGTCTATCTCATTGTTGGTTTCCGACCGCCCACGACGACGACCGACACGGCTACTTGGAAGCGGCTGGAGGTCACTGGAATAAACCGGAAGAAGCAGGACAACTTTCGAGGTCTTTGGAAGTGTGCGAAAGTCCCGGGAAGTGGAAAAGGCCCCCGAAAGTGTCTGGAGATGGTGAAAGCGGCTGGAGGTCAAGAAGTGTGATGTCGTAAGTCCAGGATGCGAATTTGAGTTTGACGAACCACGAGTTACTGCGGAATTCGTGGCGTGAAGTAACGGTGTAGACGATCGGGCGAATCCACGTGACGGAGCCGTCATAGCGAACCACAGCGTCAGTTACGACAGAGTCATCCGTCTTCAGGCTACAGCCATAGCCAGCAACCAAACAGTTCTAGTACCCAGTCAGCATAGGCCAACATACATGTACATATCATACAGATATACAGACGGTTTACAGTATAGTTTCCTGGAAAGTCACTTTCCCGGTAAGACGTAGCCCAGAAATACGTTTTCCGGTAGAAAGTGCATTATGATCTCTGCCTGTTCTTGTTCAACGGACGATTTTTTCGTGGTCTTCTTCACAGAGTGATTACGGATTCCGTTCGTGGTCGACACTGTTAACTCGGAACAACTTCAAAGTTTCTGCCTGTTAATGTGATGTCAAACCCATAGGCGGCTGAGCCTATGAGGCACGGATGCTCGTGCCTACTCACAAAAGTAGGCCTACTCAGAATTTAGGGCCCGGAGGCACGCTATATGGAGCGTGACTCTTCAGAATTTTTGCCGTCAAATGCTTTCAGACCCATGTTATGGCCAAAATTGTTGTACTAGATGCTTTCTGCTGGATTAAAACAAAAATTGATTTCGGCCGGGGTTTTGCCCCGGGCCCCACTAGATTAACTTACACCCAGACCTCCTAGTTGATGGGCAGTGGGCTAGCTGCCCCCTCCCGTCCCCGAGAACCTCTCCCAGCCTGGGCCCTCCGGGCTTCGAGCTTCGACCCTTTGTGCCTCGTTCCTCCGCCGCCCCTGGTCAAGCCCCTCTAGGTTCGTTCACACCGGACGCGTTGCGCTGCGGCATTGTGCGGCATGTTGCGTCGTTTTTGCCACATACCGCAAGACGCCGCAACGCACCACATCCGTTGTAAACGAACTTTTTGGCGGCCTTCTGATGAATGCTGCCCAGGCGTGGGCACACGCCTACCTCGTCTGCTGGGTAATCCTGTTTTGTGCCTGTCATCCAGCGAATAAATGTTCATTAGGCCTATACAGTATACATACAGATCGAGAGAAAAAGTCTTACGTGTTGAGTAGTTTAATATCCGGAGTCCAAATCCGTGTGTCCGTCGTTCCCGCCTCCATATTGAGGCGTTCAATTCCAGAATACTGCGGCGGCTTCCATTTCAAGTATTCGTCTCGCCATTGCTATGCGTTACAACACGACCACACACACAGTCCGCACTCGTGACATTTATAGGTCTATAGACATATATTGCGCTCTAAAGATTGAATGAATTAGTGAATTACACTTGCAGCTGATTTCAACCCACTATTGCACGACTTTTATCACGCTGGCCGCGTCTAGCGGTAAACGTATAGTGACTGTAACGGTCTGGCGTCCGTCCGTTTGTCTGTCCGTCTGTCCCGTCTTTTTTCTAACCTTAATAGGACTCGTGGCGCAAATTCAACCTGACTCACCAGGGAACAGCACGCGACGCGGTTAGCGTACTTTTTCGTCCGAGTAATACCTTTACCTTTACCTTTACCTTTGTCTTCAGCCCTTGACTTTAGGCCATTATAAGACCTTTTGGCTGTTCACTTGTGTGTCATCATAAGAAGTCTTCTGGATCCAGCGTGTAACAAAAATCCTTCCAGTAATTGTCCAGTCTAATTCACTAAGGGTGCAGATACTACGTCAAATTAGTATTATTGATAAGTGGTTTGTTACTTTATGAACCTCAGCTGTACGTTTTAAAAATTTTTTTATATGAAACAGAAGCTGATATCAAGCCATCTTGTTTAAGCCGTCTTCAAAAAATGTGGGAAAACTACGAAGGAAGCTGGTCTAAAATTTCTGTAATATATTTCTTAATTAAAATAATGTACGCGTGCGGTGTGCTACATTCGTTAATGGTTGCCTCAATAGTGATTGTGATGTTGTTAATTTTGTTGCACGTCATGGGGTCTACTATAGGAGAATGCTATCTCCAACTGGTCGGAATTCTCTGTTCTGCTGCAGACGTTTTGGTGTGCGATTGTCTGCCATTGCCCATATAAATAAGTCTTTTGTCTGGGCACATTATCATTCTCAGCTTAGTGTATCATATTGCAGAACTGTGCACTTGCTTCTAGAATTGCTGTTTGTAAAATTTGGGTATCTTTCTGTTTCCTGTCTATCTCAGGCTGATATTACCTATGCTGTTGACTCCATTTGTATCTCTTGATGTGTGATGTTTTTTGTGGTTTATGTCATATTTGTACTTCGTGTACGATTTTATAATAAATACTAATAAATAATAATAATAATTCACTGAAAATTCCGACAGTCTTCCGGAAGACGGTGAAATACAAGTATTGTAAAGCACAGTTTTTGCCACTTATGTATAATTTTTACTGCATTTAGCGGCCAGCATGCATACTCACATTCACATTATATGTATCGCAATTTTCCTGTTTCTGTTTATATTCACAAAGTTTATAACTAAACCTATAATGCTATGATTTTAAACTGTGTAGCTGTATATACCGTTGTTTTAAAACATGCATCTCAGTTTATTGCATTCGTGAAGTTGGTGTTCCTGCTTGACTGGATGTTTTAATTCGTTCTTTAAAGCAAATAAATTATATGCTAGTCAACGATTGCTAAAAGTCAACTTGTCATTTTCATTAGAGTTCTGAATATTCGTGAAAATGTTCTTATTAAGTCCATTTCTCAAATCCTGTACGCCGTACTGTAACTAACGTTGATGCACACAATACCGGCATATCATATTGTGTCTCAATCGAAATGAGGCCAATATTCAAAGCCATTTAACTACAACATAACGAAACAGAAACATACATGGTAGCTACAATAATGATTACTGATCGATGAAGGGATGTAATGACGGGAGCCCACACAATTAAAAATTTGTGACGTATCGCTATCTTGCCGGTTTTTGTAACGAACGACTTGACGTTGCTTGTTAATAACTGAAATGTGGGATGATATCGCCGACGTAATCACCCATGCCAAATTTTGCGACAATCGGTTGAGGGGTTTCGGAGTTCTGATACCCCAAATTTTGTCATTCTCCATAGGTTTAGATGGTCGCCTTTACAACAGTGTGAGCATTGCCGTGCTACGCTGTGATACAGGAAAAAAGAAACAACGTTCATCAAATTGCATATGCAAAAGAAACAGTGAGGAAAAAACGGAAAAGCAGTGATTGGTGTCTTCAATGAGAAGAAGTAGGCCCCTATACATTACGCCACATCAGAGACGTTTGTGATTCATGAGAATGTATGTGTCATTGCCACGTGCGTGGAGAAAACTCGATCGGCGTATCACTGATATTCTGCAGTCAGGCAGAGATCTACTCTTTTTACTGCACTTTGAAGATGGCTGGCTTACGGAAGCCGCAAAGCTCACAGGGACACGGCTGGGCGGATAGACAGACAGACAGACAGACAGACAAAGAGAAGGACACACAGAGTGACGGTCAAACAGAATTACGCGAACACACAACGCGCTAGCTGATATCGCCTAGCATCGCGCGGTAAAAACCGACGCGCTGTATTGGCCTATATACGCATGCAACAATCCTTTGTACATTATTAGTGCCCTCTTTAGTGGTCCAGATAAAGCAATTTGTTCATGTGTGTGTGTGTTTTCGGACAATAACTTTTAACTTTTGAATTCAAAATTCTTTGAACTATAGACATTTGGCGTACTGCTTTATCTTGACACCGTTTATATTTGAAGGTCAAGGTCAGGGGTCAAAGTTCCAGGTCACAGGAGGAAAAATGTTGCTAAAGCGGTCGGTGCGACCTCGAATGGGGTCTTTGCAGTTAGTTTGAGTTTTAACTTTTAACTCTTTTAGAGCACTGGTAATTACAGAATCATATAGGATAACACGTAGGCCAACAGTATGTATTATCCCATATGATGCTGTAATTGTCATCAGAGTGAAAAAGATGGGTGTGCAGTTTTTGTCCCACTCTGTATAGTTGGTAGCATACACTTGATGGTGGGTTGTAACATTAGGTACACGTAAGAGGGATTTGACTGTACCAAATGCAAAAGAACAGACATTAATGGCAAGGCCATGGCGTGAATCAATCGTCATGTCGTGCTACTGAAGTCATTTGCTGTTGGGTCAAATTTGCAGATGTCACAGCAAAAAGTGTCTTCCATGAAAAATGCGACGCCGTGAATTTAATATAATGCCATGAAAAATTCACCACCCCACGGCGAAAGGGTTAAAAACTCTGCGTCCGACGAATTTCCGTTCAAAGATTATCGACGACCAATGTCAGTTGCAAGAGTGTTGTTATCTATAGCTGGATTCCAGGATTTAAGTGGATTTCGCGGATCAGTAGCTTGTAAGTACAGGCAACTAGGCGGGCAGCTCGAACGTCTTCGATCAGTGATAGCAGTCTCAGGCAGCTCAGAGGCGTAAACACGACATGAAATCTGGGGTCAGACTGCATCTGTCTGTATTCCAAGGGCGGAGTCTTTTTCACAATTGGCACCATGAAAATATTTGGGCGAAAGGAGATGCGAGAGGGGACGTTTTCTTTCCGTAGGAAATCTGGGATATTCAGTAAAGAACTTTTAATGTTTAGCTTTAAAGTGGTGTATCTACGACCTGCTTAGCGTTTGATATTATTTTTTAAATTTTGGGTACAGTTTGGGCAAAGTTTGGGCAACTTAAACCTAAACATTGGGTCTTTGTGCAATGTGTCATTATTTTCCGGATTCCGCTTCAATTTAACTGACTCCCAATTAACAAGGTGTCGCCCTAACGTAACGTAACACTACTGGCCCGCCGTGAAGTGTCGGCCGCCCGACCGCCAGCGCGCCAGGCTGCCGGCCACCCGCCGGCAGTGTTACAGACGACGACAGACGACGACAAACGATGACAGACGCCAGCGAGCAAAACCAATACTGGCCCATTAGGCGGGCCAGTAACAACGACAAAAATATTTTCTAGTCGCATAGAAATATTTGCGCTCTATAAAAGAAAAATGTGACCGTGAAATTCAGTAGCGACGACAGAAAATCGTCCTGAAGTATAAATTTAGCTCTTTCTGAACACGTGAAACGAAATACGACTAGTGTAAAACCACCGTAGAGGTTTTGGAAATCGGTGAAGCTCCCTGTCTGTATAAACTAAATACAAAAGGGGTGTCTGATTACGGAATAACAATAGTAGCAAAATTCGGGGAGGGGATTCGCGCATCGGTCACCCTATTATTCTACGGTAGGGCGCCCCCGTTGCGCGAGGTTTGCGCGTGCGTGGCAGTAGGCGTGATGAATTCGAGTGTGGCGAAGCGGGTCTGTCCAGGGACCAACGACCTTCGGCCTAGTGCAGCCCGATGACCGTGACTGATGACCAGATGAGGTATGGTCGGTCCTTCCACCCTCCCCTCACTCTCCTTCCTTCTACAGCTGTTATTTCGTCTAAGATGAGTCAGGCGCGTGGGACAGACGGACAGACCGACAGACCGAGCCGTCGCAACTGATAATCATCGTTCGTTATTGTCCGTCACACGCGCTAACAAGCTATGCAGTCCAGCCACGACAAATCTCCACAGACAAGCACGTACTGGACGAATCCAGCTGACAGTGACGGCGACGTCCACAGTTATCGTACGTTTGGGGGAAACTACGCGTATTTTAACGTATTTTATATCGTAAACGAATTTTACCTTTTCCCGCAAGTACTTTTGTATTCTCCTACGAAATTACCAGCAAGAATTGCCGATATATTAACGGTGATATATACATTGAACCGTGATTATTTCAGAAAATAAACGTTACTTTCATTACTTATACATGTAGATATTATTAAACCAGATGGCTGTATTGTGTGGAATGCCCACGATGCAGTATTCGGCTGGAAGAGGTCCGCTATCTATACACAAGCTGTTTACTTTCTGCATTCGACGATGTCTAGTGTCACGTGCTTGCGACTGAGTGATGTCAGCGTTATCTGCCGTGTTAATTATTTTCAGTTTCCAATTCAATCTGCTTTTCTTCCATATGGGTCGCCAGGCATCACAGCGGCATACGTGGTTTACCCTATATCGGACATCGGACGTTGCCGAAAATGTGGAAAGTACGTTTCTTGTACGAAGCGTACAGCCCAGGGAATGATTTCAAATTGAATATAACGGTAGAAATGGAAACTAGACATCCAGTAGAGGGAGATCATTTGGTAGTATTTTTCCGGCGATCTGTAATCATTGCGTAGTTATGACGGCGTGAAGTAGCAAGACGTTGAAATGTGAGGAATTTCTGTTTTTGGTAAAACAACCCCTTACTGTAAAATGTTCCATAAACATTGACATTGGCATTACTATTATTAAAATTTGGCCATCTATACACGACAGAGCTTGTCACCAAACTATAGTTCCAAGGGAAGTTTAAAAAGGATATTTTTTGACAGGAACAATGCGAATACCTTTGGCGCCGTTTATATGCCCTAAACATACTTACAGTTTACAGTTTATTTCTTTTCTTTCATACGGCATATATATCGCACAGGCGTAAATTTCGGAGGCATGAGATATGCGTATTCCCATTTTTAGCGGGTCACTGTAGCCAGCTTTTTCGAGTTATCGAAAAATAAACACTAGAACAGTCAGAAGCAAAGTCGCCGGCAAGATGAGAATACATGCACGACATTTACATCTTAACTTGCACGACGGGCGCCATATTGGATTCTGAAAAAATGGCGTATTTCAATGTTTGAGAACATTAGGAATTGGTCATTTTAATTCTCAAGCAAAATATCGACTTGTCATCTTGCACCCATTCCGGAGTCATGGCTTTTTACTCAGGATTGTTCACAGATGGGAATACACAATGCACACAGACGCTCCTCCAACAGCTCCACTGGCTCCCAATTGAGTACCGTGTTGATTTCAAAATAGGCAACATCATTTTCCGTACTCTTCATTCCTTTCAGCCTGCTTACTTATTTTTTTCCTTTCATTCTCATCATACCATTCGCTTCATCAGGTTATCCAACACCCATCAGATCTGCTCTCCGTTCCATTCTTCCGCACTTCACTCGGCGCCCGCAGCTTCAGTGTTACAGGACCTAGAAATCCGGAACTCTCTCTCCTCAGCTCTCCGAACGTACACCTGCCCAGCTACCTTCCGCCATCATCTAAAAACTCATCGTTTCCAGCTGACCTTCCAATCGCCTTAGCTCCTTCCTTTGCGCGCCTCAGATTCACCCTCCGCTGATCATTGTGCGCGTTTATAAGTTACATTTATTTACTTACTTACTACTTACTTACTATCGACTGAAGGTGACTACGTACAAGAGTGAGCCAGATCTTGAGGGTGAGGTGGCTGCGCACTTCATCGAGACCGAGAACCTCGATGAACGATGCTCCCAGGCTGACAGGAACTGCGACGTCGGGTCTGCTAACAGGTCTCAGCTGTCGGTTGTAGCTACGAACGAGTCGTGAGTACAACTCCTGCGACGGTCGTAAGCGACCAGCCACGTCTCCGATCTGTCATTGCACATAATATTTCACACTGTTATACTGTATCGCAGCAAGTTGGAAATCACAGTGATAAGATAGGCAGACGCCATTCCGACGGACGCTATTCCAACAAAAAGTAAGTAAGTAAGTAAGTAAATTTATAGAGGGCAGTTATCGTCAAGAACCTCAAACGCGCTGAATGCACTAGTATCGAGCGAACAGGTACCGGTACGTTTTGAGCAAACGTCTGAAACAGTCTGCACTGATGGTCGGGCGTAGCTTGGCTATAGAAGGTTGGGATGTCAAAGCCGAGGATTTGGGTTAGGGTTACGGCCTGGTTTAGAGGTTACGCTTTATTCGGCTACCTGCATAGGTTTGTAATACGCTTCCCCCACTAAGACTATAAGTGGTTGGATTAGGCTATGTTTAGGGCCAACCTATTTTGCGGAAATTTCGCGATAGACTATATGAATTTTTGCAGAAAACGTTTCAGTACTGTCACTATCTATTCATTGTGTTAGCTGAACGCGTATCCCAGCAGGCATCTGTGTCAGCATCGGTCATTTTGCTGTTAACTTGACGCACTGAAGAGATATACAATGTTAGCGTCAGTAACTTCCAGCTATCAGTCGAGTCAGAAGAACAATTCGCAGTTTCTGCTTGTAACGATGATCCTCGTTCGTTCGTTCGTTCTTTGCGGGTAGGGGTCCAGCCTACCCTGGACACCAGCGCTGAGACCATATACCAGTGTGCTTGAAGGGAATTTAGGTGTGTGCGATGTGTGTTAGCGACGTGCGAGGAAGGCGGGTTAAGTAGGAGTGAGCAGCTTGTCGGGTATTTCTAAAGCGCGCCCCTTGTTAGACGTGGTCTACTGTCTGGTTTAGCACCGACTGGCGCTGTTTTTTTCCAGTTTATACATTATCGCTCTCATGTGTTCATAAATTCCCGTGGTTATAACTTAGCTCATAGTCACAGAATCGACTGTTGGCTTCACAGATGTAATCAATTCACGGACTGCGAGTTCTTGGCAGTGAAGTCCCGATTTCCCAGATCACAGTTTGACACGAACTATCGCTTCGCGTTATTGGCGGCAGCACTATACGACTGACGTTTCGTTCAGTTTCCATGCTCTCAGGCTCTGCAGCCGAACCAGTAAGTACAGGTAGGCATATTCAAGGGTTTTATCGTCATAGGATATTTGAATAATGGTACTTGGAATTACACGTTTGTTTAAAAATATTTAGAAAATGTGGCTTTTAAAAATGACACTATTGCAAAATTTCGCGAAATTTCACGGAAAGCTGCCGATTTCAATTAATTTAATTCTGTACCAATATTAATACGTTTTGTACACTCTTGTACGATTTTAGTAGCGCATAAGCTAAGCGTACAGCTCCTTTGCATCTCATTTTATGTTTATTTTAATATATTTGTTTGTACGAAGACAGTGTAGGTAAAACCGCTGAAGAGAACAATAATTATCGTCTTCGCCCTAAGCCATAATGCTAGCTGCCGTCAGCAAGGACATGTTGACAGCAAGACTGCTCCAACAAAACCTGCTAGTGCCGGCTAAGTAACCAGTTAGGGATGCGCGATATACCGGTATCAAAAAATTACCGCGGTATTAGAAGTGACGGTATTATATACCGTGGGCTTGCTAAATACCGCCCGCAGCATTCTACGTAAATCACTGCATGTAGATGAGATCAGCAGCAGGTCATCAGCATACACTATAACACCAACATAAATGCCAGCAACATGACAACCACGTCCAGAGGCAGAAAGTTTACATATAGGCCTAATATCATTAACACACAGTTATGGGGAAAAAGAGAATCGGCGAGAACACTGCAGACGACTCACACGGTTGCATTTTTGCAGAACTTGTCTACAATATTGATGACGTCACGAAATTCCACGGTATACCGGTATCACGGTATTTTTGAAACGGTAGGCCTATATTATCGTCGGGCATTTCCTAATACCGCAAACGGTTGTGTTGTGTGTTTAATAATTATGTTTGTTCGTATTTGACTGCCGTTATTATAGCGAATGAGATTTCTCGAACTAGAGAACGCCGATTATCACGTCGTCAAACTGCATCGTTTCATGACAGTCGACGGTGGAACGAGACTCAGTGTTTGAAACAGACATGTTTTAAGCCTGCGTCCAGCTACGCGGAGCGAGAATAATATTGCAACGCGTTCAATACGCAGATTGGCTGCCATCACGTATATCACTTCGCTCATCTACTGAAGGCCGTGACACACCAACGCGTTGCCAAGCAGTGTCGAGACGCTCGCACCGACGTAGCCATGTCTAAAAAACTGGGGTGGGCAGTAGGCGGAGTGGATTTGGCCAATGAGTGTCGCTCGCCCACGCAGCGGACTGCCGGACTGGAGGGTGAATAGAGGAATGTTGTATATGGCAATTACAGCAAACTGATAACTGCCACTTTGAAATTTATGTAAGAAAGGGGCACGCCCCCTGTAAACTTATTATTATACATGAACGTTCGATACGTCGGTTTTAGATGCATTCGAACGCATCCGAAAGAGTTACTAGGCCTAAGTATCAGTGTAAGTTTGATTTTGCAGGCAATGCGTAATGCCAATCATCGTTATTAATGCCAATATAATTTCTATCAACTATATAAATGTTTGAAACGCATCGCTAACATGTTAGGGAGCTCAACCACCTACCCACCTGCATTTTTGCGCCCCCGTTGGAAGTGATCCCGTCGAAATTTCATCAATCGCCTCATAAACTAGTGTCCCTGGGCTATCGCACGGCGTTGTATACGTGATCCTACGTTTAGCCACTCCGACTTAATTGTGACGAATGGACAGACGGACAGACAGACGGACGGACACGCGATAACAGCAAATACCGCGCTAGCATATAGCGTCGCGCGTGTAAACACAAATAAACAGCAAGATATCCGTTTAACCTGCTAAAAAGACTTTTTCGGCGAAATGTACGGGATTTTGCCGGACGTAACGTAACTCGATAAGCAACCTACGGCCGTATCTGACGAGCCGGCGGCAGTATTATGATGCTGATTACGGTGGGCCTGATTGAAAGCGCGCCGGGCTTCGCATAGAGACATCGCTTGATTAGAAGATTCAGTCGAACAGCCAGCTTGTCTGAACGCCTCGTTTATTTGCCCGTCCACGCCTCCGACCACCAGACCGCTCCCGCGGAAAATGTTCATTGCCGTGTTTACGGCTTTGCAACACGCGCAGGTCGTCAACTTTTAGTTTATATAGACCTGTATTGTATGTCGACTCGGATTACTGGCGACGACGGTTTCTGAGTCACGTTAAACAGGCTTTTTTCGTTCCTTTGTTTTATTACTGGCCCGCCTAATTGGCCAGTATTGTTTTGCTCGCGGGAGTATGTCGTCTGTCGCTGTCTGTAACGCTTGCCGGCGAACGGGAGGGCCGGCCGCCGGGTGCATGGGTAGTCGAGCGGCCGACACTGCACGGCGGGCCAGTACGGTTACGTCCCGTTAGTGCGACACTTTGTTTCTGACTAGTTCACGGTCCTCGTACTGCAGTCGGTCTCTGTCTGTCTGTCTGTCTGTCTATCTGTCTTTGTGTATGTGTTTGTGTGTGTCTTCGATCAATAACTTACGAAACAAATGACGACGTTTGATTCGTGTACGGCAGTGGCGCCGGAAGCAATTTATTTGTGGGAACCCATAATTTTTTGGGTTGTGCCTCCCATTTTATACGATGGCTATCATAAGTGTTTGCAGGGGTGGCTCACTTGATATATAGAACTCTATGGAATTGATACGCACGTGCGTTTTGTTATAAACAATGCATGTCTATTGTGTATAAACACCGTGTTTCAGACAAAAAACATCCACTCATATTATTGGCTATAAGTTGAGGAATAGTTGTCTGATTTTAATAATTTTTGATACCAAAATTCCTCACTTAATTTGACATCGCATGACAGCTTAGTTGTCCACCTCACCTAACTAATGTGTCTACATTACCTTGTAAAACGTACGGACAGACGACGACGACAGACGCCAGCCAGCAAAACAATACTGGCCCATTAGGCTGGCTAGTAATAATTGCCAGTGTTATGGCTGTCGTTCCAGTGTATTACTGAGACACTGCAGGGCAATAACAATAATGAGGTGTCATTGCAAATGTATAGTGTATACATTACATGCACACCGCACAATATATTATAGAGTAATGTTCAGACTCTGTCGAGCGTGTGGATTGCTGTGTAATAGGTGCTGGGTTGAAATTTCCCTGGTGCAAATTTTTACACTTTCTTTTTTTCACATTTTAGGCTTATTCGTGTCTACGTTCTAGATTATAAGCTGTATGAATCTAACTGTATCACTGCAGTGTCGCACAACCAATGATTGCATAGAAGCATGGCCCGCTGTATATGTGACAGATGAGCGTCTTGCTATTTTGTGGGGGGAAGGGGAAAGACGCAATTTATATCCACACATGCCGATAGGCAAGGTGTGGATATATCGGTTACTGTTTATGTGTTTGTTTTTTGTACGCTTACGGATTTCTCCGCCGAGGATAAAGATAGGGGCGTAAAATTTTGCACGGCGGTTCGTCGGCGTCCAATGCAGGGAATCTCACATTTTGGGGAACTTTGCGCCCCCAGAAGCCCAAAATCAGACGAATCGGCCAGCGCGCGGGCCACCGCCACGACGTTCACAAAGATTACCCTGTGGCTGCCGAACACATGATCGCGCGGCGTGTGGACGTAGAATCGGCATGTGTGGATATATACGTCCGTCCCCGAAGACGGACGTACTTGTTAGAATTTTTATTGCGTAAATAAACGTACGGAAAAACCGGGGTGCACTGGGGTTAGGCAGAAGATGATAGAGGTCTTATCAATGGTCTTACCTAATAACTACACAGCCTCAGTACCATAGATAATGGCGTATTCATCAATCCCAGAATGACCCTTCACACTCGATCTTCCACTTCCGTTCTGAAA
>Ga0209780_1000664_pt1 | contig 19438 bp, 9 predicted proteins | sample WorMetexBAHAMAS2_FD_187384 | JGI IMG/M metagenome (GOLD analysis project Ga0209780, IMG submission 187384) | Marine gutless worms symbiont microbial communities from Max Planck institute for Marine Microbiology, Germany - Inanidrilus exumae... | ecosystem: Host-associated > Annelida > Digestive...
TATATATATATATATATTGGAAATACTCTATGGGGCAAAAACGGTGTTCATGTATCTGGCTATAACTCTGCCAAACGTGAACTGATTTCCATGAAATCTGGAGCACTGTGAGTACATTGTTGGGGACTGGCCTTCGCAGATTTTGGGTGTGATCTGCACAGTAGCGACTGCTTGAGAGGCAGCCAAAATTTTGTTTTTGTTTTGGTCCGTTAAATAACACATGATTTCGCTGATTTCTCGTCGGCAACATTTCACGGAATGTTATCAGAACAACATTGATCGGTGAGGCGATGTAAACCTTCAGAACAGAATTTTGAAAATTTTAACATAAGGAAGGGGTTGTTTAAAAAACGCAAAAATTGCTCACAAAATTTCCAGGTCTTGTGACTTCAGGCCACCATAACTCTGCAATGATTACAGATCGCCGGAAACTCACTACCATAACAGCTTTCTGCGGGATGTCTAGTTTCCATTTTTACCGCTAGAATCAATTCAAAGTTTCCCCTTGGCTGTATGCCACGTACAAGGAATGTACTTCCCACATTTTCGGCAACATCCGATTTCCGATATTGGGTAAATCACATATGCGACTGCAGCTGCCTGGCTTCCTACATGGAAGGAAAGCAGACTGAATTGGAAACTGAAAGTAAGTAACACGGCAGATAATGTGTATTCCAGATAGTTGTGCACTGCTGAGTTCTATAGATGTGCCAGATTTTGTGACACTACATCGAAGTTTGTTGAGGTTTAGCTAATTTTTTTGAAATCCCACTGACTCCCCTCATCGAGACTGCAATATTAAAATGTAGTGAGCTACAAGGGAATCAGTATAAACAACTCTTCCACGTCTAAAGCTGCCTGCTGTTGACAGATGTAATTCGTAGAGTTTGAACCAATCTTTGACTGATACTGAACCATTACCGATCCACTGTAGACCGTATCGGCGCAGATCTGCTTTTGTAGACTGGTTCTGTTTCAACAGTAGTCGTCATTGGCGGCATGTCTCCTTTGGTTTGGTGGTCAGTTAGAACAGTGATGCTGCATTCGTACGTGCTAGACGTATTTCCATGTTGTGTACTGCAGCCAAGTCCTGTCCGTGTAGCCCAGTGGTGAAAGCACTTGGGCACCATGTGCAGTAGAATGTGACGCGCTCAGTAGCTGGGGTTCAAACTTCAGCCCATGTGTGTCTGCCTACGAAAGAATTATTTCTAAAAATTCCTACACACATGATGAACAGGGAGATAATCCCGGGCAGGAAAAAGAGGGTTCGACGATGTCCTGTGTAAAGTGACCGTTGCTGACACCTTGATTAGCAGCATCAAGGTGTTGGCCGCACTGGTGTGGCTGAAGCAAATAAACTTGACTGGCCACTGGATGGTGCAGCATACAGCATCAATCTGGGCTAACCCAGACAGTAGGCCACGTCTAGAGGGGGGAACGCTATAAATACCAGTCAAGCTGTTTACTCCTATTTAACCCCACCTTCTCCGCACATCACGCACATCGCACACGTACCAATTCCTCCCCTCTCCCTGGGCTAGTGCACTGGACCGTTACATGGTCTCAGTGTTGAGGTCCAGTAGTAGGCTGGACCTTTGCCCGAAATAAATAAAGAAATACGGCCAGTGCGGTGTGTGTGAATTGTGAGTGGGGAGTGTGGGGCAGACCTGCTGGTGACATACAGACTGGCTGCAGATTGAACACCAAGCGTGACATGAATTAACACCATACACACAATGCACTGCATTATGTTAATGTGGATTTTGAATAGACCACCGGTCGATGGAGGCAGTGAGAACACTTGAGGCCTTTTGAATATGCTTGATTTTTAAAGTCAACTGTTTGTTACTGAATTGGTCAATCCAGGTGGTGTAGAATTATTGAACTTGTCTGATCCGTTTTTTCGTTGACTGTTCAAACTGTGTTAATTTGTTAAGTGTGGCACAGGATAGTCTAGAAGTAGGTTTTGAGAAATTCATCGAAATTAAGTACCAGGTACTACTTAACTGTGATTCATTAATATTTTCATTAATATATGCATGCACTGATTAAACCATTTTATTCATGTATATCAGTGTTTCCATTGTTGTGCAGTTGTGACGGGCCGTTTTCGGGTACTTAGAAATCAGTTGTCGATGATTACTACACCACAATGTCCACATTGGGTAACAAGGGGGAGAAGAATCAGAGCAAGTTCAAGGCTATTGACATAAACAACCTCTTCAAAGGATCAAGTGGTACTCCCCAGAAAACTGCACCAGGTGATGGTTCTGCAGAAAAGTACAGTAGTTTTTGCTAGTGCTGTGATTATTTTGGCTTTTTATTGAAGGATCGATTGCGATCGATTTTTTGGGGGGAATCACCGATTTTATTTCGATCTCAGTTTTCCTACTGGCAGGAGACTACTTTGACTGCGCCCGAGTTTAAGAACATCCATGACCTTCAGGAGCTTCGTTAGATGCACCATCGCTGCTGCTTCACGTTGCCACCGCAGGCGGGCGACGTCAGTCTTGGTGGATGGTAACTATAGATCACTCACTCTCTTCTTAAAGTAGGGATGTTAATGCTTGGGAAATTTCTTTTCCAAGTATTGATAGGCCTTTTCCAGGACTCGATCAAGACTCGATTTGGACAGGGAGGAGCAGTGATGTCGGTTTCGTGATAAGATGCCCGCTAGATGAAAAGAGCCATTCCCACTGTACCGATGTTGGTACGCTGAGAAAGCAGCAGGTGACAGCAACCATCGTCGAATACACTGATTTGTTATCGTGCTGCCAATCCAGTACGTTGACGGCCGAACTGTTGTCAACGGGCGCCAACAGGTACTTACAGAAGTCAAGAGACTCCGCCTGCTGACCAATAACGGCTGCAGGAAATTCACCGCCGTCACCCTTCAGCTGCTTGGATACGAATCGTGTCACAATCTTGTCCGAGAACACTGTCATTCTTTTCATCTGCTAGTGAGGGCCGGTTGACGGCCGAGATCAAAGATGGCAGACGACAGTGAGCAAACATTATATAGGGCCGTGCAAGCCGTTATTGACATGCTGTGACTACCGTTAAATGTAGGCCTAACAGTCAGTGAAGTTAACATGCAAGAGGGCGGTAATGGTTCAACTCTACTCGTGAAGGATACTGCAGCAGCCTCGTTCAGACACCTTGCATGGTCTGGCTAATTTCCATTGTTTCCGTCATCTGCACTACTGCAGCAATCATAAATCTCTGGAGTTAAAAAATCAGTTAACATATACAGACAGTGAAGTTTTACAGTTATTATCAGCGACTGACTGCTAATCCTTGAACCAACAGACCTGGAGTCGGATAGCACTGATGAGGCAGTGCTATAGTGGGTCATTACTGGAACTTAAGTGGCTGTCAGGGTATAGGCGGCCGCTGGAGTATCGACCATGCGACATCGGCGGCCGCGAGTGATTTGTCTCTCAGCCTTGCATCAGATTACCGCACAACAATCGTTTGCTAATTACCGTCCATTCAGGCGCCTGCTTCAAATGCAGGTGTAACGCAATGCCACCACTTGCACGGGATTATGTAATGACCTGTCACCCCCTCCCCCCACTCCCCAAAAATAGCTAACAATTGTCGGCTGCCTCACCTGAAGACTAGGATGTCAGCTAGACGCTGTGCGTCATTGTTGTCGGTCTGTGAAGAAAATCATGGTTTGTTATGCAAAATAGCGATTTCGTATTTAATTTGATTTTAGTAAAAAATCTTGATTTCAATCTGGATCTTAAAAATCGTTACAGCACTAGTTTTTGCAGTTTTGTGCAGTTCTTTGGATTTTATCATTTTTACAGCTGAGTTACAAATTAGTCATTGAAACTGTCAATGTAGTAACTTCTGAGTTTGCCATCCCAACTGTAAATATGCACTAAAACACTGGTATTTAGTTAACTTTGTGGTCTGAAGGGCATTTAAAAAACTGTGTATGTATAACTAGAAAACATAGGCAGTCGTATATACATGCAGACCTACACCGGTAACAGCATAGCAGCATGCGTCACTAGCAACCGTGCGACCGTGACGGTTTTCGTAACTGTGTGACTTTGACCTTATGACCTCTGTGTCAATGCATTTTGAGCGACTACTATAGAGTATATGTGTACCAAGTTTGGTATTGATAATTTAAGCCATTTCCTGTTAGATCGCGGACAAACAGTCTGTTTGTCTGCGATCTAACAGGAAAATGGCTTAAATTATCAATACCAAACAGACAGACCGATGCAACTGAACACTATACCCACGCCGGCGGCTATGCCAGCGTGGGTAATTACCGTTTCTTTCTATTGTTTTTCTTTGTATTTAGTAATTAACATTAATTATTGGCATTGTAGGCTAGCAAAGCTTGCCACAGATGACATGCTGATTGGTAGAGAGCCCCTCCCCTCCAACAGACAACATCTGAGCTATGGTGATTGTCTGGATGGTAAGAGGAGAGATTATTTGACTAGCTCTGTGCTGTTGTGCATCATAATTGTGCACATCATATGCACACCTATATAATGAGCAGTTCGTACACGGTCGACTGGATCAGGCTTTGATCTTGCTTGGCTTAGCTGTCTTCCGAGCGCCTCTGTGTCTTCGTTGTACTTGGTGCTATATGTAGAAATTTTTTTTTGATTGCATGCTTTTCTTTACCTTTTAGTGTGCTGATCCTGTGGCATTGGCCCTTGATGTGGAAGACTATCATCCTTCAGTGCTATTACACTGTTGATTGGATCATCTGACCTGTAAAGTCGTCTCCGAAATGACCTATGATGTGTCGAGTTGGACGTTAAACCCTACAATACGATACAATCCTGATTGGTAGAGCCAGCCCCATGTTGACAGCGACTTAGTTTGCCAATGGGAAATGACAAATTTCAACCCCCTACAGAATAGACAATGCTCAACTGATCACCAGAAAATTTTTGTTTATAGAATTGTATGATGTGCATGCCAAAAAGAAGAAATTGCATTACTTAAAATTAAAATTTTAATGTTTTTATGCAGTTTTTTATTTATACTGAATAAACTATGTTTATAATAAAATACAGTGTAATAATAATATGTCTTAATGATGGTAGCGAGTCGTCAGCATGGGTTACAAAGCTTGGGCAAAGTGTCTAGTGTACGTCGTATGCCTCCACCTGCCAATCTACCAAGCCTGAAGAGTGAAAGTTGTGGATCTGATATCAGTCCAATAGCAAATAGCTCAGGTTTGCCACATTAGAGTTGGTTCAGTTGTTGCATTGGTAAATCAGTTTTGGAGTGTTATCACTCAGTATCAACTAAATCATGCTCAGTGGATTTCAATATGAGTATCTGTCAGTCTAGCTTCCTTTTCTGTTCTTAATAGTGTGATGCATTACGATGGCTGAATGGCTAGCGTGCCCAATTTGTCTGTCAGAATTTTAGTTTCTATACCATGGACATGGCTAGCATTGTCAGCAGAAGCTTTAGCATCAGAGTTACTTGAGCCTGGAATGCACGACACAGACTTTTCAGTCTGCCAAACCTTACAGCACTTTCAGACACTTATGAAAAAGAGAACTTCTTATGTGGACTTTATTTTTCCACACTGTGACAGCAACAGCAGAAAAAACTAAAGAAAATTGCTTACCCAGTACATTGAATATCAGGATCTGGATTGTGCTACTGTAGTTGTGATGTATGATGCAAAATTATTGCTGTGACGATTCTGGTTTTTTGAATTTGATAAACGATCGGTTTCGATTGATTTTTTGGGAAAAATTGACGATTCGATTTTAATCTTGATTGTAATAAACAGGCTGCTTTGGTCGGTCGTGCTAAAGCCACACCACCCGCCCTTCCCCGCGCGTCCGCTTGCCCACTGGCAAACGACAGCGGGACAGCAGGGACAGTCTAGGCACTGTACTTACTGAGACCATTGCGACTGTCTCACTTAGTGCACCCACAACCGTCGCGTGCCATCAGCAATTAGCACATTCCAGGACAGATCTTGAAGCCGCGACATCCACCTGTTTCCGATTAACAACCCTAGCCTGACAACGATAGATATTTGCCACCGGCACCGCGGTGGCATGTCAATAAAACACCGTCACCGACCGAGTTGCAAATTCCTGCCACTGTAACAACACTGTGTTATTCTTGGAATGTAAGTGGCTGGCAAGGTATAGATGGCCATGGGAGTTTTGACAGATGGCACAACTTTAGCGTAGGTGGCTGTATATCAACGGTATATCAAAAATGTTAAACTTTGCGAAAAAGTGATAATATCTCGGAAATGGCGGATGATAAGCCACATAGTTGCAATGGAACACTAATATGAAATCATTTGTGGCCTATCGAATGGCACTGTTGCTGATGCTCTTGAATATCCTTGAAGGTCACTTTTGCTGTTCGAATCCTTTCTAACTTCCATATGTCGTGAAACATAGCACGAATTTACTAACATAGCGCATCACACGGTGCCTCTGTGATAGCTGAGCTTCTTGTTGGGGTCATCCATGTATCACTGTATCAGTGCGTTAACTGGCCGCTTGTAGCGGGGTGTCATTATCATCGGTCCGTGATGAAAAGTACTGGTTTTGTTATGCAGAATCGCTACTCCGATCATTATTTTGATTTAGATCTTAAAAATCGTTAGAGCACTGTAGCAAAATATATTTGTTTTGTATGACTGATCAGTTGATTGATGGCCGGTGGATAAGACCAATAGTTAAAATTTGGATCCTTTGACAACACAAGTAGTACCTATCTGTATTACATATATGAGATTAGACGTGATAAAGAGGCACTTAATTGCCATTAATGAACTTCTTTGCTATTATTACAGTTATTGGGCTAATGAGGGACTGCTATATTTAGTTTAGTAACAAATGTAATATTAAGCTGTATGGTGAATGCGTTGCATATACTGCTATTTGATGTATCCATACAAGTTGCTTGCCATGTTAGCAGCATTTTGGTCTGCAAGTTATTGCTGCTCGTACTGTGCTGTTGCTAAATGCTAATGTGATGATGTGATCAGGATGGACAAAAGAAGAAGCAGCATCTGCAGACAGTCCAACATCTTCTGCTGGTGCAGTTTCTCAGCAGCAGCAACCATCATCCTTATCTCATCCAGCGTCTCATGCTTCCGACCAACGACAAGCAGGGGTTAGTGCTTGAAGTTTTGCACTGATGTTGCAGAGTTAATTTCCTTTTACAAGTGAATGTAATTTCTACCATAATTATGACACTATAAGTTAATTGTTAATTTACTTAACTTACATTAGCGATAAATGCGTTTTGTCTTGCAGCCATCAGATGTGAATTATCCTCATCCTGCAACTGCGCCTGTGAATGTCTTGTGGAGCAATGTTATGTCAAGTACAAGAAGACCAGGTAACTCACTTCCACACTGTTGCTGTTGTTGTTATTGTATATACTAAGTTTCCATCTTCATATACTTTTCAACTTCCATTTTAGTTGAACCTGGTTTAGCACATTTCCCTCACTTTTCTTCCTGCAGTTTTCCAGTAGAGAGTTTTTGATGCTAAGTTGGCAGAGGGTTACTACAGAATACATGCTCTTGCTGTCACCCAGTCAACAGGGTCAAAGCACTGAGAGGAATTCAGAGCACTGACGCCTACCAAAGACATCTGCTACTGGCCTCATCCTTTTTGATCCACTGCTGAGTTCCCGAGGGATGGAGCATTGCTCTCTGTGTGTCAGTGCTGTTTAATAGCACATGTTTATTATAGTCTGTTTGTATAATAATGTGTGACACAAAATATTTTTTCGTGTTTTTAAAGTACTGTTGTATGTTCAATTTTGTGTTTCATTTTCTGTTTATGTAGGAAATTTTTTCGATCAGGAGTTTCCTCAGCTGGCATCAAGTGCCGAAGAAAAGGGTCAGATGTTAAAACGGGCGGACGAGAACAAAGACGCACAGCGTGGGCCCGTGCCAGATCCAAAGCAGCAAGGTATCTGCTGCTTAGTCTAGCATATCCATATTATTCTCATTGTGAAATATGTTTGAGTGTGGCTCGCCGACATGTTGCACTTACCAGGAGTGCCTCATTTAGACTGTTTAGTGCACTGCAACAATCATTGTTTCGTTGTTTCATATTCGTCATCAGCCAGTGCTAATTAAGCTCTGCCTGTGTATAAGGAGCATTTTTTGTGAACAGCCAGGACTGTATTTTGTACTGTGCTGTCAATTGCCTCTGATGTCATAGCTGACGCATCTCTCTCGATTCTTTGTGAAAAATGCTCCTAATATAAGTGGAGCCCTTTTTTTTCAACCGGACCCCTTTGTAAAAATGAAAATTGGAGCTTCAATGGAGTTTGATATGCCATATAGGCAACAGCATTCTGGGCAACTGTAGGGTTTTCTCCCTAAACAGAATGCTGTGCTTGCCATCTGCGATAGCATATGAGCAGTAAAACGTTGCTTCAACAAAGTCCTTCAGTTCTTAGTCCAGTGGCGTGTTTAGTGGCCATAAAATGGCTGCTGCTACAGCTGTTGTTGCTATGTTACCTGTAAGTTGATCGTCATATTGGATTGGTTGCTTGTGGCACATTGTCGAGCAGGTATAGGTCCCGGGGAGACTGGCATTGTGGTTGAGACTGACAAAGAACTAGCCACTGGTGAAGCTGCCATGAGAATGCCGCCCTCTGGTCAACCACAGATGCCATTTCCTGGCATGCCAATGATGCATATGCGGCCTGGAATGCCTGCGATGCCACCAAACTTTCGTGGAATGATGATGCCATTCGTAAGTTTAACATATTTTTCTGTTTTTTTGTGCTGCAGATTTTGTGACACAGGTCACTTTGTACACACTAGTGCAAACAGTTGCTAGTACTGTGCACCAAACTATGCACTTTTATCATCTGCTTTTTTGTCATTACATGTCTTGATTTTAGCATGTACTACATGGCTGTGCAGAAATGAAGATGATGGAAGCTGGGTTGATTACTGTCTGTTTTACCACATGACACTATGCTAGTGCAGTATATGCTGCGGCCCTGTGTCTCTCTGTCGTCTGTCACAAATTGATGTTCTATTGCATTGGATAAACATAGGATTATGTAAGTAATGCCATATGATAGTCTAGGGTGTCTAGTTTTCTGGCATCGAAGATTTTTTGGTAAAATGTGAATGGGAGTAGGGGGTGCCAAATATTGGTGGGGTTGGTAAAAAGTCGTCAGTTTTTCGACCAGTATCTCACTGTATCTCAGAAACAGGGCAAGATAGGGACATAGTTACTACGGAAGGCTGATGGGAAGTCCTATGCACTGTATAGAATGACGCTATTTCCAGTGACCTTGAGTGACTCCTGAGTACTCCAAACCACACCATATTCTACATTTTGCATCACCTTTCATATCTTTGTATAGAGACTAAATTTGGAAGGTAGATTGACCATGGTAGGTTCTAGCCTGCCGATTCTAAACCACCTCTGACGTGACTCATTTTAAATGTTTGGGTCCCAGTCATATCTTTGGAATGGATGAAACTAAGCTGTTCAAATTTGGTGTGCAAGTTAAATACTGATGACTACTAGTGCATGCATAATAGATTACCCCCGAAAGTGATGTGTTCAGCGTTATGTGCCCTCTTTACATTTTGGGAAATTACTGATATTGTCTCGAAAATGGTACACGATAGAGACATAGTTGCACTGGAAAACGAAATAGGAAATTCTATTGGCATTTTGAATGGCACCAATACCAGTGACCTTGAATGACCTTGAAGGTAAATTACTTTTGCTGTTTAAAAACTGTCATGTGTCGGGAATTCAGCATGTATTAACTAAAATATGCTTACACATGAATCAGAAAACTCACTTGGCTTGTAATTTCAACTGTCTTATCATATCCGAAGCTGAAGGACTCTTTATTATCACAGTCAGTCATGTACACCATAAACGTGGTAATGTCTCGGAAATGGCACAAGATGTAGTCGTTGTTACTACCAACCACTAATATATGGCTATCAAATAGCAACGGTTCTGATGATCTTGAGTGACTTCACGGCCATTCACCTATTGCAAGCCTTTTCAAGTGTGATTATTTGTAGAGTTGTGCAATAGTTGACAAGATTTTAACTGACATGGGATGTCGTGCGGTACTTCTGCAACAGCTGAGATTCTGGTTGGTTAGTGGGTTCTGTGGTGATCATTGAGCTAATGTGTTGTATTTCTGCAGGGCTTCAGACCAGGCTTTCCACCTAATTGTCCTCCAAATTTTATTCCACGGGGATTGTCACGGCCACCATACATCAGCCCAGCTGACTTCAGGTTGTTATTTTCAACGTATTTTATTAGCTGTTCATATTCGTTTTATGCATTTGCTGAATTGTTGTTATTAATGCTCATTCTATCACTGTACTGACAGTCATGATGTATTTTATTAATCACTACTATCTTGAATAACCGTTTGTAGTGAGTTTTGACATGATAATCATGCTGTTAAGACAGTGTTCAAATGTAATATGGTAATCTGCTTAGAGTTTGCTAGATCGTCAAGTCAGCATATTGGCACAGCTGCTGCTGAAGCAGTTAATTATGAGTAATTTTTAATATTGACTCTCATTTAGGTTTTGCATCTGTCTGTCTGTGACATTTTGCAACTAAATTGGTATTGTGAATGTTTAATTATGCATGAGACATAGCTGTCGAAGCTAAACACCATATTAAACTAGAAAACATAGTCAGTCATATCGACATGCAGACCCACGCCGGCAATGGCCGTAGGTAGCACAGGGTTACGCAATACTGGCCATGGTCATTGGTCACTAGCAACGTACGACCGTGACAGTTTTTGTAACCATGCCACCTTGACCTCTGATCTTTTGACCTATGGGTTAACGCATACTGAGCGACTGCTATAGAGTACCTGCGTACCAATTTTGGTGTTGATAGCTCAAACCGTTTAACTTTAGAGCGCAGACTAGCAAAAAAACAGCAAAGTGACGTTTTTGACGGTTCTTGTAACCGTGTGATGTTGACCCTTTGAGCACTGTGTCAGTGCATGCCGATCGACTGCTATAGAGTATTTATGTACCAACTTTGGTGTTGATAGCTGAAGCCGTTTTCCTCTTAGAGCACGGACAAACAGACAGACATGTCTGAACCCCCTATCCACGCCGGCGGCTGTGCCGGCGTTGGTAATTAGTTTTCCGTGTATTGTCTTATTTTTTTCTGGCACTTTACCTACTATCACACTGCTACTCATTCTCAGTGGTCTAGTGGTTGGAAAGAGCACTGTGATATGATCTCGGACATGAGCTTTGTACTCTTACTGTAGTACCTAGGTTGATTCTGCTTTCTACCATCCATAGGGTGGTAAAATGAGTGTCAGCTTTCAGACTGAATAGCAGCAACAAATGGATGGGGACAATATGAGCCTATGTGCAGACTCACAGTCCAAGTTGGTGGGCTGTGAACGAGGGTTGGCAGTCACATGGCACTGAGTGCATTCATCAGATGAACTTGTTGAGCTCTGCAGTGGCTTTGGTCGTGACAGTAACATAAACGTTGACATTTGTGTCAGTATTATTGTTGTTATCATCGCTGTTGTATTTTGTGTTCTGTTGTATGATACATGCTGTACGTCAGTTTTCTGCCACATTTTGTCAGGTTTCAAGCTGGTATGTATCCCATGCAGCCGTGGAATTACGGACAGGGTCAGAGCGGCGATGAACCTTCTGATCGTCCAACGATAATCAAGGAAAAAGACCTGGAGCAGTTTGACAAGTTGGCAATTTCTGACGGTGGATGGGCTGCTCCGGTTGAAGATGTTGATTACAGTGAACGTCTAGTCTTCAGTGATGAGGAAGATGCCACTGTTCCATCAGAGAAAAGGTACTGGCAGCATGTTGTAATTTACTGGCAGTGAAAGCAGCAGCTTTGTGGCTTTCTGTCAAAATTATTTGACCACCTGTTCATGATTGGTGATATGACATTAAAGGCATCCTCATCATCGAATATGCACCCATTGTTTTTTACGAGAAATGGTTTTAAGCAGATCTCAGTTGATGACGAAAGCAGAGCTAATATTTTGCAGATGCTGGGTGTATAGTGCATCATCATACAGAGATTGTTGATTCTGATTTTAGCAAAAGTGTCGCAGTGGAACGGCAGTCGAGTGACAGAAGTAAACGAGGCTGTGAGGAGCCACAGAACAAGCGACATATTGAACGTGATCGTGATGGCGACGACAGCTCTCGTGACTCTGATCATGATCGTCTCTCCACCTGTGATCGACAATTGGTTTGTTTTGATGTTTTAGTGTTGCTGTAGCTGCTTCAGCTGTTGCTGTTACTAATGCTAAATCCCGTAAAAGACGACATAGTCGACAAACTTAAGTTTTCTTGTAGATTATGCACATGCAAAAATGGCCAGTCATAAAAAGAAAGATATCAAATAGATTAACCAGTGTGCATCCTGCTGCAAGAAATGGAGCCTTGCAACGACTGATAAGTGTCTGTGTGGCAAATTAAAAATTTTGCTCCACAGCATCAGCAGCTGCTCACATACTAAGCTGGAGGATGTTCTGCTGCGGCTTCACTCAGCTGTTGATGTTGGTGTTCAGCTGCTGACAGCATGTGGCTTGTGAATGTATACAACAATCAACAGTCAGCCTAGTTATCATTTGTTATTCTACACTATTTACTATGAATGACTGGGTCTTCCTCATTTAAATGCAGACATCATAAAACTTTTCTTATCTCCTTCCATCTCATCCAAGTGGTAAATGTATGTTAATTAATGGTTTCAAATGTTGTGTAATGGATGTGTTGCTTGGCAGTCATCGGAATCAACGGGTTCGCCAACAACACCGAGGGAAGCATGGATTAGTATGTCGGGTCCATTTACACGTTTGCCTGCACCCCCTCATATAACTGATGTAAGTTCCTCACTGTCTGTCACATGTTGGTTTGTGGAGTTTGTGTATTGTGTTGTTTATATTATTTTGTGACAGTGTTACCCACATCAGTATATCAGTGCATATTTATGTGCTTCACATAAAACTTATTTGCCACAGCCAGAATTACGATACAATGTGGTTGATTAATGTGTGCTCAAAAGCTGACAAGATGGGCAGCTTAATCTAGCGCATGGCACAGAAAAGAAAACATAAGGAAAAAAGTAAAAACAAACACCGAATAGCTCGGAAGAAACGGTCCAGGTAGTAGTCTGTGGAGGCAGTCCGGGAGGAAGAAGTGAAACTATGGGGGTAAGGGGGTAGGATTTGTGAAACAGGTGGGAAGCCGGGAGTGAAAGAGAGAGGAAGATATGGATGGGCAGAGTGGTGAATCAGAAGAGGAAGAAGTGATGGGTGAAGGAAAAGGTGAGTCAGAAATGGAGTAACTGGTAGCAGAATGAGGTTGACGAAGAGACTAAGGCAGCTGATTCCAGAGACAAAGTGAAGCATAACGAAAGAAGCGATCAGTTATATTTAGAGAGGATGATGAAGGTGGCCAAGCAAGAGTAATGACTGATGAAGAGCGAGTACTGCGAGGACGTTGAACGGAGATGAGGTTATGAAAGTATGGAGGTTGGGTAGTTGTGAGAACTTTGTAGGTAAATGAGAGGAGCTTGTATTCAGAGTTCAGAGATGCACACAACATATGAAGATTAATTTAAGCTTAAGTTAAGAAAATTAAGTTTGAAAACTGCAAATAAAAATAATTAGCACAAAAACTGTTATTTTAAAATACTGTTGTAGTAAGCATAAAATATTGCTTTGTGATGGTGATATTTTATTGACATGAACGGTGAACCTAAAGTATACTAGTCTTTGTCTTCCGGTTAGTGTTTAAGGGTTAACTGTGTATTATAACAAATGGTGTTGATGTTGTGTTAATTACTCTTTAATGTATTTCAGCAAAAACACTGGCGAATGGAAGGTCGCCTGGATATGCGTGGTTCACCTTTGGCATTTCAGCAGCGACTGTTTATGCAGGTTTATTTTTTTTGCTTATGTTGACTTCCATTATTTTACGGCATTAGTAATTATTTGCTCACTTTTGCTCAAGTTTTTACCCGTGCAACACTGCTAGAATGGTAGTAGCTGTCACTGTGTCCGTCTGTCTGTCTGTCTGTCACACACTGGTACTGTACCAAAACGGCTAAATGTGCGATCACGCAAACAATGCCGTACGGTAGCCCAAGGACTCTAGTTTTCTGATGCCAACAGACGTTGGTGGGCCTCATTCCCCCTGAAATTTGCGCTCAAAGTGACCCACCCCCTTTCGAACACAACAATTTTGGCCAATATCTGCTCATAATGCCTCAACCGTGAGAGCTAGCGAAAAATGTTCAATTAGCACTAGCAGCAAGTCATCCACACACTTCTCAATGAGCCATAGATGAACCGTGTACATTGCCCATAATTACCCCAAATGGTGGCACAAAACGCGATTTTGCTGTTTTTGCCTGTAAAATTCAACTTCTATCGATAGAAGTCCGCTACAAAGTATCTTTTTGTGAAAACCTCCAGAGGCATATTTGTAGCTACATCATTTCTCTGTCTAACGGTCCATAGACAGATTGCAGGCAACGTCCCCGTCTACCTTAAATGTGTTTCATAATTATAATTTCGCATTTAATTTAATCGCAGTTATAGAGTTTTGGATTAACAAAAAGAACAATTCTGAGCAGTTTTTTTCTATAAATATTTGCTATTTTAAGAAAGTGATGGATTGCAAACCCGTTGATGTCGCTTTTACGTCATGTAATTTTGTTTGCTTATTTTTAATGCCACCAAAGAATATTTAACGTCCATTTTTAAGAGATCAGATTATTAAAATGCATTAAAATTATCTTTTCCCATGCGATTTTATGGAAAAGCAGACAATCGTATGTCATTGGCTTACCCCTTCAGAAAACACCGATTTTGGCAGATTTTGCTTATTAGTGCCTCAACCGTGAAAGCTAGCAAAAGATGTTCAGTTATCGCTAATAGAAAGTTGTATGTGCTCTATCGGATGTTCTTTTTATTGAGCCATACACACCTACCAATTCCCCTCCTCTCCCTGGGCTAGTGCATTAGACCAACATAAGGTCTCAGCGCTGGGGTCCAGAGTAGGCTGGACCTTTGCCCGCAATAACGAACGATCCCTCTACAGGATGTCTGGTTTCCATTTTTACCTTAGAATCAATTCGTTACATTTTGTTCTGTGGTTCATCGGCGTCCAAATCACAAATTTCTGTGAACTTTGCTCCCCCAGAAGCCATAAATCGGACGACCGCTGTAGTGTAGAATATCAATTCGTTTGAGAGGGAATTATCGCAATATGGATACGATGCGATACGCCTTTAATATCACGATATTTGATACGATGCAATGTATCGTGCCACCACTATTCTATGGACAGACCTATAGCACAACTGGCCTAAGCCATGGTAACCATGAAAAATGGTACATTTTAGCATTAGCGAACATGTGTGTATCTTGTCAGAAATATGAATTGTTGTGTGTTTATTTAACCATGCCATTGCCCACTGCGAGTTGTAGTGGTGACAATACATTGCAAAGTAGTTTAGCAACATGTTTCATGTGTGCTGGAAGCTGTAACGATGACTTTGTTAAAAATTACTGTGAAATCTACTGGGGAGTTTCGCGGGAAAGAATTTTTGGAAATTGATCAGCATTTGGCGAAGTTACGTCAAGACTGTATTGGCACCTTTTTTACTCATAGTGGCCTTCGCTTAGTTTTCCGTGTCACCCTGTATTTAACCTGTGCATGTGTGTCATGTGATGTGTCCAGCATCCATCTGCATATTCCATGCGCCCAGAAGTGACGAGTGGGTTGGAGCGTGATGATGATGATGAGTTGCAGCAGCGGCGCAAACAGCAGTCGGAGTCAGTGATGGCAGCGATTGAGAGAGCGAGACAACGACGAGAAGATGATGAGAGACGAATCAGGGATGAGCAGGCAGTCGGCAGAACAAAGCCACAACAGTCTGGAGAGCGAAGCAGACAAGATGACAGGGTATGTTATGTTTATACCTCGTCACCGCATTTAATGTTAGGCCATTCGGCTTTCTCTGTAGCTGGTCCAACGGTCTGGAACTTGCTCACAGACAATCTTCAAGATCTGACCCACTTGTTTGACGGTATAGTTCGTTCATTATTGAGGGCAGGGGTCCAGCCCTGAATGGCACTTATGTAGCGCTAGCCATTGGCCTGCCGCATCTAATTGCTTCGGCTTATGTCAGCATGGCTAACACCTTGGTGCTGTTAATCAAGGTGTCATCAATGGTTACAGTTTATAGAGGACACTGTCGAACCCATTTTTTTCCTGCCGGGGATTATCTCCCTGTTCATCATGTGCATAGGAATTATTAGAAATAATTCTTTGTTAGGCGGACTTGCCTGGGCTGAGGTTGAACCCCAGCTCCTGATCGCATCACGCTCTACTGCACATGGCGCTCGAGTGCCTTGACCACTGAGCTACATGGGTAGGTCAGTTCCATAGTGCTGTGAAAACTTTTATGGATCTACTAGATTATATGGCACATTAGAGGCTTTGCGGTGACATTAACCGTGCAGTGCTTTTCATCTTGCTTGTTTGCTCACTTCATCGCCATCACTACCATGATGATTCTATTTGCGAATGCTGAAAGTTTGAGTGTGAGTAATTTATACTTCCCATTAAGAGCAGGCATGCAAACCCTTTTTATGAAGTTTTGTATAGGCTATCTGTCAAGCTGGCTGTCTTTCACAGATTGAACGAGGACCTTTCGGTACTGAATTCATACGATCCTTCATGAGGAAGCTGCCATTAGGAATTCATTCACTTTGAATTCTACAGATGTTCATATTATTATTAATATAATTAGTGGGATTCAGTTCTGGGACTTTACTCAGACATCCTTTCCGATTTGTCTGCAATGCAACTTACTGCAGCTGCTCATCTGTTTGTGACAGCTTAAGTACATTTAAATTACAGGGCTGCCAACTATTACGCTTTGGTCGTAATGATTATGCTTTTTGGGCCTTAATTATACCATTATGCTTAAGAACCCAGAATTATGCTAAGTCATCAACTCAGTTATTATCTGTTGCAGTAGTTTAATAGCACCAGCTGGTCAAATAAACTGCCAAATGGAGCCGATCTTGTGTAGGTTATGGCACAAATTTGTTTGGTGGGATTTGGGCTAGTTTTTGAGGCGATTTTGGTGGGTTTTTTCCAGAGATATGGCAACCTCGCACCATATTAGCATAAATGATAAATGTCACTGCACTCAGAATTTGTTTTCGTTCATTGATCATTGATAGTAGATAAAAGTAATAACAAAAGTGTGTAGTAGTTACGCATGTGCGACGTCAGATTTGGAGTCACCACCTCGAAAGAAAGCAAACGTCTTTAAGAAACCTACCAAAACTGTCGACCAAATATACTCTGGAACAATAATAGGAACTCGTATGCGCACTATTGAATGGCGATATTTCTAATGACCTTGAGTCATTCCTAACTACCCTAAACCATCCGATTTTTGATATTTTGTATTTCCTTTCATATTTTCATAGTGGGCAGAAATTGAGACTTTAAATTTGGTAGATTGGTTGATCATAGCAACTGCTAGCCCATTTATGGCAAGCCATCCCTGAAAGGGGCGTGGTCAGGTCATGAGAACCATTTATATTTTTGACGGCACCTACCATATCTCCGGAACGGCTGAAGCTAGGGTGGTCAAATTTTGCAAGCGTGTAGGATATGTCAAGTGTAAGGATAATGAATCACCCTTAAAAGGGCATGGTTAGGGTCACGTGACCCACTTTAAATTTTGATGCCCCCAGTGATATCCCTGGAAAGGCTGAAACTAGAATCGTCAAATTTTGCATGCAAATGGACTATATCAAATCCTAGTCTACAAATGACAAACCACCCCTAATTTTGCCCCCAATCATATCTGTGGAATTGGTGCTCTGTAATTACTGGCAGTTGGAAAATAAGGAAACCCAAGCAAATTTATTTGTATTTTCATTCAACTTATTTTTTGCACTACATGTGGTAGTTAAGGTATATGCAGTCTGTCTGTGTGTAGGAAAGCATTGCTCAAGACAAAGGTGGTGGTGTCAAAGAAGGCGACACCGTTGACTTCAGCACTGTGAGTCGCATTATTGTACTGTTTGACATTATTGAGTTGACATGTCCGTATGCACAAATGTAGGTATTTTATTATTCCTAGCAGATGTCTTGCTGATCTTGCTGTGTGTGCGTATGATTTTTTGATACTGCATTTCTTTAAGTAAGTAAACCATTTTGCTTAGGATGGAAACTGATAGAAGCATCTATATGAACCTCGTTGTCACATTCTCATCAGTTGCATTGGAACATTTTTGACTAATTGTTATCGTTGTGTTTTCTTCTACTTACTGTTAAATGTAGGTTGTGTATTGTTGCTGTTGTTGTTACTGATGATAGCATTTAACACCGCTTAATAATTGTTACCATCAAAGTTAGTTATGAATGATTAGTGGGAGTCTGTAACTTTTCTCTTGTCCACAAATTGTCAGATTACTGCACCAGTGTCATCACAGCGACAGAAAGCTGAAGTCGACCAGTTGTCGAGTGTCCAGTCATCCGATTCAAGTCCTTGTCTTGCGCCATCTCCATCTGGATCTGTTTCTCCACGACCACCTGTGCCGACCCAGTTTCAGCCACGTATGCCTGGACCACGACCTCCAGTTGCTGGGTACTGGTCATACGACGGCCGCGGTGCGCCTACATGGGGTCCAGTTGTCACTGCCCCCATGCGCTATATGATGGACCCAAGGTCCTACATGTGGCATATGTCACAAGGAGGTAATACAACTTCTATGCCAGGTGGCATGATCAGTATGTATGTTGGTAATAATTAATAATAATAATAATAATTTAATTAATAAAAAGAAAATATGATAAGCAACAACATCAATAATGCCAATGAGCTTATACATGCAGATTATACTTAATATTCAAAAAACTTCTGTCATGTTGAAAGAAAAGCTTTTTACACATCTTAACATTTTCATTTTATTATGCCTCTGCCACCTGACACTGTTGGTGAAGGCATAATGTTTTCGGGCTGTCCATCCGCTGCGTTTGTTCATCTGGGCAGATCTTGTTACAACGATATCTTATGAATGGCTAGATCAATCTCGGTGAAACTTAAGGGAATATTCACTAGCCACTACTGATGACCTGGTAGAATTTGGAGGTCAAGTGTCAAGGTCACAGCAGACTGTTGAGGTGGCAGAGGCATCTGCATCATCGAGGTCCATCTTCTGGTTATTTTTATATTTTTGCTTCACATATGTAATATATTATTTCAGTGTTTTTTGCTTTTTCAGTGTTAATTCCATGTTCCTCCATACTCCTTTAAGTCTTCATCGACAGTGAGTATATAGAGTGACTTGTGCAAAATGTGACATGAAACTGACAGATGTATAATATTGGGCTAATATGTTG
>Ga0209780_1000665_pt1 | contig 19435 bp, 14 predicted proteins | sample WorMetexBAHAMAS2_FD_187384 | JGI IMG/M metagenome (GOLD analysis project Ga0209780, IMG submission 187384) | Marine gutless worms symbiont microbial communities from Max Planck institute for Marine Microbiology, Germany - Inanidrilus exumae... | ecosystem: Host-associated > Annelida > Digestive...
CCCATTGACATTTCGATCGGTTCAGCCGTTTTTTGCACAGCTCACCCGTGTGCCCAACACACAGACGCACAGACCTCGCTACGTGCGACATCTGTCATACACTGGGTGCAGACGATGCTGTCTAACGACTGAAAACATCTGTTTTCACAATGTGAATCGTAATTCAACAAATAACACATTATCTGTTACGCACTCTATGTAGGCAATTATTTAACTACCGTTTAAGACCACGATTTTTAAAACTCGTCAGCTACATAATTATATCATCAATCTGACAGCTTACTGGCCACAGTGACTAAACTGAACTAACATGCATACCTCATGATGTAGTGGGATACTAGAGTTAAAGCAACCACCGTTACTGGGCACTATTTTCCACAGCTCAGCAGCATAAGAGAATCTTACCAATTTTGACCACTGCACAAGGATACAATACCTGCCAAAGTGACATTATAATATTTCCAACTCTTAAAGATGACACCCAGTTCCACATCCCCACTACTACCCTAGTCCCGTCTGCTACAGATGCCGACAGTCAGGGCTCATGACATCCACTAATGGGATCAACAGTTCTACACTGTGTCTCAAAAATGCGCCACCTGTAGCTTGCCATATCTTCGACAAACACGAACCGATTTTGAGTTTTTGGTAGACTGCATGTTGAAATCCTTAAATACCGATTAGGGTGCATTTTTTGACACACAACGTAATTAAAATACATAACAATATGCCGACAATTATTAACAACAGTATCATCCTTAACAATGGCCCACACAACGTGCCCCAGCTCCCAATGTACAGTGTGAGTCAGAAAAACTAATACAGTCGCTTATGATCGTAACTTCCACAAATGTAAACCAATTTTCAAAATTCTTTCATCGACAGATTCCCAAGGAAACTGTCTACGTAACTATTACAAGGTCTTCCACCTCACCTTAACTGTGCTGCTACACTACTTTGCGAAATTCAAAAATCTGAATACGCACTCAATGTAGGCAGTTATTTAACTAACACTTAAGACCACGATTTTTTAAAAACTCGTAAGCTACATATATCATCTATCTGACTGCTTACTGGCCACAATGACTAAACTGAACTAACATGCATACCTCGTGATGTAGTGGGATACTAAAGTTAAAGCAATCACCTTTACTGGGCACTATTTTCGACAGCTCAGCACCATCGAGAATCTTACCAATTTTGACCACTGCACAAGGACACAAGACCTGCCAAAGTGACATTATAATATTTTCAACTCTTAAAAATGACATCCAATTCCGATCACTTGCTACTTGAAAAAGTTCATGGAAAGTCTGGGAAAACTCCTTGAATTTTTTTCTTATCCACTTGCGGGAACCCCGAGTCACTGAACTAGAACATGATTCAATATTGTTGACTGTGATTGGTTAGTTTATGAAAGCACATCCTGGAATGTACAGTTTGACTGCTCATTAAAACTAGTTACTGCCATTTTAGAAAGCTATTTCAATAATTACTCCATCTGCTGTTACAACTGGTACGACAGTGTCCTAGGACACGAGGACATCAATGCAGATCTGTCATTGGAATGCCGAGATGGCCAAGGCACAGACAGATAAACACTACTACAGATGACACAAAACCAAACGACAGCAGTACAAGCAGACACTTGTCATAACAGCACTTAGCCACCTATGTACTTTAACTGCAACAGTGTCGTGTGTAGACGAATCAAAGCAGCGACAAGTACCATCTATTCACATAACATCAGAGAAAAACTGCCGCCTCTTACGACATTAGCAGAACCATCACTAACTGATAAAGACACCATCACTCAGCATAAAGCTGCATGATAAGTCGACACCAGAGAAGTCTATCTACTCCATTAGTGAGAGAAAAGAAAACACAATGCCAATAAAAACCAACTGGCAGCTGCACAAACAATATATCGCTAACATCAATTTATACTGTTAAATGGCAGCATCCATCCACCCTTGTAGATACACTGCCCCAAAAACATTCCACACAATGCACTGTAACTTACATGCAGCATGAACTACCGATACAGGATGCCCACGTTTCATTAAAAAAACTGTGGGTAATAACGTATGCATATGTCATTAACGCACAGCATATACGATTACATTACCAACCACGCACGTTCACAGATAAAATACTGCATAGCTTTAGAACGGTGTGTGTATAATGCGAGTCGTAAATATATGTCTTTGCCCAGCAAAGACGTTAAACAAACTCCAAAGCTGATGGCAAGAACTGAGGCCAGCAGATGACGACCTAGCAATATAACATTATCTGATAAGTGGACATTATGAACCACACACAATGATTCCTTGTAACGTGCAGTGAGCCCAAAATTAGACAGTCTCAGCACTCACGCAGCAACGAGCTTAGCTGATACTGCCCTGCTAAATCGAAAAAAAGAAAAGACACTCTTACAGTAAAGTAAGGAAAACGCTGCCATATTCATTATAAGATTGAAAGCGGGTGCTCATCTACCGTCCTTAGGCAACTGAGCCAATAGCTGCTTACTGATTGACTGATTTAAGGTTTTACGTCCCGCCTGACAAAAAATAAATCATTTCGGAGACGTTCTTCCGAGCCAATCTCTTGACTTAGTACTGAAAAACGAAAACAAACACAACAAAAGCAAACATGCATCAGGAACAAATTATACTACAACATAAAATTAACACAAAAAACTAAGCCAGGTTTGGTCGACTCCTATGACCTCTGGCCTGGAAACAGAACGGGTCTATTTCAGAACGAGTAGACAGATAAGTGAGGAAGTAAACCAGTACGGAAGTAAATATGTAAGAAAAAAAGCATAAGGAAAGAAAAAAGTAAGTAAGGAAGAAAGTGAGAAAGGAAGTTAAGTAAACACACAAAAAACAACTTATATAGCGCCGAAATCAACACACAAATCATGGCAAATTACTCGTACAGGGCCCGTAGGTAGATATACTGCAGAGTCTGCAATATTGACCAGTGCAATGCCAGACCTTTGGTTACGTTTCCAGATGCGAACCATGGCATCGAGAGTAGAGGACCGAGTTGCCTGGCTGGTTAATGCCAAGACGGTCACCCATCTCATCTCGCACAGCGCCGTACTAACCGAGCGTGACGTAGGGTTACTTTGTTGCTGTAACCAACACTATAACCACTAGGCCAAAGCCACCACTCTGCTCCTGATAGTGCTGGCCGAAAAAAATCTCGTACGTTTCATTATGCAGGTAATCTCTTCCTATGCTGCACTTTCTGTCTAAACCATCGCAGTTTAACAGTAAGACTCAACTGCCGCAGACAGACCCGCTCAACAAGCTTGTGTTATGCCCATTCTGTTGTAGACAAAGGTGGACTCTCAGTGTGATAAAGTGATAAACTGGCGATCGACGACCGTCGCTAGTTTATCACACTAAGTGTCCACCTAAGTTGACAACACTTGCGATAGTCGACGTACAATTGCAAAATTTTTCCAAGTCCGGAGTTCGGGACAAAGTTCCAGGGGGGAGTACCCTTATTTTCAGAGATACCCAAATTCCCTTTAAACACAGCGTAGAATAAGCCAAGGGAAGCCTCTATGCCAAAAACGAGCTCGATCCATTTAGCTGTTTTGATACAATACCGGCTTGTGACAGACGGGAAAGACATACGGCCATAGCTAATCGTACAGCATCGTGCGGGTAAAACTACTCGCTTTTGGCCGAAATTAAATTCAAGTAAATGTAATGAAATCATATTCGGTACCTCTTTCGATCACTAGCAACTCAGCTGCAATTGACAGCCACTCATGTCCAAATCTGTCCATAAAATTCATGGTCATTGATGAACATGAGTGCCAAACAAATATAACAACAATAAAAACAATAATTATATTTATAATAATCACTGTCACACCGGCACACAAGCAATTTGTGTGCCAATCAACGCAGCATACATATTGACAATGGCAGCGATACACCTTAACGCTGACACTAAATTAGAACAGAGGTGACATCGCTGCCAACACTATGAGTAGAGCACGGAATCTGCACTCCGCGACAACTGGACTGGGTGTGACGGACTGCGTGACAGCTTCTTCTTCGGCAGTCGCTCAATCTGCTGCAGAAGATCCTTGAACTCAGGACGTTCCTTCGGCTTGTAAGCCCAGCACTGCATCAGTAGGTCCTGCATACACGACACAGGCACACACAGATGAACCTTACATGTACTGGAGATGCGTGACAAATGGACTTCAATGCTCAAGCGTCCACGTGGACGCCTTCACCAGCAAATACTTAGGCCCGCTGTATTGGCTGGTTGCATGGCTCAGTCTTTGGCCGGCAAACTTTCCCTGTTCTGCGCTCGACCTGTTGTGGACGGGTGACCACTAATGTGGGTAAACCGTCCGCTATTGGTCAACCAACCAGACCAACTCAGCCTTTCATCCCTTCGGGGTCGATAGATGAATATTAAACTGCAATTGGGTGTCTCTTACCTCAGTTAGAGGTGGCGCCATCTGGTGAACGCTTATGAAGCAAAGGCAGGCATGGTGTATTTGCAGGTAAAACTGTGATCCATGCCCGAGCGCTTTGAGATATACATAGTATATAAAAGGCGCTATATAAATACTCTTCCTTTCCTTTCCTGCTGTGACCTTGACATTTCACCTTCAAAATCTAACCAGGTCATCAGTAGAGGTTAGTAGTTATCCCCTGTAAGTTTCATCAAGATCGCTCAAGTAGCTCATGAGATATGGTGTTCACAAGACTCGACCTCGATGGCCTGCCATGACTGGACCTTTGACCCCAAAATGTAATCAGGTCATCAGTAGGGGTTACTAAATATTCCCTGTCAGTTGTGTCAAAATTGTTCGAGCCATTCATTAGACGCCACGATAACAATATCTGACCAGATGAACAGACGAATAAACAGACGTACGAAAGAGACGGCTTAAAAACATAATGTGACAAAGACATAACAAATATTACTGAACAATGAGAAACTTATCATACATTCACAAACAAAACCACTGGCAATCTGAAAGTGAGACTTATACATATATGTCAAAGTAATATCACCATCAATGATGGTTCACAGAGAATGTTTATGTACAAAATATGCAAGTACAATCTTCAACACAATCAACGTGATTTTGACGAAAATGGGAACCTGAGAATGAATTGCACATTACAAAGGTGATTTTTGAAAAATAGCAGCGTATAAACATGATCAACTGGACTTTGGATATATATTTCACACAAGAACACAATCTTACTGCAAACAATCACATCATGTTCGTACTAAGCAAGCCAGTGACGCATGAGGCAATGGAAGTCAAGAAGATATTGAATGCAGTGTCTGCAGTTAGCCAGTCCATCACTTTTTTTGCAGATGCCTTCTCATATGCTCAATACTGACAGTTACTTGTTACTATTCGAGTACCTGCTTCGGCTGGGGGTAAAGGCGGGATTCTCACCACTGCAGGGTGGCAGGTAACACTGTATGATCCCATATGGCATGTGAGTTTCCCATAGTGGTGAAAGCTAAGTTGATGCTAACTGCTATACACTGTTTATTTACTTTTTTATTTTACTTTACTAGTCACAGACAAGTCAAGTGCTGCTGAAAAGTAAGTCCATTCATAACAGACATGACCAAAGTCACATACACTGAGATGGCTTGTTAGTGACTGCCAGTGGACATGTGCTACTACAGACATAAGTCTGCTCTAGTCTCCAATCTTGTGTCGTGGTTGGCTGAACTATCAGACGGATGGACAATTAAGACAGGACTAAACAAATGGACTCAGTACAAAACCAGAGGACACTCAGTATAGCGCATACCAAACTGTGGCACCAGTGTAAAGTCTACATCTCTGTTTTGCATTGTCTTGTTTATTTATTGCACTGTGTTGTGGGCGTGGCATTTCCTGTAAGCGGTTTTCCCAACTTCATGTTCCTTTTCATATAAATCGACTACTGAATTATCTTCTAACCCTAACCTTCCAAAATTTAATTAGCTTCATTCTTGCCCATAGTCTACCTATTCCCCATATTTCAAGAAAACTTGCCCCATGACATTTTTTGTGTTAGTCTGCTAATGAACTAACAGACAGGCAGACAGACAGACAAATGGCAGTCTAAACAGAACTATGCCACAAATGGAAGAGGTACTTAAGAGCAATATTCTGAGGCCATATGGATTAATCCGCAACTCCTAGAAGTACCGCAGTGACTAAAAGCAAAATATTTAAGCGGTGAAACAAGTGGGACAACCTTGACGTCACGAGACGCCTGAATGTGCGCCAGTGACTGCTTCATTCCTTTGCCGACCTGCCAGATAATCGATTCTGGTGGCTGCTTCTGAAATGGCCACTCCAGACACAGAAGCTCATACCAGATTGTCCTGTTGACCAAAAACAAGAACAAAATACGAGTAAGCTAACAAAAAATGACAAAATTTTAATTATCATAATCGATGGCTTATAAATGCCAGTCATCTGTTAAAGATAACAAACGCGACGTCAAGAATTCTGTTTTGACAAATAGTTTGCAGTCCATCCATAGATCTGATTAAAGCTACACGAGATGCTTGCATAAGCAGCTCATTACCCAAATGAGTAGACGTCTGACGCAAAGCTGAACGGCAGATCTTGGGCCGGTTGATTGGTGGCTCTCAGACGAACGATTACTTCAGGCGGAAGGTAGCACAGCCAGCCTGGTGGAATGCTCAGCCAGCCGCCTTTCCTAACACATGAATGTAACATGTTCCCTAAACTATCTAACAACAGAATCCAAGAAACAAATTCCACTGACAGATGCCTCACACTGTATCTGTTCGCCGAATCATGCAATGCAGCATGGATCTACTGGGAGAAAAATGGTCACAGCAGTAAGTATTACATTTGCAAAAATTAGCCCCGTACAGGGACTGATGGTGGACTCTCAAAAGTTTTCAGGGACTTTCAATGACTTGGGTCATTTTCAAGTACTTTCAAGGACTTGAAGCTGCTACTGTTAAATTCAAAGTTTTCAAGAGTAAGTGGCTAAAGTGTTTTCACTCACAAGATACCATGACAAAATTAAGGAGACAGCAAAAATGGCAACAACACAACAAAATTCAGATAAAAACGACACTCAGTTAACGATAAGCATAATAAGCATATTAGTGGATAATTCATAATGCACACATTTATTAATTCCGAACCACTGTTACGACTTTCTACTAAAAAGAGAAGACAGTTGCAGTCCGTAGTCAGCTAACCTGCTTCCCTGGCACAGTTTGGTAACGTTGAACAGCCCAAAGTCCGTGATGACGACTTTGGCCGTTTGATTGCCACTCTCAAGAAACACGTTCTTGCTCTTGAGGTCTTTGTGAATTATGCCCTTCGCATGAAGATAGCCCATGCCCTGTTGCAGCATCACACAATGCCAGTATTAAAAGCACATGCCACAGCACAGTGTACTTCCCAGTTTTCACGGCGTGGTTGGCTGCTTCTAATGCCACAACACCTCATCATAAAAGTGCACACATTTTTGACAAATGCTCCTAATGCAGACAAAACCTCGTCAATCCACAGTGTCTCCATTCAGTGCAGGACTTAAGTTCTTCTGTGTGGCTGCTATTGTTGTACAGTATGAGAACTTCGACCTAGAGTTCTGCTTGGACAGCTAAGATAATTGGTAGCAGCCACATCTACTTTGCAGTTTGGTACAAAGTTAATCGCTGTGTGTTGTATACAATACTGCTTCACATGACACAGCATTCATTTACTTAGCCTCCACCGTCATCATCAATAAAGTTATGCATATTTTTGTATAATACATTCTGACGGACATGGCTGTTGATATATTTGGGTGATAACCCCTTCAAAATTGGCTAGTACTCTCCACACACACACACACACACACATGGTTTGTGTGGACCTGACAACGACAACGGACCTCGTTACAACACTCTAGTGCTGCCGCTGTATCTGCATCTCACTGACATCTGTGCACTCATTGTACACTCAGACAAGTGCACAAATGCAAGCAAAGTGTACTGTACGGTTGTGATGAAGAGTAACACAAGGAAGCATCCATCCGACCTGTGCAATCTGCGAGGCAATACCAGCAATGTGCATCAGGCCAAACGTCCGGTTGTCCTTTCTCTTGTGAAGCTGAGCATACAGTGACGGGCCTTTACACAGACTGCAAATATCACAAATATCACATCACCTTTTTAGTCACAGAACACATTGATTATTACTGGCCCGCCTACACAGAGTGTAGAGGGCTAGTATAGTTTTACTCTCTCTCTCTCTAGTGTCTGTTGTCGTTGTCATCTGTAACACTCCAATATGCAACGTAACTCACCAGGGGCAGCATGCGACAGCGGGCCAGTAGTGTTACCATTCAAACGACTGTTAAAGTGACATTTTTTCAATATCGCGTTTGATCTCACTGCGTAACTTTTATTGACTCTGTAATACGCTACTGGACGATTTTTGTCTGGCGGCGACACCTTGTTTTAATTGGTTTGTATTTGTACACTGCACAGTTGTATTTGTTTTGTATGTGTGCTGAGTGTATATTATGTTTTATGTCGTGTATTTGAGCCATATATTTTTGAAATCTAGCACTTTCATATGCTACAACATTAATAAACTTACTTACTCACCCATATATTGTGTATAACATGTCTCCAAAGTAATTTGGCAACAGGCTGCATCGCCATCTTGTAACCCCTCGTGGCTGAGAATAGATTCATCCAATCTCCACCCCCGTCTAATACATGGTTTCTTGGACCACATGAGTCAGTGCCCCAGTGCCAAGTTGTCCGTTCTGGGGCTGCTCACTCAGAGGACAAGGTAAGATAAAGTAAGGCAACTCACACTGCAAAGTCAATTATCGGCATTAAGTGAACTGCAGCCACAAAATGACTTTGAACATTATAAAAATAGCCAATCATTTACGCAATTTGCCAACAAGGCCAAAGAAAGTTAGAAATGATCACTATGACCTACAGACCTGGTTACAATGGCAAGTTTTGGTGGCGTCATGCAGGCACCCATAAACAGTACCAGATTCTCATGGCGAGTCTTCTTCAACGTTGCAACCTTGACAACAACAAGCTCAGCTACCACAGAGGGACCACACAAGGCGCTATGTTAGTAAATTCGTGCTGTGTTTCACGAGGCATGGGAGTTCAAAAGGTTTCAAACAGCAAAAGTGACCTTCAAGGTCATTGGCAATGGTGCCATTCGATAAGCCACATACGATTTCCTATTAGTCTTCATTGTAACGATGTCTCTATCTTGCACCGTTTCCAAGATATTATCACTTATTTCCTAAAATTTATATGGTTCATGTGACCTGACCATGCCCCTTTCAGGGATGGTTTGTCATCCGAGGGCTGGTAATTGTTACGATCAACCTGTCTACCGAACTTGGTCTCTATCTCCATCCACTACAAAGACATGAAAGGCGATACAAAATTTCAAAGTTGGGGCGGTTTGAGAATAGTAAAGTGTCACTCAAGGTGACTGAAATAGCACCCACCATTTGATAGAATGCATACGAGTTCCTATTAGCCTTCAATAGTAATGAAATCCGTATCTTGCACCATTTCTGAGATATAGCAAGATATTGTTTGAAAATCGCCGATCTGAACCTACCCCACCTCTATTTGGCGCCCCAGTTGGAGGTGACCCCGTTTGAATTTAGCCGATGTCTTAAGCATGAGAAAACTAGAGTCCATGGGCTATCATACAGTGCTGTTTTCAAGATGCCACGTTTAGCCGTTTTGGTACAGTGCCGGCTTGTGATGGACAGATAAATGGACGAAAAAATGGACACACCACAACAGCATATACTGCACTAGCATAGCGTCGCGTGGTAACAATGAGATAATGACTGATAAGCAAGGCAGATAACACCAAACTTATATCACCCTGCACACTCTCCACTCTACTGTAAGCCTAAGGTAAGAACTGTACAGTAAGACACTTTCTGCGGCAGTTTTATCTATAAGCCATTCCTGACACCAGCAAGGCATAAATTAAGCAAACTGAGTAAATTAAAGGACTCCAATAAATAACTAAATTATGTTCGATACAAATATGCTGCAGAGGTAAGTCTGATTCTAAATTGACTCATTATCACTTGAAACAGCTGCAAAAATGGCCATCAATAGAAAATGCTGCTAATCTAATCTACGAATAATCATATAACACAGCATGTTCAGAGAACATAAGGGATGCAACTGACTTCAAGCTTGAAAGCCTGCAGCTGTGCTGTGTTGTCCGAGTCTGACTCCGCATCCAAGTTCAGTTCCTTTATTGCAACATCGCCATGCCAATTTCCCCTGTACACAAGTCACAAATCACGGCTCTGTGAAAAAAAACTTTTAACACAAACACGTTATGAGAACAGAGCAGAAAGAGTAGCGATCAAATTAACATAACACAGCAAAAGTGAGAACAATCTGTTAAAGAGGCCTTACACTAAAAATGCAAAAAAACAAGTGTGTCAAAAATATAAAAGCACACTGCGAAAAAAACCTGCTGAAGATAGCAACCAGTAAGACGGTGACAGAGATATTTACAGGCCGAGACAGTATGGACATGTTTGAAGAAAAGACAGAAATAAATGGGTGAAAAATGAAAATGCATGGATTACAAAGTGAATGGTCTAAGACTTAGAGGAAGACCAAAGAAAACATGGACAGAGGTTGTGGAAAAAGACTGTCACACCTGACAGATAAACAAGGAGGACGCCACGGACCATAGTAAATGAAGGAAATTAATTAAAGACATTGGATAAAGCCCACAACTGTACGGAATGAGTGAGTGATTTTTCTCTAGTACCAGATCACATGGGATGTCCTGGATAAAGGGAAGTTAGACGGGTTAGTGTCGTATGACGGGAACACAACAATTGATAATTTCTATTCCCAACTTATTGAAGTAATCATATTTACAGCATTCTGTATTTATTTTGATTAGTCTCCAGCCACAATAACAGGAAACACGGGCAATTACTGCGACACCAAATAAATGCATTGCTAAACTGCATGCAAAGTATAACAGTAACAGACAGATTGAACAGACCACCATAACGTGTCTATCAAATAAATGCATCGCTAAACTGCATGCAAAGTATAACCGTAACAGATGGATTGAACAGACCACCATAACGTGTCTATCAACTCACTTGTAGACAATGCCAAACCGACCAACACCAATCTTCTCTCTTCTTTCCAACTCGTTGTATGGAATGTCCCATTCCCTCAATGTCACAGACAACTGTATACAACCACAGTCAACAAGTAACGTGCAGTGTTATACAAGAGCTCACCAACTGCTGGAATAGCCGATCATGACATACTAAAGTGACGAGGTTCCAAGTAATCATGCCGAGTCCCATCTTGATCAATACAGCGGTTTCTGCACAGCGACGCTTACTGCTGACGGCAAGAGCCAAAAATTTTATAAAAGACTGACACTCCATGTATGGGGAGGTCTACCTTTCAATGGGAAGATCTAGAGCCACCAACTAGCACACAGTAGCAGTCCTCTGCAGTAACCCTTATGCCAAAACCACCTTAACTTGTTTAAGCATTTAGCAACAATGTGCCAGCATCACAAATAGATAGACAGGCACACATACAGCCGGTAGTGGTAGCATAAGCTGAACCATTACCATGACTGGCAAAAAGATGAGAGAATTATGACGCCAGCAGAATAGTCAGTCATAACAAAAACAACTTTGTAAAAGCTAGAAGAATAACAAAGTGTCCAAAGTAATTTGGCAAAAGGCTGCATTGCCGTCTTGTCACCCCTTGCGGCTATGAATGAATTGGTCCAATATTGACCCCCATCTAACACGTGGCTCCTTGACCCACGAGTCAGTCCTCCCAATGGCATTTAGATCGGCTTGGCCATTTTGGCACAGCTCACCTGTGTGCCCAACAAACAGACACACAGACAGACAGACACACAGACCATACTACGTGTGACATCCGTAGCCATAAGCCGCATCTTATAAACTGTGTGCAGTCAATGTCGCCTAAAAACAAAAAAAAAACAGCTAAATGTAAAAAGTAAAAATAACTCAAGAGCATTGTGCTAGTAAATATAACATACACTGTTTATGCGTTCCAAGCCCTGACCGCCGGAAATGTCTTCTGAACTCTCCGTTGAGTAGATGCGGTCAAGCACTGCCATTCGTTCCGAACTGCTCCCAGTCTGTGATAAACACAGATCTTCACGGAACAAAGCAACAAACTGAGCTCACAGCTGACTAGATTGAGTTAACATTGTACATCCCACCCGACACAGAATATAAGACGTTCTTCCCAGCCAATCTCTTGGCTTAGTACTAAAAAACTAAATCCAACACAAAAAGTAATAAATTAGCCCCGTACGGGACTGCTGGTCGACTTGTACTTACTGCCAACTTCAAAGTCACGTGACACAAAAAATAGGACAAAAATCCAAAATCTAGCCCGACATTTCTAGGTATTGTGCCCTAATTTACGAATTCGTGGTCATCTGTAAGCCCCCATTGTAAATAAGGGAGGAGATAGCCTTTGAAAACGGCCGAATTTCCGACTTTCAAGGGCTCGTGACCTTGACCTTGGATCAGGTCATACTGCATACCGTCATGCATCAGTCATCGACCTCTACCTACATACCGATTTCGTTGAAATCAAAGAAACTTTTTGTGGATGGACGAACGTACGGATGGACGTACGGAAGGGCATTTAAGACCCATTCTATTAGGTAGACTCGGAGGAGTCGACCTAAAAAGGCTTCCCATACTCGTTACCTAGCATTGCGTCCGGAGCTGATCCCGGTGTACAGTCAGTCAGCTCGCAGTTGACTATAAGTCATCCACCCAGCGGTAGGCTGTCATTACTTTCCGCCAGGCGTGCGGTTACCTTCCCAGCCGCAGAGTATCACCACCCTTCTAGACGTGACCTACTGTCTGGCTTAGCCCTGACTGGTGCTGTGTAATATGCCAGCCGGCGGCCAGCCAAGTCTATTAACTTCAACTCACGCCGGTGCGGCAGGCAGACTTGACACTGCTAGATCAAGGTGCCTGCAACGGTCACAGTTTATAGAGAACACCGTCGAACCCTCTTTTTCCTGCCCGGGATTATCTCCCTGTTCATAATGTGTGTAGGAATTATTAGAAATAATTCTTTGGTAGGCGGACGCGCCCGGGGCCAAGTCGAACCCCGGCCACTGAGCGCGTCACACTCTACTGCACATGGTGGCCGAGTGCGTTGACCACTCGGCCACAGAGGCAGGTGCTTTCTTAGTAGCATGTGTGCCAAAAATTATCAAAACTGGTTCATGTACGTCAAAGTTATAGCAAACCAAATGTGGGAATTTTTTGGACACAGTGAAGTACAGAAATGCTGCCATGTGCACTACTGCTGGCCTGATACTGATGTGACCAAAGCACAGTGTGCAATGTGGAATGACAAAATACTTACATCAATGAGCGTTTTATCACTTTTATCGCTGTCGTTGGATGTAACTGTACTGATAACATCACTGAAACAACAGTAACACGTATCTGTGTTTTTATATTTACGACTAGCTGCCAGAATTATACGCAAAATTTAATCAGCACAGATGACTTGGTGCTAATAATTCACACAACTAGCATTTTCTAAGCTATGTGCACTTTTAATGAAGTGAATATAAATATGACAGGTTGTGTTGAAAACAATTCTACTATATTTCTGTGCTCTGCGCGAACACTGATTGACTGAGTTAAGGTTTAATGTCAGTTTGGAGACGTTCTTACCAGCCAATCACTAAGAACACTATGACACAAAACAAACATTAAAAATAAGTGGTCAACAAATTTTGACAAAAGGCCACATTGCCAGCAAACGGTTTTCGTCTAACCTCGACTCCCATCAAATTAATGGTTCCTTGGGCCACCACATGAGTCAGTCCCCAAACAGCATCTCGATCAGTTGAGCCGTTTTTGCAGAGCTCACCCGTGTGCCAAATCGCCCACTTGTCACCCTTCACATCGGCAAATGGATGGGGGATCTAGACCCCATCAAACATGTGATTCCTTGGGCCACCCGCCTCAGCCCCCTTAATGGCATCTCGATAGATTCAGCCGTTTTTGCAGGGTTCATGAATACGACCAACAGACCAACCATGCTACTCTATCTGTATTAATAGCCCGCATCTTATGCGATGCATGCGATGTGGCTTAATAAGTCAGCTCTGGTTGTCTTGTACAACATCTGTCCTGGAAACTGGAACGCGTCTATTCGTTTACAACCCTGATAACATGGTAACATATCATGTCATCTCTAGACAGATGTAAACTAGCCAGAGACAGCAGTGACATGCCGAAGAACACTAACCCGCTGGCTGATGTGTCTGCAGCGGAAATGCTTGAACCAAGTGCGTCATCAGTTGACGTACTCGCATGCGACACAAGTGCATACGGATCTGAACGACACCACACGCAACCATCAACACTGCTCCCCATCAAACTGTTGTAGCAACTGTGCAATGAATGACTACTGTCAACTGCGACTTGTTCTATGATTGTAAGAAATGAAGGTGGCTGAGGTGGTAATGCAGCAATATTAGATACACATGACAGCTGCCAACAAAAACAAAAAGTGAAGAACTTGTAATCATGCATATGTACGCTTATACTTACACACATCTACTAGTGCTATTCCCCATAGGCTTAGCTGGTAATTATGATTATAACTGTGATTATCCACCACCAAATAACATTAGTATAACAATGCGCACAATTAAATCTAGTAGTCTTTTAGTCATCAACTGAAACTGTTTTATTTTCGAGCTTTTGTTCTTAATGTAATTTTAGTCATTACTTTATTTTATGCTATTCACCACTATTTATTGTCCGGCGCCACTGAATGTCTGCTGGGGGTGCGATAGCAAAAATCTCAAATGTCTGTCTGTATGTATGAGCGTACGTTCGTCCGTTCACAAAAAGTTTCTTCAATTTCCGCCATTTTCGAAAGCTATCTCCTTCGCCATTTACAATGCGAGCTGGCAATTGACCAATGATTCTTAAACTAGGCACGATATCTAAATTTGATCCCACAGGATTTTTGACATTTGGCTTAGTTTTTGCGTCACATGACTTTGAAGTTGGCATGGTCCATCTGTTGCAAAGAGTCCACCATCAGTCCCACACGGGGCTAATTTATTGCAGTATTGTATTGTATGAATAATCAGACTGGAATGCTAAACGTTTTGTACCATCAATGGTACTGACCCAAGTACATTGTGGAAAAGACAGGAACTACAGCTGTATCAGGAATGGTACCTGGAAAATGAAACGCCTGCAAGTGTCCCGTGTAGTCGGCACTGCGTGTTGCGTGCTGTAGTCCACTCGGCGACGATGACGGCAGATGATAGATGGCTGGTGACGACGGAGTCGACGAGTTACAAGAGGATGTTGCCGAACTGGAGTCAGGCGCCATGGCAGCATGCTCCGTCAACTCAGTCGCACCTCCGGCACCAGATGGACAAAATGCTGCAGCGACAACAACCACCTCATGTACACACACATGTACAAAAACAACAGTTTTACAGTTGGCAGTTTTACAGTTTTACCTGTGTTAGCCGGTACCCGAGCTAAGAACTGAAGGATTTTGTTGAAGCATAGTTTTTACTGCCCACCTGCACTTGCTGACAATGGCTAGTGCAATTGAATTAGGAAGATGTCAAAGTTCACCTCAATGGCATTACCTACACCATCTCCATCAGCGGATAATATTTTACCCGGGTACCATCACTATTAGCATCCCACAGTAACTACATCCCTATCTTGTACCATTTCTCAAACGTAGCAAAATATGGTCGAAAACTGCCATTTTAACCTACCCAACCTGTATTTGATGGCCTTGATGGGATGAAGCCAGTGGAGTTTCACCAAGATCTTTGGCACCAGACAAGAAGCACCGCTATCACAGAGGTACCATGCAACGTGCTATGTTAGTCAGTCCACAGGATATGGGAGTTAGAAAGGTTTCAAACAGCAAAATTGACCTTCAAGGTCATTGGCAATGGTGCCGTCAGATAGGTCACATACGATTTCCTATTAGTCTTCCATTGCATCTATGTCTCTATTTTGCACCGTGTCCGAGATATTTCCGGAAATTTGAAGAGGTCACATAACTCCCCATGAGCTAGCACTTGTTATGATTAACCTGCATAGCAAATTTGAAGTCTTTACCTCTACCCACTATGAAGATATGAAAAAGGATACAAAATGTAGAAAGTGGGGTGGATTGGGGTGGTTAGAGGTCATAAAAAATAGTGTCATTCGATAGAGTGCATACAACTTACAAATGGGTGGACACAGCAAATGCTGTGCTAGCATAGCAACAAATGACAACAATTACAAACCATTTTCTTTTGAGAAGGAGCTGAGTATCTCATCAACCTGCTTGTCAGATAAACCACAAGATGGAGGAGCCTTGGGCGCACAGTCTCGATGAAACTTGGCCCTGTCGGTCGGCACAAATGCAAAATAGAACAACCACGAGCAATGAAGTGCAACAATAAATTGCTTTTACAGCCTCTGTTTTAGCAGAACCGGAAAAACTGGTACCAAAAAATCATCAGAAAATCTGATCAATCCTCGCTGCCATCACCAGTCTGGTTAACCTGTATTAATTTTGTACATTTACTACAGGGTGGCCCAAAAAAAACTGGGGCCGCCAGCCATCATGGGTCAAAAAAGTCGCCACACTACTCTTGGCCATAACTCTGCCAAATGTTCATCAATTTCCAAGATCTTTCTCTGTGAGTCAGTAGTAAATTTACAATGAAGATAACAGTGAAGAGCTTAAGAAGGAGGACTCATTATTATACTACCTATTATAAACAAGACTTATTTCAAGAATAACCGTCAAAAAAATAAAACCGTTTAACTGTCCATGAAATATTCAAACTAAAACAATGCACATTACCATTACAGTAACAATGACAAAAGAGAACAACAATCAGTTAGTGGAACTTTACATACCTGCAATATTTACAGACTTTCCCTCGAAAAACATGTTTTCGACATAGGTCACACAAGCTCAGTACCATCTTGTTCTGAAATCTACAAACAGCAAAAAAACTGACAGTGATGTCTGCCAGTAACAATACAGAAGCTGCTCCAGAATAACAACTTGAAAACACACAGCCTACTCAAATCATGCTAAATCAAACACAATGCCAACGGAAGGCATGCATTAAATGGCATTAAGCATACAAGCATTACTGTCAAGATAAACAAAGCAGGTGTTTGTCTTTAAAAAATGTGAAAAATTTTGACAAATACCCAGTTCAGGTGTTAACAATACACAACATAAGGACGAACAGCAACATACTTGTGATCGATGACATGTTTGATCATGGCACCAGTAGGAACTTCCAGCTGATTTCCTGAAATATAAGCCAATGCAACAATGTAAAACAAATTCAACGACCACCGTATAGCATGCTACATGCAGTATTAGAACAAATCTTCGTTTCTTGCCACTCTTTAAATACGACATCTGACTTGACATTTGATCTACAAGCAGAACAACTAGATTCATTTCAGCTGCAAAGATGAAAACATGGTCTCTTGCATAAACATCAAGTAATATGGTGATAGCATATACTGCACTTTCCACAGCAACTACCATGATGTACACTTTGACGGCTGTTTTCCCAATCAGCCTAGGTTACACAGTACCCAATTAATTTTCCTCCTGTACTTTTCTGGAACAGGATCTATAAGAATATGTGATGCTTCACGGCAATCTGCTAGGAAAAATAGAAAATATGACTGGCACCTTTTCTATCAAACACAAATTCGGCCGGTGACCGACAAGTCATGGCAGACGATGTTCTGAAAGGAGACTGCAGTAATGGCGAAGAATGGCCAGATGAGGCAGCCCGACTGTCTTCGCCGACAGATCGCTTGTGTTGAATCGTCTCGGAACTGTTGACTAGCTTCAAATCACAAGGCTTCTTCTTCATGTACCTACAAACCACATGCTACTTCCATCATATGAGAGGCCAAACCATGTTCACTTGCAAAAACTGTGTTGAAACAGTATGCGTGCACCATACACAAAGCCAGCATATGTCCATATATCAAAACCTGTCTATTATATGCAAATGTGCAAGAAAAACTTGCTGATGTTACTATGCTGAAAAATCACCGCAACGTAGCATACACACTTATAACAGAACAATAACAGAAGATAGTGCGAAGTGGCAGAACCAGTGGAGTTCAGAAAACAGCTAAAGACACACTATTTTACTGTAAATTTTAACAAGAAATGACTTCGGTCTTGTGATTTTTATGTTTTTATTGACTAATGAAATGCATCTGTGTTCATTCTGTAACATGCACACTATAAATTTGTAGACAACAATGATGGCGATGACGGTACCATTAAATGAAAATTATTTCTTCAGAAATTAACAAAAACTAAACTAGCTGAAACATATCTGGTAGAACTATTTAGCTGAAAGCAGTCAGCAGTCACGGAAACATACTTTGACAGGTCAAGGTCTGGGTTGACCTTCACCGACAGCTGAGATTCATGTGACTTGCTTTTTGTCAGTGGCTGGAATGCTTCCAGATGGAGTTTGTTGCGGCGCTGTGGTGGCGGAGTGGTTGGAAATCGGCCACTCTTTGAAGACTTTGGTATCGGCGGAGTCGGCGGTGGCGTGTTATGACGCCACACTTCAGACGGAGACGAACAAGGAAATGGAGACGACGGGTTGGAACTGGAAGGTGAAGGTGATGGTGGAGACAGAGTCGTGTCAACGGGAGGAAGGGACGATGCTGACGGACGCGAATTGTGACTGAATTTCGGTGAACTACCAATACTGGGCTTAAAAGCTGACCAGTGGAGATCACAGCTGGATTTTCCACCTTGCGCTGAATATGGTCAAAACAACAACATCATAAAAGCAATTACAACACATCGCACTACGGTTGTAAGTCGATTATCAATTAACCGACAACTGATTTATTGAATCAATTATTATTGGCCGTGTAGGTGGGCCAGACAAGTAATGGTCACTAGCGTCTGTCATCGTCTGTCGTTGTCGTCTGTAGCGCTCCATGGTGGGCCAGTAGTGTTGCTTCCCGTTAGGGTGACACCTTGTTAATTATGAAATGCCACAATTGGAATCAAAATCCATTCAGTGTATCGCCTAGTGAGCAAAGTCACACTAATTTCCCGGTTCCTCAACATACTGTGCTAACTTGTGATGGCATATGTGTGCTGGTGACACCACTGTGTGAAGCTAAGTTAGTAGTCTAATTCATTCATTCATTCATTCATTTATTACGTCAAGAAGACAGCATAAAAAACACACAAGTATACAAACATCTAGGCCTAAGCATAAACATAGCACATAGCATAAAAGAACAATTTAGTGACAGCAAACGTG
>Ga0209780_1000666_pt1 | contig 19431 bp, 16 predicted proteins | sample WorMetexBAHAMAS2_FD_187384 | JGI IMG/M metagenome (GOLD analysis project Ga0209780, IMG submission 187384) | Marine gutless worms symbiont microbial communities from Max Planck institute for Marine Microbiology, Germany - Inanidrilus exumae... | ecosystem: Host-associated > Annelida > Digestive...
AGGGCCAATTGCTTTCGGTCTTGGCCGTATCGGAATGCCATATCGTTCTCCTTGATTTTACAACCTATATATCACCTATCGATACGGTTATTCAGTAGTAATTGGTACATAATTATGACACAGTCTGGCAGGCCGGCATCCAGTAATTTCAGTATGTTCTGGATGCCGGATCGGAGTCCGGCATGACGAAATTGGACTTTTTACGAGACCATCAAGTTTAATTAAACCGTTTTATCCATGGTCTGCCTGAGAACCGTTTCATCAGTCCTACAACTTACCAGAATACTGGAAAACTTTTCATAGAATTGCGGATTACAGTGACTTCGCTACTTCCTTCGAAAAGGCTTCCAAATCATCTAAATCATTTTGAATGATGTCGTACACCTGCCCGTAGTCGATCTCGGCATAAAGATGGACCAGTCGGTTCCTGAATTGTGCCATCTCGGCGAGTCTCTCAGCCAATTGGGTATCAATTATGTGAGCCTCACCGAGCAAGCGGAAACATTCGGCATAATCCTCTGGAACCTTCTTAAGATCTTTGGCCGTGATGTGGTAGCAGATGTTCAATGCAGCCTCCACGGCGGTTAACATCCGAGAGCGGGCAATATCCTGGCTGTCTTCATCGATTAAAAAGGCACTTCGATCCATACTCCCCAAACGCCTGAGACGATTCAACGCATTGGCGATATCTAGAAGCTTCCCACGCAGGCGGTCATGGTTGAGCGTCATTAGCGAATGCCTCCTTTGTGAAGTGCCGAAGTACCGGCTGAATGTCCAGGTACCGGGATGTGACTGCGGTAATGAATTCGACTCGACTGTCCGGATCTTTGTCGACCAGCAAAACACCTCGAATTGCATGGTATTGGAAATACACGGTGGCTGAATTCAAGATCCTCACGTCAACGGGGAATTCTTGACCCAAGACCCGCTCAAGATCGTTTTCAATGCCGAACTCGAATGCGTAGGGTCTGTGAGGAAGGCGATCTGGCGATAGGAAAACGCCGATATCTAGATCCCGAAACACCCCGGCGTCAAGGAAGGATCCAAAGGCATACCCGAACAAGATATCTTTGTATTCCTTAAGCGTTTCGGATACACGCCCAAGGCATTGTTCTTTTTCCGGGTCGGAAAGCCGATAGGTGATGATTTTGTTAGAATGTGGATCGTGCATTCATCTGTCCCGATAAAAAAATGGCACATTCTTTATTACAACATATTAAAACTAAAGGATTTTAGCACATTAGGGATGACAGTTCAAATTATTCCACATGAATATGTAATGAAATCTTTTTATAATAGGTTTGCTTACAACTGATGGGGCGAGACTGCGGGGGAATTGAGACATTTTTTTATCATTTATCATAAATTACTGAGTATCTGGCTTTCCCGCCGCTGATTGAGGTGGGTAAACTTTTTAGATTAGGAGCGACACCGTCGCGTTTCATAAAATCGTCACACGATTTTATTTGGTGATTTGCTTTAACTTCTGTAAATTTCGGTATTTAAATGCGAGATCAATCCACTCCCGGAAAATCGGCACCAGCTTCTGTGTGGATTGACTGGGCGTTTGGGAAAGAATCATTTCGATTTCGGCGAGGGCCTCCTTCAAATCCGGCTGATCTGGATCTTTTTCCAGGAGATGTTTGTATATTTTGGCGGCTTCCGAGTAATGCCCCTGCTCGGCATACACTTTTGCCATGGTCTGGGTATAGAATTCAGGTTCTGTCGGCATGATTTACCTCGTTAATTGTACATGAGCTGAAAGAACTTAGAGCTGAAAGGAATGTGAGCTGAAAGTTCAAAGCTCAAAGCTGAAAGTTGAAAGAAGACAGATGTCATCTGTCCTCTGTCATCTGTCATCTGTCTTCTGTCCTCCGACATCCGACATCTGCCTGCCCGCCGTAGCTTGATGGAGCGAAGGCGGGACATCCGTCATCTGTCATTCGCTTTTTGTTTATCGGTCTCTGTCGGTTTCGGCGGTTTTTGAACCTTTAATATAATCTCGTTTTCCCGGACCATTCCGAGTTCCTGCCGAGCTACGCTCTCGATGTACTCCAGATCATTTTCGAGGCGATCGATTTCACGATACAATTCGATGTTTTCCCGCTCTAGTTTGGCATTCTGTTTCATTAACGTCGTTTTTTTCTGTTTCAGCTGAACCAGGTCCGCCGCTCCTTTGTCCCCAAACATAGCGATCAGAAGGAGCACAAACATACCGATTATGGCCAGAGACAGCAATATGCCTTGTCGAATGTCAATCATGAATAAAATCGTGTTTCGATTTTATGAAACGCGGCTGCGCCGCTCGGTTTTTAAAAGTCTTACGTGCCTGTGGATCGATTCGCCGGTTTGCCCGCGCCGGGTCGTGTTGTGCCGTCGAGGCCTAATAGGCGAAGTCGGAAGCTCCGAAGGAGCGAAGCCTGGTTGGCCCGTTAGCCTGTTTGCCGGTTTGCCCGTGGGCCCGTCAGCCCGGTGGCCTGTTTTCTGACATCCGGCATCTGACCTCTGAAATCTGTCCTCTGTCCTCTGTCTTCTGTCATCGGATATCCGGCATCTGGCCTCTGACATCTGTCCTCATTGTCCTCTGTGCTCTCTGTGAGCTCTGTGAGATAACAAACACATCACTCACGGTTTCTTTTTCCGACTATATCCATGACCGCTTCCAACTCCGGGCTCTTAAACAGATAAGCTAGCCCGGCGTATACCAGGATACCCGCAATAATCGAACCAAATAGCCCGAAGAACAGTCCCATCAGCCCGCCTGATCCATCGGGAATCACCAGTAAGCTAATATACCCTACTGAAAGTCCCATGATTAGCGCGCAGACAGCTGACGTCGCAATGGATCGAACCACACTCCGAAGACCTAAGGGGCCAAGCCGCTTTCGAAGGGCCCAAATCAACAAGCCAAAGTTTAGCATGGACGCCAGGGAGGTGGCCAGTGCCAATCCGCCGTGGGCTAAATACCGCATCAAAATGACACTCAGGCCGATTTTCGCTACCAGGGACAGACTGGCCATTACCACCGGCGTCCGGGTATCTTGCATGGCGTAAAAGGTGGAAAAAACGATTCGGACAGCGGAAAATGCCCACAATCCTATGCCGTAGAACAATACCGCATAGGCCGTCATTCGCGTGCTTTCCGCATCAAAGGCACCACGTTTGAAAAGCAGTGCTACAATCGGCTCGCGCAACACGATCAGCCCAATCATGGCTGGCAGCGTAATGAAGAAAATTAATCTCATGGCATGTCCGAAGGTGTTCTTCATCCCGGGCATGTCATCGTTAGCCGCCTGCCGAGAGAGGCTTGGTAGAACCGCTGTGGCCAAGGCAATGGCGAAAATACCCAATGGGAATTGAACAATCCGATCCGCGTAATAAAGATACGACACGCTGCCCTCAGGCAAAAAAGACGCCAACAGGGCATCCACAAGGTTACTGATCTGATATACGGCCGCACCGAAGACTGCCGGCACCATTAGCACTCCTACCCGCTTCAACCCAGGATGCAACCAGGCTGTTTTTCCCCCAAGTCTAAAGCCCTTCCTCCTTAAAAAAGGAATCTGAAGGGCCAGTTGCAGCACCCCGCCGATTAATACACCGAGGGCAAGACCAATGATCGGCTGATCAAAATGGGGGGACAGAAGAAACACCGATCCGATCATAGCCAGGTTAAGAAAAACAGGGGCGAGAGCCGGTGCCGCAAAATGCCCCAACACATTCAGTATTCCCATGGCCAGAGCCACCAGACCGATGAAGAAGATGTAGGGAAACATGATGCGGGTCAGCACCACCGTAATCTCGAATTTATCCGGTTGGTCTACCCATCCCCACGCAATGATCCGGATAATCAGGGGAGCAAACAAAATTCCAATGACAGCACACGCGGTGAGTATTACGGACAGCAGCCGTAGGGCGGATCGGGCCATTTCAAAGGCTTCGTCAGACCCTTTGGTGGTGAGGTATTCGGTAAACACCGGAATAAATGAGATGGTGAGAGATCCCTCTGCGAATAACCGGCGCAGCAGGTTGGGAATGCGGAAAGCCATGAAAAACGCATCGGAACTGAGACTGGCACCGAAAAACCCGGCGATGACAACATCGCGAACAAGGCCGAGAATCCTGCTCAAAAGGGTTGCAGAGCCGACAACTCCAGCTGCCTTGGTTACCCGGGTGTTTTCCGATGTTGCGGTTTGGTTGTTATCTGCCATCGGCATTACGGTTATTCATGGTGTGGATCGTCCGATCAAGAAAACCGAATTGCGGGAAACCTGCAATAATTCTATTTATACCCCTTTTTAATATTTTGTGCGAATCCCGCAGGGTTCGCACAAAATATCTTGACATGGTGTTGACGATTCTGTAGATAGCTCTATTTAGTACAACAATAAAATCGTTTCAACGATTTTATGAAACACGACGAAGTCGCTGATCGGACGAATGGTTTATTTGCCGCCGTAGGTGCCAAAAGCACCCAAAGATTGTTCGCATCTGGCGGGACAAATTTCGTTTTCCCGCGGCTTCGGTGAAAGGGATTTCCGCTTTGCTACAACAAGCAATAGGGAATAATCAAGTTTAATATCTGAAAGGAGCTTTACGTTGGCTAATCATCAATCTGCATTAAAACGGGCACGACAGAATGAAATTCGTCGATTGCGTAATCGTGCCGTCAAGACTCGTACCCGTTCTGTCGTAAAGCGCGTACGCCAGGCTGCCGGTGACAACGATAAAGATGCTGCTTTGCAGGAATTGCAGGCGGCTCAGTCTATTATCGACAAAGCCGCAAAAAAGGGCGTCATTCACAAGAGTACGGCCGCCCGAAAAATTTCCCGCCTGAACAAACTCGTCGCGAAAATCGAGGGATAAACGCGAACCGCTTAATCCTTCCGGTTGAAACGATGGCTTCGCACTAGCATCGCGTGACCAGCGACAACTCCTTGGAAGATTATATAATATCGATAAAAAAAAGCCCCTGGCCCAGGGGCTTTTTTTTGCTTTTACTTAGACGCCCCTTATCGTAATTGCATTAAAAAAAGCCGGTTCAGTAACCGGCTCTACTCAGCGGGATTCTGTGAATTCCCTTGGTGTAATCGCGAGTATTGCGAAATACAAGGGAAAGCGCTAATTCCCCCCTTTGATCCCTCCCACCAGGGGAGGGATAACCCTTCCCTCCCCTTTTTGGCAGGCATGAGCCAAAGCAGATAAGCCTAACGGGTTATTAACATAGAAGCGATTTGAAAAGCTTCAAATCGCTTCAAAAGTCTTCCGTGAGCCGATTCACCACCCTCTCCGCCAACCGTCTCGTAATTATTTCGAGAGCACGCCGCTGATTGACTTCCGTAATCGCGGAATCGTCACTGACATCATAGGTTTCAAAATCGGTCAGGTTGTCCACTTTCCACAGAAGGTTCCCCTCCATATCCTCTAGTTGCAGGGCAATGAAGAGCTGGACTCGGCGGGCATTCGCGGTAATCGTTCCGCGACGAGAAATTGTGGTTTCATTCACGGCGGTGATGGTACCGGACAATATGCCATCGGCCGTGCTTTTCGAAGTAATTCGGACTTTACCGCTACGGGTTAACTCGTAGGTCAAGTCCGAGGTCATGGTGTTCTCCAGACCGGTTTCAGCGGTATTGTTTTGCAGATTCTCCACCGCGAGATTCTCGATGTTAAACGGAAAGTCTCCGCTCCCGGTCAAGCCATACCCGCAGGATATCACCGAAAAAACCGTCCCCAAGAGTAAAACCAGTGCTGTGGGAAGGCCCCGATTCAAAGCGAATGCTTTTTTTCGAGTTGTATGATGTCGCATGGTGTTGCTCCGCTTGGCCCGTCTGCCCGTTTGCCCGTTTGCCCGTCGTCCCGTTGGCCCGTCGTCCCGTTGGCCCGTTTGCCCGTCTGCCGGTTGTCCCAAAGCGAGCGTCATTTCCCGCCTATCGACGGTGTCATTCAGACAATGGCCCCACTTCTTGGGACGTCATTCGTTGTTTTTGATTCTTTTGGCTTTCAGCTTTTAACTTTCACCTTTTAGCTCTATGTTCTTTCAGCTTTAAACTTTCAGCTTCCAGCTTTTAGCTCATAATCCATCCCTAAATCGTCATCATACGACAATATTCACCAGTTTCCCCTTTACCACGATGACCTTCTTCACGGACTTGCCATCTATAAATTTTTGGGCCCGATCATCGGCAAGGGCCTTCTCTTTGAGTTCCGCCTCATCGATGTCGGCGGGGACAGTCAGACGGCTTCTCAATTTGCCATTCACCTGAACTACGATCAATAGGTCATCTTTCACCAGGACGTCCTCCCGGTAGGGCGGCCATTGGGCCAGCACTACGCTTTCGGCTTTACCCATCTGGGACCAAAGCTCTTCGGCAAAATGAGGAACAATTGGAGACAGGAGCAGGACTATGGTCTCCATGGCGCGCCGCATGACCGGAGCCCAGGCGGGATGATTGCGGTCCCCCTCCAGTGCGTACATGCTATTGACGAGTTCCATCACAGCGCTGATGGCGGTATTGAAATGGAATCGATCGTCGATGTCGATGGTTACCCGTTTGATGGTTTCATGGGTTTTGACATAAACGGTTCGAAGCTCCCCTTCAAGATCGCTGGAAGCTCCGTCAAACGCATTTGCATCCCGGATGGCTTCCACCATTCCGGCAGCCAATCGCCACACGCGGTTCAAGAAGCGGGAGCCTCCCTCAACGCCCTGCTCGCTCCACTCCAGGTCGCGCTCCGGCGGAGCTGCAAACAGACAAAACAGTCGCGTCGTATCCGCACCGTATTTTTTCAGAAGAATATTCGGGTCGACCACGTTCTTCTTTGATTTGGACATCTTTTCGACGCGCCCGATAACCACCGGTTTGCCGCAGATACCACAGCTTCGGGTATCGGTTTCATCGGAGATTTCTTCCGGGAGCAGGTAACCGTGATCGGGACAGGAAACCGTCTCTTTGCACACCATGCCCTGGGTCAGCAAGCGTGTGAAGGGTTCCTTGAACGTAACAAGATCAAATTCGTGGAGAACTCTCGTATAATATCGGGAATAAAGCAAATGCAGGATGGCATGCTCGACCCCGCCAATATACTGGTCAACCGGCATCCAGTAGCCGACGGCAGCCGGATCAAACATGCCGGTATCCCAGCGAGGGCTGCAGTATCGCTCGAAATACCAGGAAGATTCCACGAAGGTGTCCATGGTATCGGTTTCTCTTTGGGCATCGGCATGTCCGCACTCTGGGCAGGTCGTCTGGACAAAGGACTCAAGGCTCGGCAAAGGCGATTTCCCGCCCTCCAGCATGTCGACATCCTCGGGTAGCACTATGGGTAGATCTCGTTCCGGAACCGGCAGGACACCGCACTTCGGACAGTGAATGACCGGTATGGGAGCTCCCCAGTATCGTTGACGGGAAATACCCCAGTCACGGAGTCGGAAGCTGACGGTCTTTTTTCCCCTACCCTCACTTTCCAGGGCATCGGCAATGGCTTCCATGGCCTGCCTGTTTGGGGCTCCGTCAAACTGTCCGGAATTGGTCATGGTCCCGTCACCCACGTAGGCTTCGGTCATCTCCGCGGCATCGAGAGCTTCATCTTCAGGCATGACCACAACGACGATATCCAGACCGTATTTCTTTGCGAACTCGAAATCTCTCTGATCGTGTGCCGGAACGCACATGACCGCCCCGGTACCGTATTCCATGAGCGCAAAGTTTGCCGTATAAATGGGCATCCGCCTGCCGTTCATGGGATTCAGACAATCGCGACCGATGAAGACCCCTTCTTTTTCATAGGATTCAACCGCTTTGCTGGAACGGTCCTGTAACGCCATCCGTTCCACAAACGCATCGACATCAGCCTCCTGGGAGGTGCCCCGTGACAATTCAATGACCAATGGGTGCTCCGGCGCAAGGCACATGAAGGTTGCCCCGAAGACCGTGTCATGACGGGTGGTAAACACCGGAATGATCTGCTCGCTGTCGGCGATGGGAAAATGTATTTCGGCGCCAATGCTTTTGCCGATCCAGTTCTTCTGCATGGTGATGACTTTTTCCGGCCACCCCGGCAGTTTATCGCAGTAAACCAAAAGATCTTCGGCAAAATCGGTGATCCGGAAAAACCACTGCCATAGTTTTTTCTGGCGCACCACTTCTCCGCATCGCCAGCACATGCCGGCCTCAACCTGCTCATTGGCCAGAACGGTTTGACACGACTCACACCAGTTGACAAAGGACTCCTTCCGATAGGCCATTCCTTTTTTATACATTTGCAGGAAGAGCCATTGTTCCCAGCGATAATATTCCGGTCGACATGTCGCAATTTCCCGATCCCAGTCGTAGGAAAAACCCATCTGCTTGAGCTGGGCCCCCATCATGTCAATGTTTGCATAGGTCCAGGCAGCGGGATGGGAATCATTTGCAATAGCGGCATTTTCCGCCGGCATACCAAACGCATCCCAACCCATGGGATGTAGGACGTTAAACCCCCTCATTCGCTTGTATCGGGCCACCACATCACCGATGGTGTAATTGCGTACATGTCCCATGTGAATCTTGCCCGATGGATAGGGAAACATTTCAAGCAAGTAATATTTGTCTTTCCCGGCATCTTCGTCGACCTTGAACAGTTTCTCGGTCTCCCAGTATTCCTGCCATTTGCTCTCTATTTTCTTAGGTTCGTATTTTTCATCCATTGACTGTCAACCTTTGTTTGGAGAAAAGGATCCAAGGATCCAAGGGGTCAAGGGGTCAAGGGTTTGAAGGACCACCAGAAAGCGGGAGTCAGAGGAGCGGTAGGCCTGCGCTGAGTTCACCGAATCAGCCAGGCTTTTCGGATCACGGGTCACTCCCCCTCCCTCGCAAATGTGACAACTCATTGCCATAATCACGGTTAAATGGCAAGAGGCGGCCATGAGTAACCTGACCACCAGGCAGAAACAGAAATCGTTTGACTTGAATTGGCCGTTCCCATATTCATGCAGATACAGCGGGATAGCCGGAAAATCGAGTGAAAGCCGCAAGTTGGTGCGGTTCCCGCATCCAATAATCTTATCAGGACAAACGACTATCACTATAAGGAATTTATGATACGTAAAATTTTGATCAATGCACTCGACACGGAAGAGTGCCGCATCGCCATTGTTGAAGACAGTAAACTAGAAGGCTTTCATATTGAAAGCGCCACCCGCGAAATTACCAAAGGTAACATCTACAAAGGAATCGTCGCCCGCATCGAACCCGGACTTCAAGCCGCCTTCATCGATTACGGTGCCGAACGTCACGGATTCCTCCAACGACATGAAATCCACAGCGATTATTATCAGGACGGACAACCCGGCGAGCGCAACCTGAAGCATCTTCTCAAGCGAGGCCAGGAGTTGCTGGTCCAGGTCACCAAAGAGCCGATCATGAACAAGGGTGGGATGCTGACCACCTATATTTCACTGCCCGGCCGATATGTAGTCCTTATGCCCGGCAGTAAAAACGTCGGGATTTCCCGCAAGATCGAGGGTGAAAAAGAACGGACACAGCTCCGAAGCATCATAGACCGGTTGAAGCTGGCCGATGGATTCGGACTGATCGTTCGAACAGCCGGGAGGGAATGCACCAAGACTCGCATGAACAAAGATCTCAGCTATCTGATGCGCTTATGGAAAAACATAAAGAAAAAGGGGATCCGTCAAGACACCCCAGGCATACTTTATAAAGAGCGCAGTCTGGCTGTCCGGTTCATTCGGGATTATTTTACGCCGGATGTCACCGAGATTCTTATCGACAATCCGGATGTTTACCAGGAGGTAAAAGACTTCGTACAGATTATTTCCCCGAAGCACACCAAAATCGTCCGGCTCTACCAGGGGGCCAAGCCTATATTCACAAAGCATCAACTGGAGGAACAGATTGCCTCGGTCTTTGAAAGCCGTGTCACCTTGAAATCTGGAGGGACGATTGTCATCGAACAGACCGAAGCCATGGTGTCCATCGACGTCAACTCCGGTAAAGGCATGCATAAATCGTCCATTGAAAAAACCGCTTTGATGACTAACCTGGAAGCAGCGGAGGAACTTGCCAGACAGCTTCGACTCCGGGACCTCGGCGGATTGATCGTGGTCGATTTCATTGACATGAAAGATCCGAAGCACAAGTCGGAAGTCGAGCGGGCTCTGAAGAAGCATGTACGGGTGGACCGGGCCAGAACCCGCGTAGGTCGAATTTCGCGTTTCGGATTGCTGGAAATGTCGCGGCAGCGGATGAGCCCATCGATCTCCTTCGGAAGCATGGTACCCTGCCCTCACTGCCAGGGAAAAGCCTTCATTCCTTCCATTGAGACATTGGCCCTGGGATTTCTCCGAAAACTCCGCCTTGAAACGCTGAAGGGAAAAGTTTCGGTGATCACAGGAGTTGTCCCGCTCGAGGTGGCGGACTATATTCTGAATAAGAAACGCCGGGAGCTCTTGGACATGGAGGAACGGCGTGATCTCCAGATTATCCTGAAAGGCAGCAAGGGACTGGTGCCGGGGCAGAGCGAAATAGAAAGCCAGTAAAACCGATCTTAAAAGCGCATCTAAGGATCCATTGCGGCGTTGCGGACCGCCGTAAAATGCTCACGTACTACCGTGTACGCTCCGCTTTTCCACCGCCCCGCGCCTTGTTGAACACAAATTGAATACATCAGGACGTGAAATCCCGCCGGTAGGCGGGGCCCTGAACCCTGATCTACATTTTTAAGTCCGGTTCTGGGTATAGAATTGTGTACAAGTGGCTGACATAAAGCAATGTTGAGCTATTCACAGTTACTGGTCAGGCGAAACTAAGTTTGAGATAAGATCCGCCTGAAGCCCGTAAATGGGTGCGCAAGAATTCGAAAAAAATTAAAAAGCAAGGGATTAATCCTATAATCGAGGGGATAGGCCATGCCAGACGAAATAAAGTCATCCGGTAGAAAGTCGACCACCCTGATCGTGGCTGGTCTTGTCATTGGCCTGATTGCCGGTGTTCTCGCCTGGCTGCTATACCCGAAGCCCCAACCGCCCCCAGCGCCCGAACCGGAAGAAATCCGGATCCCTGTTAAAAAACAGCCTTTGATCGCATTCGATGACACCCAGCGGGACACGCCAACGAAAGATCTGATGGCGGAGCGTAAAGCAGAATACGGCATGGAGAAAGGGGTCGACATCATCGTCAAATCGGATGAAACCGTGAAAATCGGAGAAACCACTGTTTCAATGCAGGAAATCACGGAAAAAATACGCTTGGGCCGGGGTGATGTGATTGAAAAAGACCTCAGTGGAGATACGCCGGAAACGTCATTTGTGTATGGCATCTACATCGTCCAACCTGGCGATAATATATGGAACATTCATTTCCGTTTCCTTAAGGAGTATTTCAAAAACCGGGGCATCAACCTGTCGCCCATGGCCGATGAGCCGAATCATCGGGGTTTCAGCTCCGGCATCGGCAAACTGCTCAAATTCTCTGAAAACCTGGTGTACATCTATAACATTAAAAAGCGGGAGCTCGATGTCGATATAAACCTGATCTATCCCTTGAGTAAGATTGTTGTATACAACATGGACCGCATTTTCGCCTTACTGGACAGCATTGATTATTCAACGGTCGATCGCATCCAATTCGATGGCGAAAATATCTGGGTACAGGCAGAAGGCTAACGATTGTATTGACGGACCGGTCGATTTGCAGTATATCAGCGCCATTTTCCGGTGATAAAATCGTGAAACGATTTTATGAAACGCGGCTGCGCCGCTCAGGGTAATCAAAAGTTTGCCTTCATTTTCGAAGGGTTATCCGTTGATATTTTGGTGGGATAGTTCACCGATAGGGTGACGGGTTAGAAACTCTATCCCTGTGAAAAACGCAGAATAATCAAGTTCAACGTGTTGGCGGATCGGGACGTACCGCTGACAGCAATTAATTGAGGAGGTTTACCCTTGTTTGATATTGCCTATGCTATGGGTCAGGGCGGGGCACAAGGCCAGGGCGGGTTCGGTGCATTTGTCCCCCTGATCCTGATGTTCGTCATTTTTTATTTCCTTCTGATTCGCCCCCAGCAAAAAAAGACCAAAGAACACCGGCAGATGATCGAAAACCTGAAGAAAGGGGATCGAATCGTTACATCCGGGGGGCTTCATGGACGCATAACCGGCATAACCGAGTCCACATTGACGGTTGAAATTGCTGATAAGGTCCGGGTTAAAGTCAGCCGGGGAAATGTCTCTGCCCTTTTCCAGCAGACAGCACAGCCCAAAGACGAAAAATCCGGTTCAGACAAATCCAAAAAATAGGTTTTACACTTGATAAGCCCCGAGACATGCAGAAAGACATGTGTCGGGGCTTTGGTGTGCCCTCACCGGACGCACGGGTCACAGGATATTGTCCGGGTAAGCTAAGCAAAGGGACGAAACGTTGAAAAAATTTTCATGGAGATTCGTTCTAATCGCAGCGGTCCTCGTCTCTGCGATGGTTTATCTGCTGCCGACATTCAAGCCGGGTATCTGGCCGAATACCAAAATCAATTTGGGGCTCGACCTCCAGGGAGGTATGCACCTCGTTTTGGAGGTGGAGACGGAAAAAGCCGTCGAAAGCACGATGGAGCGGCTGTTCCAGGAAATGCGTTCGTTGGCCCGGAAAGAGCGGATTCGATTGGCCGGCATCAAAGTAGAAGGCATCCAGATTTCCGTCAGTGTGAGCGGCCAGGAGAACATCGAAAAATTTGAAACGCTGCTCAACGACGAGTTCCAGGGGCTGCGGGAACCGGACCGAACGTCTTCCGGCGATACCCTGAGCCTTGTTCTGGACCTTCCCGAGCGCGATCAGGAGCATATCAAGACGCTGGCGGTGGATCAGGCTCTGGAAACCATCCGTAACCGGATCGATCAATTTGGCGTCTCCGAGCCGGATATTCGAAAACAGGGCGATCGGCGGATCCTGGTGCAGCTTCCCGGCGTTAAGGACACGGATCGTGCCAAGGATTTAATCGGCCGTACGGCCCTTCTGGAATTCAAGATGGTAGATGAGACCATGGACCCCCGGCAGGCCCTCGCCGGTGCCCTGCCGCCGGGGACCGAGGTCCTGTTTGAAGTACGGGAAGATCCAGAAACCCGACGAACGGTAAAAACGCCTTACCTGCTGAGAAAACGCACTTTGCTGACCGGAGCCTACTTGACGGATGCCCGGGTTCAAATCGATTCGCAATTTAACGAACCGTACGTGTCCATCACCTTTGACCGCAAAGGGGCCCGGATTTTTGAGCGGGTCACCGGTGAAAACGTAAAAGGGCGACTGGCGATTGTTCTGGATGACAAAGTCTATTCTGCACCCGTCATCCAGGAAAGGATTTCCGGAGGGGAAGCCCGCATCACCGGAAATTTCACTACCGAGACGGCCAGAGACCTGGCGATCGTGCTCCGGGCCGGCGCCCTGCCGGCACCTGTCACGATCCTGGAAGAACGAACGGTGGGACCGTCTCTGGGCACCGACTCCATACGCCAGGGATTGATTTCCATGATGGTCGGGGGGATTATCGTCGTCCTGTTCATGGTGGTCTATTACCAGGGGGCCGGTCTCATCGCTGACATCGCCTTGATTTTGAATATTATCCTGATCGCCGGGGGGCTGGCCGGATTCAAAGCCACGTTAACCCTGCCGGGAATCGCCGGCATCATCTTAACGATCGGTATGGCAGTGGATGCCAATGTGCTCATCTTTGAGCGGATCCGGGAAGAACTCAAACTCGGGAAGACGCCGCGGGCGGCCGTCGATGCAGGATTCAGCCGGGCGTCGCTGACCATTCTCGATGCCAACGTGACCACTCTCATTGCGGCGTTGGTGCTGTTTCAATTCGGCACCGGCCCGGTTAAAGGATTTGCCGTCACATTAAGCTTGGGCGTCATCTCGAGTCTGTTTACCGCATTGATTCTGTCCCGATCCATTTTCGATTTCCTCCTGACCCGGAGGAAGGTGCGGCGGCTGAGTATTTGATGGGATAAAGAAGGGGTCGAGGATTCAAGGGGCCAAGGGGCCGAGTGAAAGAACAAAGCTGAAAGCATACAGATGTCAGATGACAGAGGACAGATGTCAGAGGTCGGATGTCAGAAAACAGGCCACCGGGCTAACGGGTCAACGGGCAAACCGGTGAATCGATCCACAGGCACGTAAGCCTTTTAAAAACCGAGCGGCGCAGCCGCGTTTCATAAAATCGTTGAACGATTTTATAAGGACTTCCCATGCAGTTTATCAAATCGGACATCAATGTCGATTTTATCGGTAAGCGCAAAATTGCATTTGTACTCTCGTTTCTGATGCTTTTGATCAGCATCGGTTCCCTGATCATTAATAAAGGTCCCAAGTACGGCATCGATTTTGCCGGCGGAACGGTGGTGCAGGTAAAATTTGACACCCCTATCGAAACATCCGCAGTCAATTCCGGGCTAAGCAGTGTTGATGTGGGCGCAGCATCGGTTCAGACATTTGGGGAAGCAGAAGACAATGAGTTTTTAATCCGGCTGGATGCCTCGGTGAAGACGTCCGCAGGGTTTTCCGGTATGGTCGATAAGGCGTTATCCGAAGCCACCGGCTCAGCGGTTGAAATTCGGAGGGTGGAAATGGTCGGCCCCCAGGTCGGGCAAGATCTCAGGGAAAAGGCGCTCTTCGCCATGTTCTATGCCCTCCTGTTCATCACGATTTACATTTCCGGCCGATTTGAACTGAAATGGATGCTGAGCGGGGTGATGGCCGCAGCCCTGGCAGGCGCCGTTTACGTGCTGTCCCTGTTTCATGTGAGCGTCCCGTTTCTAATGCTCGCTGCACTGATTGTAACACTGGTCCTGTTCTGGTTTCTGGAACTACGGTATGCCATGGGAGCGATCGTGGCCTTGATCCATGATGTGACGATTACGGTGGGCATTTTTTCCATCTTTGGAAAAGAGTTTACCCTCCCGATCATCGCCGCTTTGCTGACCATTATCGGGTATTCGCTGAACGATACAATCATCGTCTTCGATCGAATCCGCGAAAATGTTAGGAAACACCAGCGAAATCCGCTCGATTTTATCATCAACCGAAGCGTCAATGAAACGTTGAGCCGGACCATTCTCACGTCCCTGACCACGTTGATTGTGGTTGTTTCGCTATTTGTACTCGGCGGCGGTATCATTCACGATTTTGCTTTCGCCCTGATCGTGGGAGTCTTGGTGGGAACCTACTCATCCATCTATGTGGCCAGCCCGATGCTGCTGGCGTGGCAAGGGCGGTCCCGCCGTTGACCTGTGCAGTGAATGATACATGGATCGTTGCCCGATTAGTTGTCTTTTAAAAAAGCGCCGGTAATTTTGCACGATCCAGTGGGGTCCGAGGGTTCGAGGATTCAAGGGGTCGAGTGAAATGCGGAAAACTTTTAAGGAACTATAAACAAATAAAAAACGAGCCATTTCTTCCCCTCCCTTTACCCTGTTAAATCCCTACTCCGTAGCGGTAGCCAAAGACGGGCATTCAACACGGCGGAGTGGAAGTTTTCGAATGGCTATTTTCCACACCCTGAGTCTTTTTAACAGGTCCGAACTATATAATTCCGTTCTTTGCCAAGGCTTCGCCAGGAAGGCCGAAAAGGACAGATGCAGCAACGAGGTATAACATATCTGACAATCGTTTGAAATTATTACAAAACAGACCCTTGGCACCCGGACCCTTGAACCCTCGGATCCTTGAATCCTTGGATCCTTTTCTTGAAAGAATGGACCCTCTTCTCCAACCAAATTGGAGAAGAACTTTTTTTTAAATACGTGCTAGCACCATATGGATGATCTCCTTTCCTGGTTCCATTTAAAAAGCGCCCCAGGCATCGGCAATCACCTGATTAAGCGCCTGATCGACCGCTTTGATACACCGGCAACCGTATTGAATGCCCAAAGGGAAACCCTTTTGAGCGTCAACGGCATGTCCCGGCGGCTGGTGACGGTACTCAGGAATCATGTCCTGCCCGATCCCGTGATCGCCGAACTGGAGGAAACATTGGCCAAGGGATACCGGGTGGTTCCCATGACCGACCCCGACTACCCGGTACTATTGCGCCAGATTCCCGACCCCCCTCCCTATCTGTATGTTCACGGACGTCTCGAGGCGAACAGCGCTAACATTGCAGTGGTGGGCTCCCGAAACGCAACCGACTATGGCATTTCCACCACCCGGCGCCTCTCTAACGATCTTGCCCGCCGTGGCCTTGTGGTGGTGTCCGGAATGGCCCGGGGAATCGACACGGCCGCCCACCGGGGTGCAATCGACGGGGGCGGGACGACCTTTGCAGTATTGGGGAGCGGCCTGGAACGAGTGTATCCTCCTGAAAATCGGCCTATTTTTGATAAAATCGCTGAAAATGGGGCGGTAATTTCCGAATTTTCATTGAAAACCGGCCCTGATGCATTTAACTTTCCTGCGCGGAATCGAATTATAAGCGGAATGAGCCTGGGAGCGATTATCGTTGAGGCCAGCAAGCGAAGCGGCTCATTAATTACAGCCAGGCTGGCTGCCGAACAGGGCCGGGAAGTGTTCGCGGTCCCGGGAAGTATCCGCTCTTTCAAGAGTTCAGGAACCCACGGGCTCATCAAAGACGGCGCTAAGCTGGTGGAACATGCCCAGGATGTCCTTGACGAGCTGGCCTATGTTTTGCCCCAACTTCCCGAATGCTCAAAAGCAGAAAGCCCAGATGCACCGCCGCTGTCCACCGAAGAGCGGAAAGTGTACGAAATTATGGGCCCTTATCCGACCCACATCGATGATCTGGTTCGAAAGCTGTCCATGGAACCTGGAAAACTGGCAAGTGTGCTGCTGAATCTCGAGCTGAAGGGACTGGTAGAACAGTCCCCTGGAAAACTTTTTTCAATGAAGGTGAGATCGTGAGTAACAAAGGATTGGTCATCGTCGAATCGCCAACCAAGGTGCGCACCATAAAAAAATATCTGGGTAAGAACTACGATGTTGTCGCCACCATGGGGCATATCCGCGATTTGCCGCAGAAAGAATTTGGAATCGACATCGAAAAAGGATTCAAACCGACCTATCGGACGATAGCCGGCAAGAAAAAGGTCCTGACGACCCTAAAGCGGGCCGCCGGAGACATCCAGGATGTCTACCTGGCTCCGGACCCGGACCGCGAAGGGGAGGCCATTGCCTGGCACACCGCCCACGTCCTGAAGAAGAAGGGTAGAAACTTCCATCGGGTGCTGTTCCATGAACTGACCAAGGCGGCCATCCGAAAGGCCATGACGTCTCCGGAGCATCTCGATAGCAATAAGTTTGAAGCGCAGCAAGCTCGGCGTATTCTGGATCGGATGGTGGGCTATCAGATTTCTCCGCTACTGTGGCGAAAAGTCAAAAGCGGATTGAGTGCCGGCCGGGTCCAGTCGGTGGCTGTCCGGATCATCTGCGAGAGGGAGCGGGAAATTCAAAAATTCGAACCAGAAGAATACTGGTCCATCACGGCCCACCTGGAAGGCAAGCTGCCACCGCCGTTTACGGCCAAACTGCTGAGAAAAGCAGGGGAAAAACTGAGAATCGCAAACCAGGCGGAAGCCAACGCGATTTTACAGGAGCTGGATCAAGCCGCATTTGTCATCGATAAAATTATCAAGCGGACTAAAAAGCGGAATCCTCTGCCCCCCTTCATCACCAGCAAGCTTCAGCAGGACGCGATACGGAGACTCCGGTTCTCTGCGAAAAAAACAATGACCGTCGCCCAACAGCTCTACGAGGGTGTCGACCTGGGGCCCGGAGAGCCGGTGGGTCTCATCACGTATATGCGAACCGACTCCACCCGTATCGCAAACGAGGCGGCTCTAGAGGCGCTTGGCCATATCCGGGATGCGTTCGGCAGTGAGTATGCGGAAGACAAACCACGGTTTTTCAAGAATAAGAAAAAGGCCCAGGACGCCCATGAGGCCATCCGGCCCACTTCGGTCACCCGAACCCCCGAATCCATGAAGCGCTTTCTCAGCGAAGACCAGCTAGCCCTCTACACCCTCATCTGGCAGCGGTTTCTCGCATCCCAAATGAAACCGGCGCTGATCGACCAAAACACCATCGCCATTCGCGCCGGTGTCTATGGCCTGAATGCGAGCGGTTCGACGATCCGATTTAAGGGGTTCATGGCCCTATACACCTCCGCTGATGATGAAAATGGAAAGAACCATAAAAAGGAACAGCTTCCGGAGCTGTCCGAAGGCGAAACGTTAAAGGTGAATAAGATCGATCCGAAACAGCATTTCACCCAGCCGCCACGCCGCTTTTCAGAAGCATCACTGGTCAAGGAACTGGAGGAAAACGGCATCGGGCGACCCAGCACCTATACGGCCATTTTGTCCACGATCCGTGACAAAGGGTATGTGGAATGGGTTAAAGGCTATTTTCGACCGAGCGAACTGGGGTTTATTGTAAACGACTTGATTGTTAAAAGTTTTCCGGATGTGTTCGATGTGGCGTTTACGGCACGGATGGAAAATGAGCTGGACAAGATCGAATCGGACGAAATCGAATATCTCGATGTGTTGAGCAAATTCCACGGTTCGTTCAAAGAGGCTCTGGACGCGGCCGCCGAAGGAATGCTCAGTGTCAAAGGGGTTGGGCTGTACACCGGCCTTGAATGTCCCGAGTGCGGCAAAGGCCTCCATATCAAAATGGGGAAGAACGGTCATTTTCTCGCGTGCAGCGGGTACCCCGATTGTACCTACTCCCGCAATTACACCCGAGACGAAAAGGGAAAAATTGTTCCGGTAGAGGTGGCACCCGACGAAGTCACCGACAAACTGTGCGAAAAATGCGGCCGCGCCATGGTCCAGAAACAGGGAAAGTACGGATCGTTTCTGGCCTGCAGCGGCTTCCCTGAGTGCAAGAACACAAAATCCATTAACGCAGACCGTCCTGAATTAAAAACCGGGGTGCCCTGCCCGGAGGAAGGATGCGGCGGCGAACTGGTCCAAAAAACGTCGAAACGGGGCAAGATTTTTTATGGGTGCAACCGATATCCGGACTGTACCTTCGCCATCTGGGACAAACCCGTTCCCACCCCCTGCCCCCAGTGCAGCGCGCCGTTCCTGCTGGAAAAACATACGAAAAAATCCGGTTCATTCCTCACCTGCCACAATCCCGACTGTGATTTTAAGAAGTCGATCGAAGAATAAAATCGTTTAACGATTTTATGAAACGCGACTATGTCGCTGCGAGGACCAAGGGTTGGTCCGGTGCCAATTGGTACGAACTTCGCCGACCTATAGCAGCTGTCTTATGAGCCTGTCCCGTAACCCCGATTCGTGCCCGGGGTCACGAGGGTGATTTTTCTGTTTTTTTCGGCTAAAATGCCGTCCTGTTATAAATTAAGCTATTGATATAATAATGAATATGAGCCATTCTATCTCCAAAATGACCAACG
>Ga0209780_1000667_pt1 | contig 19428 bp, 14 predicted proteins | sample WorMetexBAHAMAS2_FD_187384 | JGI IMG/M metagenome (GOLD analysis project Ga0209780, IMG submission 187384) | Marine gutless worms symbiont microbial communities from Max Planck institute for Marine Microbiology, Germany - Inanidrilus exumae... | ecosystem: Host-associated > Annelida > Digestive...
GAGTAGCGTGGTCGGTGTGTGTGTGTGTGTGTGTGTGTCTGTCTGTCTGTTATCACGTCCATGAGCCTGCAAAAATGGCTGAGTTGATCGAGATGCTGTTTAGGATGGTTACTTGTGTGGGCCCGAGGAACCATGTATTTTGGGAATGGGCAATTTTTGGGGGGGGGAAAGTGGTGGCCTGTTATAAAGTATAGGGATACTATGGTTAGCTGTGAAAAAACGGCTGAAAGCTTACGTCTGTGGAATGAATCAATGGAACACTCTCGGCCTCGGCAATATACAGGTGTAGTTTGTTACAAGATCAACATTTGCGTCTACGAGAAATCAGTGATTTACATATTTTTGCAACAACATGCAAGGAAATTTGCCTTAGTGCAGCAAATGAATGTCTACATGCTTTAGTTGTTCGGGCGTGATGCTTCAACCAATGAGAGTGCATGCCTAAAAATAGCATGCACAGGCTGCAAACGATCGAACGACTGGTGGATGGGGGCATCCCATGCGTTGGGTATATCATAACAGTGTGTACTGATAAATACGCATTGTGTTGCTTGTTATCAGTTTATGCAGTATTTGTGCACGGCACGATGTGGCTTCTTGTTGAATTACTTTGGCCATGTGTTCATAATTGTACAGTCTCAGTCCATTTTAACCATGCGATGCTATGTGTGGCACATTGTTGTCATGGGTCACAGGGTGTGATGCCGACAGTTTGCTATCAGATTTCCATTTGGAGCTTACCACTGGATGTAATGAAAGCTGAAAATATGTTAGGCAGTCATAACTTATAAATGATGTAGGCACTGCATCTAAAAGGCAGTAGCTGCCAGGAGCATACATATTGCACATTCTCATCTGATGAGCCACAACAGTTTGTGGGAAGTACACCGTTCATAGTGCTTCACGTATATTGCTTCTCTAAATGTGTATTTGAATCTGAGATTAATATTTGCTTACAGTTGCATTTGTGTTGTACGTACGCAGCACCAGAAGTACTTGCACAACAGCCGTACGACAAAGAAGTTGATGTCTGGTCAATCGGTGTCATTGCATATATCCTGTATGTCTGTGCTCTCTTCTAGTGTCTGTTGTTTTGAGGCGTCGGTGTGTATACAGGGTGTGTCTGGTGGGAGAGCACTTTTTGATGAGCCGCTATGCATAGCTGAACTATCAGCTAGTGGACTCCCCACAGAGCAGCTATGACCCCTAGCTTGCCAGATGACACGTAGTGCTTGCCTAGCATCCACAGATGTTGCTACCTTTGGAGCAGCTATGTGCAACATTTTTTGATTGCTATGCTTTATCTGGCAGGGTAGCTCGCAGGCGGCTACGCCACTATGTTTAGCCGTTCACCCGCCAGAAGCACCAACAGTGTTCATAACATTGTAAGAAATGGTTGTCATTGTTGTAATGTGTTTTTTCATTTACGTTGTAAGCAAGGTGAGTTTCTCAAGCCATTGATGCAGTTAGGTTGACTCTTCGACATAGTCGACCTAATAAAGCCGGTCTAAAATGTCCGTCCGTCCGTCCACACAAAGTTATTCGATTTCAATGAAATTTGGCGTGTAATTAAAGGTCAATGAGTGATGCACGACAGTATGCAGTATGACCCAATCAAAGGTCAAGGTCACAAGCTTTTCAAAGATTGAAATCCAGCCATTTTCAAAAGCTATTACCTCCGCCGTTTACAATGGGAGCTGGCAACTGACCATGGATTCTTAAACTAGTGCACAATATATAAATTTGATAGGGCCGGTTTTTTATATTTGTCCTAGTTTTTGTGTCACGTGACTTTGAAGTTGGCAGAAACGTCAGTTGCGAGCCGACCGTCAGTCCAGTACGGGGCTAATTTTTTGCATGAATTTACATGGTTTACTTGATGTTTGCAGTGTCGTATTTCGAAAGTCATAGCTTTGGATGGATTTGTTACAGTTTGTGTGGATATCCACCGTTCTATGATGAGAATGATTCAGAACTGTTTCGACAAATACTTAAAGCTGAGTACGAGTTCGACTCACCATATTGGGATGATATCTCAGAGTCTGGTTAGAATTATGTTGTTTTTTTAATTAATTGCTTTCGCAGCTAAGAAGCCTCATTTCTTTGCACTGCTTATATTCTAGTAACGGTGATGTGTTAAAGTGCTGCATCACATTTTAAAGTAATTACTGTTGAGAAATTGATGGCTCGGTTCCCTCACCGATGAGACATCTTGTGTAGAATGCTATATATAAATTCAGCATTAGCTGTCCACATTGTAGAGTGATTGCTGTGCTGCAGTATATCTGTACATCAGTTGTGTTTTCTATTTCTGCTTGAACACTGGAACAGTACTAAGCTATATGACGTGGAACAGTTTCAAGTGTCTTATTTAAATTTTGAAAAGATACATATTGTGGACAAACAATTAAACGATCTCTGCTATCTCAGTCTGTATAGTCTCATACTGTCTATCAAAACACTACTACCACTAAGCATGATCTTATTGCTGGAATGATTTTCAAGGATTATTGAACTATTTTTCCAGACATTGTACTATTTACACATCTAGCCTGATACACGTGAACTTACTTCTTTGTCTTGTATTATCCACAGTTTCGTTTTAAATCTTTCTATATTATGCTCGGTTGCAGTCTGTCAACCTCTGTTGAAGTCCTGTTTGATTTGATATGATTGATTGAATGTCATTGAGTTATAAGGTATATGTGGCTTGTTAATATTATGTGTTGAGTGAGTTTTGGGAAACCAGTTCTTGTTTATTTGTGTTTAATTATAAAATCATTGTTATATTGATTGGTTCTGTAGCTAAAGATTTTATTCGCAATTTGATGTGCAAAGATGTTAAGAAGCGATTTACCTGCAAACAAGCATTGGCCCACAGCTGGTAAATTGTTCTGACATTTGTGTTAGTATAATGGGTTTATGATGTTCACACTGATGTTATCGTTCTTTTTAAAAAAGATAGATATATAAATATATATACTTTTTACGTATTAGCACTAACAGTTGCCCGATGTCGTTGATGTGAAAAGATTGCACTGTTGCAGTTCTAATTGTAGGATCAGTGGCAATGCAGCACTCAACAAGGACATTCATGCCTCAGTTTCTGCTCAGATGAAGAAGAATTTTGCCAAATCACGGTGGAAGGTACATGTGCCATAGTTTTGACTTTTTAGATTCACTTCTCTGAGTCGACCTAATACAGTGGGTCTCAAATGTCTGTCCGTACGTCCGTCCGTCTGTCCACAAAAAAGTTTCTTTGATTTAATGAAATTTGGTATGTATGTAGAGGTCGGTACCCTGCGTGGGGGAGTCATGCATGGCGGTATGCAGTATGACCCGATCCACGGTCAAGGTCACGAGCCCTTGAAAGTCAGAACTTTGGCCATTTTCAAAGGCTATCTCTTCCATTTACAATGGGGGATGGCAAATGACCATGGATTGTTAAATTAGGGGGCAATACCTAAACCTTATTGGGGCCCCATTTTATTATTTTGTCCCAAATTTTGTGTGATGTGACTTTGAAGTTGGCAGTAAGTAGGAGTCAACCGCCAGTCCCGTGTGGGGCTAATGTATTATGCATTAGTGTTAAAATTTATGTCCCTGCACTGCTTAGAATCTAAGTAAGTGCTAAACAGCAGAATGCTTACAGTACATGAAATTCTTACTCATGCAGTAGCAGAAGTTCCATGTTGAACTACTCGGTCAAACTGCATGCGCCTCTGATTCGCCTGCGATGTAGGGCGCTATATAAATTCGTTTTGATTGATTGATTGATTGCAGAGAAGTATGATGGGTAAGTGGAAGCTTGCAGGGTATCTGGTAATAATGATAGTACTAACAGTTGCAGTAGATGTTGTAGAAACAGTTAAAATGTCTGTTTATGACCAAGTTCTTGTTTCTGGCTTTGTACTCATGTGGATTGCTGAAAGATCTGTGGAGCTGCCAGACATGCATAATATAGCACTACTTTTAGTCACACATAACAACATTTGAGTGTGATATGGATGCCATCTTCAGTTCTTTGGTGTTGTTGGCTGGGTGACAGCAGTGGCATCTGGCATGAAAAACTTGCTCCAGTTATACTTAGAGGTCCTATTTTGAAACAGTTGGACGAAGAGAATCAAGGATGTGATCCACTTTTATAATGCTGTGTGATACGGATGCTATCTTTCCTTTTCACAGATTGACTGCACATATATTACCATGTATCGTGTATCGTGTTGAAATAACTTATCATTTCTGCATTTTTAGGCTACATCACGTGCACACAGTGCATAGATGCTCTCTGCTACAGATGTTACATACAGACCACAGACCATAGTCTGTGGTCTGTATGTCTGTGTATCTGTGTGCTGTGCAAAATGGCTATACCGATTGAGTTGCCATTTGGGGGAAGGCTAACTCATAAGTGAACCATAAAGTGATGAACTGGCTCTCGTGGTTTCTCCCAATGTAAGAGCCAGAAAATTAAAAATGTTGATTTGTCATATGTTTTCGGAAGGACGCTGGTGAAATATGTAAAAATGTAACTCCATGTCGGGCGTGCATTTTGCATAAGTAACTTTTTCACGGATTACTTTCACTTTATAATTTGGTGCACAGAAATGTTTATTAAAATTCGCAGGCTCTTCAGCTGAAAACGAAGTTTATGTGACATAAAATGATTGTCTTTATGCTTGATTTTTGCATTTACAGCAAGCATACAATGCTACAGCCGTCATTCGACAGCTGCGGAAGCTGACAATGAACAAGGAATAAGTCGTTGGCATGGAGATAAATGCTTGTCTCTGCTGAGATTTTTTTGGCAACGTTTATTATGCAGTTTCATTGGTAGCAGCTGTGCAGATGAGTTTGCTGCCGGTGTGTTATTGGTGATATGGTGATATGTAGTCTCTACTACAACATTGTGCATTTTATGGCGCCATGTGCATGACTGCTGACATCATGGACACATCATTCGTTCTTTTACTTCTGTTGTTGTTGTCGCTGTCGTCTCGTCATTGTTGTCGTTGTTATAACTGTCATTAACAGTTGCTATTTCTGTCTCTATAACGTTGTGCTCAGTGCACCTGAAAACGTTGGATCTTGTGTCACGTGTGGCTAATGTATCCCGTCTTTGTTATGTTCCCAACATGGTCTTTTGCACATGTAAAAGAGGTTAGGAAATGTGCTGTGTTGAGTGTTGACCTCCTTTTTCAGAACATGAATTAAAGTGCCTAAGTGCAGTTGATTCTTTAAACATTTATCCCTCGTGACCAGTTGTCAGTGCTTGTGCCGGGCTGGTGTTGCAATCACTTTTTTGTCGCATTTGTAGCACTTTGACATTAAACATGTAGACCAGCTCATTCACAAAACGAGTTGACAATGTGAACACAGTTGCTTTCCGTTGTCAGCAGTGTCACTGATGTGTGATTGTCATGATGTTAAAAGTCACATGAGGTGAATGTTGCACTGGACATCAGACCAATTTGTGTGGTTACAAAATTAACAAGAAAGCTCAGCTGTTGCCATGGTACCGAACGATGCTCTGTCAGTTGGAATCTTGTTAACTGCTACACACCTACAGTGTATCTCAAAAAGTACATTTTATTTTTTGGAATGACTTAGTTAAAAAACTGATTTGAACAATTTATGCTACACAGACAGAATCTTGGAGAAATTTCCCAAGTGTTTATGAAACTGTCCACCGGAGCTGAAAAGATGCCACTGCTGTACCTTGTGAATTGCTAACTCATGTACTTGATCAAAGTTGCATTGTTTCCCTCAAAAAAGTGGATGGTTCTTAAATAGCCACTTCTATTGTCACGTGGCATCTTAAATTTCAGACAAGCAACATCGCAGAAATTGTTAAAAGTATCCATCTTTTGTGTTGATGTATGCAGGTTATTTTCGCCACCAATCAGTCACATTATCCACCATGCCCTACTGGAATTTAGCCCATTATAATTTTGCTGAAAGTGGGATGTGACGCATGCATAGGACATGGCTAGCACATAGCCATGTACCTTTGTAAACATTCAGATATACATGCTACATTTTCCAAGGTATTGGAGTTGGAGAGATTTCAGTAAGATGAAGTGACCTTCAAAGTCATTGATGTTAGTGTTATTTGATAGGCTTCATCTGATCTGTCACTGTTGCACTGTAACTATGTTTACATCTTATACTGTTTGATATACTACATGTATATTATTAGGCCACAACATCTCAAAATGGCACACTACACGATACAGACATGGTTGGAATTGTAGACTGACAGAAAATTCTATATAGTTTATTGAATGGCACGTTGAGTGACTTGCTGTCTAAAGTCTTGCTGTACCTGTGTTAACTTTGTTATGTTTACACAAGAATTGGAAACTGCACCGTGGCTTGTAATTTTGACTGTCTTGTCGAAATTGGAGGACTTCTTAAGGTGACAGGCAGTCACATACACTGCAAATGTGGTAATAACTCAAAACGTTGCAAGATAAGACACACTGTTACCAGTGATTATGGCCTCTCGAGTAGTGGTACTTCCAATGATGTAGATTCACTGTCAAGGTCATTCTTATATTGCAAGCCTATTCAAGTGCAATTTTTCATACATTTGTGCAGCTGTTGACAATATTTTACAACGGACAGAACACCACAGCGTTCGTTCCCACGGCTGTAGCTGAGCTACTTGTTAACTGAGAGACATCAACTTTGCATCTTGCATGAGCTGTCATCTGTTAACTCTTTTGTTGTGTGACCAACTATTGAAATTTTATATAGTTTTCTTTCCCATTATGTTTTGTATATGCAGTAGTTGATTAGAATTTTTTGGCTTGTTGATTTGTGAATTATGTGGCGCGAACTAATGTTACTCTTATGCCAAATTGCTTTTTTGTGCTTTCGCCACGTGACTGTGTCGGCAGTGGTATGTTTTAGGCTATCCATTTGTTACATTCATTCAGCTGTTGTTACCATGATATCTCATGAATTGTTACTGGCCCGTCCAGTAGGCCAGTATTGGCACACTGTCGGCGTCGTCGACCGTAACGCACGTGGGGTGGTCGGCTGCCGCCGGGCCGGGCGCGTGGCCGGTCCGGCGGGACAGTATGGTTACATCCTCTTAGGGCGACACCTTGTTTGAACAATTTTGATGAAACTGACAGGAAGTTGGAGGTCAAAGGTACAAGATACCACGTCGGTGTGTGGTTACGAGGGCATCCACATCAGTGCTGAGGAATTAAAACTCCATCTCCTAGTTTGCAGTTACTGAAACTTCTGCAATTGTTTATGTAATGATTATAAATCTTTTTATGATTGAAAGTTATTATTACCTTATTGCAAACAATGAACTACTTTGTCACAGTGGTGACTGCTATGGTTTATGTGAAGGTTGTATGATAAATATGTGACACGTTACGTTGACGTTGACCTTAATTCACTGCACGTCTTCAGTTCACCATTTGATGGTTAACTCACTCGACTGCATTTCAAGCCACCGGTGGAACATGTCGTAGTTGGTGATGCGGCAATTTAAACTGCTGACCGGTTCACTGCAACACTGGCATTATGTTTGCAAGAAAAGGTTTAATTAATTAATTTATTTATCATGCACTTATGTACATTGTGAAAGAGGAGCTTTTGTACTGCAGTTCGTGGTGTACACAGTTCATGTGTTGATGTAAGTGGTATGTGTAATTTCTGCGTCTTAACGTCAACTGCATATCGATGGTGGTTTTACACTTTTCTATGTCCGTGTGTTTGTCTATTTCTTGTGGACTTGTTGATGGAACAAGTCTACACATCTTGTGTGTAAACAGTTGGTTTGTAGAATTGCTGAATGATTAGAATTATTATAGACTCGAAGAGCCTATATTGTAAACACTCTATGGGGCAAAAATGGTTTTTACACATTTGGAAATAACTCCGCCAAAAGTGAACCGATTTGGATGAGCCATATGTGGGGGCTGGCCCTGGTAGACTTTAGCACGATCCACGCAGTAGCGACAGCTTGAGAAGGGCCGTTTAAAAATGCAAAAATTGCTCGCAAAATTTCCACGTCTTGCGACTTCAGGCCATCATAACTCCGCATTGATTACAAATGCCGAAAACTCGCGGCCAAATGGTCCCCCTATGGGATGTCTAGTTTACACTTTTACGTTAGAATCAATTCAAAGTCTTTCCCCTGGGCTGTGCGCTGCGCACCAGAAAGGGACTTACGCAAATTTTCTGCAGCGTCCGTTGTCCCATATTGTCCAATAGTTGCCGCAGTGCTGGTACGGCCCAGAGCCATAGATATGGCTCTGTTGCGGCCTAATGAGCGATATGTTAAAGAAAGCAGAATGAATTGGAAACTGAAAGTAAGTAACACGGCAGATAACGTTGGCATCACTAAGTCGCAGGCACGTGACACTAGGTATCGTCGAATGCAGAAACTAAACAGCTAGTGTGTCAGTAAATCAGTAAAGAGTTGTGTCACTTGTCGAGTATGCTGGTGGTAAACACTGTCTTTGAGCCTATATTGCAGTGTGTCTCCAGATACACTGCAACCCGTCTAGTTGAGTTTGTGTGCTTATGATTGATCACATTATTGATTACATGTTAATTGGGTAAAATCCATTAACATTTGCTGTCAAATGCTATGCTACTGTGAAGGTTTTTGTTGCTAACAACAGGTGCATTACTATTCCAAGTAAGAGTATCGTGAAGGCCGAGAAATGTCATTGGACTGTTTACGAATATTTTTAACACACCATTCCATTGCACTTTCTGTTTTAGTTTTTCTTTGTTATGTGTATGGCTGTAGTAATAATAATAATAATACGCACATTTCTTTACTATTATAAATAAGGTCGCAACTTCAGAGGCGGTGGTTCGGGGGTTCATTTTACATCCAGTTAATTACTCATGACGACGGCAGTTTTGGGGGTATTGTTGTTACTAAGGCTGTTGAGCGATTAATTTTTTTGTAATCTCGTTAATGGCAGTTTTAAAGATGATATGCAGTGATTTTTTGGTTGTTAAAGTAAGTTGCCCACAATATGTCTTTAATATAAGCAGATCTATTTGAATATTAAGGAACATCAAAAAATTAGGAAATTTTTGAGAAAATCGCCAGAAAGTGCGCACCCGATGATTTGTTTACTTTTGCAAGTGATGACGTCATACCAGGAAAACAAACAAGGGAACAGGCTATTGGAGTGTTGAGTGAGACATTACACAACATATGGGCATAACGACGTAGAAATAGGTTCTTAAAACAAAAACTGGTAAAAAAATAACTAATCTCTATAACGCATAACAGTGCAAACAAAACAAACGTATCCTGGTATGACGTCACACATGACGGAAATAGCGGAATAATAACTATACCAAAAAACGAATAAACTTGTATGTTTTAGCATTTTACGGCATACTTTGTCAAAATTTGTTACACAGACGGGTTTATATTGCAATAAACAGCTAGAAACTGAAGTCTTTTAGTTCATACTTTTACCCTTTCTTACTCGATTCATCTATTTTCTTGCTTTTCCATCTTTTCGCATTCTACCAGAATAGTCCCACCCCGGCATCTAGCTGTTTATGGGTTTTATATGTATAGCATTAATATTTGTTGTCGGTGCATTCTTTGCTTACTGTGATTTGTTTGGTGTTGCATTCTTTGTTAGCACATGTTTATGATATTTGTCACTCCCATGTGGGCTCGACGGCGGTAAGAATAGGCTTGATCCATTTCCAGGCCCAACGTCGTAACTTGGCTTTAGTTTTTATGTTTATTTTGTTAGAGTATCTTTTGGTATATTTGTTCATGTCTGTTTTCGTCGTGTTAGGTTTAGTGTCAAGGGTCAAAGTTTCTTTTTGGCTAAAACAAATGTGAAATTTGGAAAACAGTGACTGCACGCTGCAGGCTGAGATGGCCATCCTGTGACTGGAAAGCAGACCTGAATTGGAAATTATAATTAAGCAGCAGGCCGCTCAAAATTCACGGTTGGCCAGAGATAAGGCTTGTGATCACCGATGAGGGCTTTCTTGTTGGCATGGTGGTTCACCTTGATCATATCTAGGTCAAGGTCATTGGTCGGGGCTCAAGGTAACGGGTATTTGTGGCAGGAAAAACATTTTTGGATACGCGTGCATGTTACATTGTGAGATGAAGGCACAGTCAAATGAAAAGTAGACCTGAATTTGAAACTGTAAGTAATAACAAAGTATTTATTGTGATCTCTAGTGAGGACTTATTAACTTTCTGGTCATACACAAGACATCTTTAGATTTACGTATATGTATTCCAACATGTTTTAGCAAACAATCTATCAGTGATGTTTTTAATGATTCCTGTTGCCGATGCAACATTATTGTTTGTTTTGTGATATGATTTTTCTCTATTGTGTTATGTTGTGCAGTGCTTTCTCATTTGTGATATGTTATGAAACTGAGATGCACAGTAATGTTTTCATTTTGAAGGCACTTCAGAGTCTTTTTCTAATGTTTTCACATTTATTGTTTGCACTCAAAGACGTTTAGAATAGTCTGTTTATTTTCATTCCCATTGCATTCAGTCATAGGGTTTATTTATGTGGTTATGCATGAAATGCAGCATGTTTTTGATGTGTAACTGACAGAGATCAGTCAAAAAGTATGTTTAATTAATCATTTCTGGTTATTAAATTGTAATGTATTAAAATTTTTGTTTTTTACCATAGACATGTTGTATTGAGATAGAGTCGATGGTGAACTGTGTTGTCTGACGATGTTCTGTGCCTAGTTTTGGCTTCAAGGGCTGTAAAGAGATGATCTCGCCCATTATGTTGCCGTTACCACATAGGGTAACAAAACCACCAAGCCAGACATGGCAATATTAACTTTAATTGCTTATTTTGTCTTATTTGTTGTGCTTATAACTTTCTGCTAGTGCTGGCCAAAGGATTCGGTTTAAAAGAAGATGTTCACACCATTTTTTCTTCTTTTTTTTGAATTTAGAGTTATGTGCAAAGTGTGTTAAATATTCCATGTCATTGCGGCCTGTGAATGTACATAACGTTATATCTTTTGCTGTCGCATGCCATTTTTTGCATTGGATTTGTGAGACCTTGAAATTCTACAAAAAGCTAAACATTTGCCGAATTTCCATAGCTATTTAGCAAATACGTTTAAGCAGATTAAGCAAATCGTGTCATGTGTTGATGCATGCTAATTAATAAGTGACGTTCAAGTGTTACTTTCTGCTCATTTTGTTAGGGATTCTGGTAGAAAATGTGGCTCAGTTTCCTGGTAGATATTTTATGCAGAAAGTATAAACACTTTTTGTCTTTTAAGAGGTCAGTACAGCAATATTGGCAAAGGAAACTGAGAGTGTGTTTGTCAGCACAGAGATTTGTTGCACATTGTGTACAGTTTTGTATGTGTATTGCACAGTGTTTTCTGCTACAGTGTGTGTGTGTGTGTACAGTGCTCATTGGCCATGTCTTTTATGATGGTCTGACAGCTACACAAGCCCTGCAAAATTAGCTAAATATCTTACTGGACATTTATCATGTTGTATACGTTGTTGCTAATTTGATGCTATGTTTCATGCTCTGAAAATTTGTCACACAGCATGAAAACCTAGGATTTTTTCTCATTTCATTTCAAACGTGTGCATTTTGTAAATGACAAAAACAAGATTTTAAAGGCGTGATATGACCTACATTGTGTTTAAAGCGCCGTTGAACTCCAACAAACCAACCGTGCTATTAATTTGTGGATTAAAACGTTAATATACATTGAAGTATTTTTAATGTGCAGTTTTGTTCATCCTGGCATATCAATAGCTCAGTGCTTGCTAGATGTTAAAATAAAGAAGTTCACTGTTACAGACACTCTGTGTTTGTTGAATCTTGTCAAGAGCTGTACGGCTGTACGAAATATTGCAGTACCCTTTTCACAATTTACATTAGTTGAAATATAATTTTACGCAATTTCTTATTACTTATGACCTAGATTGTGTTGAAAGTGCCGTTTAATCCCAACCAACTATCCAACTGTATGAAAAATCATATTTGAAAGCTTGCAATATGTGAATCACCTTGAAGGTCAGTGAACATCATCAGAAATGATGCTGTTTGATAGGTCATGTGTCACTTAATAAATTACTCATGTGTAACAACAATGTTGTTTTATTGCATTGTTTTCAATCTACAATGTGTTGCAAAAAACAGTATACCACCCCACCTTCAACGATAATTTTAACAGCGGTTGTCCGATTCCAGTGATTTTTGGTACAGTTATTACTGAGTGAATATACCATTGAAAAGTGGTATAATTTCCCACCTCACCTGATTAATGTACATGCCTTACTTTGGGAAACTTTAAAAGACTTATTGTGAACTTGTTATAGGACTGAAAAAGCTATGGACAAATAAAGTGTGATTATACCACGGTTCGATCGTATATTCTCTCAGTAATAACTGTACCATAAATTACTGGAATCAGACAACTATTGTTAAATTTTTGTTGGATGTTGGGTGGTATACTGTTTTGCAACACAGTCATGACTGCCAACAGTGTTATAGGCCACATAAACTTTTTGATTCACGTGTAAACATAGCTGACCTAAAGCATGCTATAATTTTCAAGCTGTGGGAAGGTATGGGTATTAGAAAGATGTCAAGTTCATCAGCACTTTCACAGTTTGATAGGGCATGTTAGAACATAAATCGGAAAGTCTATGTTGCCTATAATTTGAACTGTTGTATTGAAACTGCAGGACTTATTGAAGTCAGAGGCAGTCATTTACACTGTAAAAATAGTATCTGGCAAATGTTACGGCAGACCACTAATATGAAATGAACTACTCAGCAGCACCATTTTTGACAACTTTGCTTGACTTTTAAAAGGTCATTCACTTGCTGTTTTAAATGAGATTTTTCGTGCAGTTGTGACATACTGAGACACGGTCCTCTGCAATAGCTAAGCTTCTTGTTCGATGTTATTATTTGTATGTGCTTCCATAGAGTTGTGAATTTTTACTCGCGTGACGCTATTCTAGCGTGGTACCTGCCGACATCATGTGTCTGCTGTCTGTCTGTCACAAGTTGTTGTTCTACTAAGAGAGCTAAACCTAGAATCATGCAAACAGCGCCATACGATAGCCAGGGACTCTACGTTTTTATGTCAAAATCTCGGCGAAATTCAAGAGGTCACGCTCAACAGGGGGCGCCAATAACTGGTGGGGTAGGTTCAATTCGGCGATTTTTAGCCAATATCTTGCTATATCTCAGAAACAGTGCAAGATAGCGACAAAGTTACTGTTGAAGACTAATGGGAACTCATATGCGCTCTGTCGAATTGCGCTATTTTCAGTGACCTACGTCACATTTGGCATTTGGGTTGACTGTAGAAAGTGCTAACCCATGGATGACAAAGCATTCCTGAAAGGGGCGTGGTCAAGGTCACTTGACTCATTTAAATTTCGGTGGGCATCAACCATATCCCTGCAACAGCTGCAGCTACAGTCGTCAAATTTTGCACATAGGTAGGCTAGATAAAGTTCTGGCTTTCAGATGATAAACCACTTCTAAAATGGACATGGCCATGGTCGTGACACATTTTCAGTTTTGACGCCCGCAGTCATATCTCCGGAATGGCTGAAGCGAGAGTCACCAAATTTCGTACGCAGGTAGAATATACCAAATGCTAGCCTTGAAATGACATGCTACCGCATAATGGACGTGGTCAGGGTCACGTGACCCGTTTTTTAACTTTGCCTCCAATTGTATGCTTAATTGGTGATGCTATGCACTTCACATTTCGTCTGCTGTTCGATACAGAGGAGTACTGATGCATGCAGGATTGATTACTCGTAAAGGGATGTGTTTGGGGTCACGTGACCTCTGTCAATTTTGGGAAATAAGTGTGAATATCTCGGAAACGGTGCGAGATAGAAACACAGCTGAAATAGAACCAACGTGACCTTTCACGACCTTTAAAATCACTTTGCTGTTTGAAAGCTTTCTGTCTCGGGAAATACAGCACGTATTATCTACAATATGCACATGAATCGGAAAGCGCACTTGGTTTGTAATTTCAGCTATCTTTTTTGAACACAAAAAGATAGTTGAAAAAATAAATAAATAAATAACCTACCTAATTTCAATTTACTTATTTAATCTAAATCTACTGTTATTGTTATGTTTTTCTTTTTCAGCTATCTTACCCCCAAGAATTAATACTTATTGAAGTTTAATATGTATAATATAGTTCTACCTTAAAGGCACGATATGACCTAAATTGTGTTGAAAGTGTCGTTAAACTCTAACCAACCAACCAACTGCTAATAGCAAGTGATATATGGCCCAGTCACTAGAGACAATTCCGATGATGTTGAGTCACGTTCAAAGTCATTCCCTACTGGAAGTCATTAAGCCGTCAAATGTAATTTTTGCTCGTGCGACGCTATGTTTGCATGATATTTGCTGCCATTGCCTGTCCATCCGTCTGTTACAAGCTGGAGTTGTACCAAAACGACTACATGTCGGACCACACAGACAGCACTGCAGGATAGCCCAGTGGCTGTAGTTATTTTGATGCAAAAGATATCTACGATTATCTATCAAATTCCGATGGAATCACCCCAAATGGGGGCCCAAGATGCAGATGCGTAGGTAAAATTTGCGTTTTACGACCAGTCCATAATCCAAAAATCTTCGTCTCACATGCCTTACCATGGAAAATTTGTGTCAATCCGCCACGATGGTCCGCATCCGCAACAGTGCGCTGGCGGGAGAATACGCCTTGTCATCGACATTTGACTTTGATGCTAGTCCAAATCTGATGATCACAGTTACGGTCCCGTTTACATCAATATCACGTCACTGTTAGGTTCTTTCTTTTGATGGGGTTCAGTGTTGTGTGGAGTGGAACTGGCCGGTCATCATACCATTGAGAAATCCCATACAGCCGATGTCATGTCATCAGGTGTGATACACAGCGCATCACGGTCTTGCCAGGTAACTGCAGCGGCTGTGTGCTGTAGAGTTGTTGGTAGGCCGTTGAGGTGAATGGTCGCAGAAGTTATGTGGACTTAGAGGCAAGTGATGCCAGTTTTCTGGGCGTTTCTTGGAAGTACTGCATGAAGCAGTGTATTTTGTCAATTTGTCTGACGACTGATGCATGTAGACTACATCATCGTCGCTTTCTAGACTCTTGTGCTATGAGCCTAATGGCACGTGTTGGCAGGTTATGTGAAGAACTAGACATCTGGTTGTAGTTGTGGAGCTCTGGGTGAGCTGCTGTTGATGTAAAGCGCTGGATATATTTATTTTCCTATTATTCACAAATATCTGTAACCAGATTCTGTGTTGCTTGTTAAATTAGAAAACGTCCAGATCAGAACTGAGCCAGTTGAGCTGGATGAATAAGGATAATCTTCACTTGGACACTGTGACATTCAACGCGGTTGGTTGTATACTGGTACCCCATACTTGCTGTGCGATAGTTGAATGATGCGTGTACAAAACTATGCATGTAGCGGAATAAAACGTGGCAGTTACTGAAAGTGCTTCTCAGTCTAACAGGCGATCAATAGTACCCACAAACTCACAGTACTTGGTGTCACTTTTAACAGTTCATTATCCTTCAGTCAGCATATATATCTGTTTGCGTTATTCGTACAACAGTAGAACAACATTTCAACTGATACAGGGCGTTACACGGGTCTCTCAGCAATAGCTGAGCTTCTTGTATAAGGTTGTGTTGACAATCTTCAGGTGCAGTGAACAAATTCACCGCCACGTACATCAAATTGCATTGTGATTCTCTATACCAATAAAATTATTAAAATCAGTGTATTTTTTTCCAAGTTATTCAAGAACATAACAACGGCGTTTTTGAATAGTCTCAAAATGAGATGAATGGCAATTTCATCTGAACATCTTGCATATAGCATATGTTAGCGGTTTCGTTGTCTAGTGTAATTTATGATGCAGACGTTATATGAACTGAAGTTTAAAGCTTTTGAATATGTACATGTAGTGGCATTTGCCGCCGCTAGTTTCGTTTGCAGGCAGTTTGTTTTCACTGTAATACAATGTGTTTTCTGTCTCTGATTTCATTTGTATCATTACGTCTGACCACGTTATACATGCTTTTACTATACATCATATAGATAGTCGCAAGAACTGCAGACTGGTGCATTCATGTTATGGGGCCATCAAGACGGAGATTGCATGCTCATTAATTGGTTCTTTGCCTAGGTCGGGCCTAGTTTTCAAACCCATGCTGGGTATTGAGATAATACTGTATAAAACTGCAACTCTTGAATTTTGTTTGTCCAGTCATGATTATTTTATCGGTGGGCTGGCTTGTCCCATCTGGGATGTTCAGGGTTTGGGGTTTGTTGAATTGATGGGGTTCTATGCAATGCATATCATGGTACGTGATATGATCTAGTGTCTGTCCAGTTACAACTTAAAGTTCTCTTGACTATTGCTGATGTCTGCTGAATTCATGCGGTGAGACGTCTTTTGGTGAAAGGGTTAGTGGAAGACTAGTAGGCAATCGTGGCTTATCATTTATCAAGTGACGCTATTAATCAATGACCAGGTTCATAGACTGCTTGAACAAGAGGCGCAGCTATTGGCAAGAGACCAGCACAATGCTGTGTGTCAGTTGAAATGTTGTCAACTGGTGTACGAAATTCGCATCCTCTGTCTGCCATTCTGAGAACCGCTGGAAATGCACCCACTCTGCTCGTAACTGGTCGTCTTTCGCTAGTACGACTATCTAATTCTTGCGCGATATGACCTAAATTGTGTTGAAAGCGCCGTTGAATTCTAACCAATTACAGCCTAGGCCTAATTCTTGCATCAAAAAACACATACTCCAATTTAGTATCCTCGTCGTCTGACAAGTGGCAACCCCAAGCATGTCTGACAAAGGTACAATCCCCTTCAACCTCACCTAGATAGCTTTGCTTCTTTCTTCACGAATTCATTATCTGCCCCATAGCTATAGCATATAGCATGGGACAGATAATAAAATCGTTTTGCGTCTGTGCGTGTGTGTGTCTGTCCGTCTGTGGACACTCTCACGGTCGCATTTCTTCGCCGATTTTCACCAAATTGGACAGACGTGTAAACCCCCAAAGTAAGAACGAATTCGTTGGGGGTCAAGATCACCCCACCCCTTCCCCTATTTTCTCCCTAAAAGCCCCAATTTTGGGGCGTGAATAGGCTTTTTCAAGCCAAACTCGCGAAATCGAAAAACGTGCATATTATCAAAACTACTGCATCGATTCCAACCAAATTTTGCAGGTGATAAAGACCACCAAATGCCCTTCATGGGTGGTCCCCACACACGCATTACAAATCGAAGATGGCGGACGGCCGCCATCTTGGAAAAATCGAGAAATCGTTATATCTCAGCCGTGGTTCGAGCGATTTTGACGGAATTTGACAAGATGATACATTTCGAACCTGTCGACCGTTCCGACCCTTAAAAAGTTTAAAATTTTTACAAATCCAAGATGGCAGATGTTCAACCATCTTGAGCGTCCCGACCGTTAAAAATCTGAAATTTCAAAAATCCAACATGGCTGCGGCCGCCATCTTGAGAAATCTAAAATAGCCATATCTCGGCCGCGGTTTGACCGATTTTGACGAAATTTGGCAAGATGATGCATTTCGAACCTCTTGAACGTCCCGAACGTTAAAAATTTGAAAATTTACAAATCCAAGATGGCGGCGGAAGTCATGGACTTGTGAACTCGGCTATGGGACAGATACTATGTTCCACAGAACGTATTTCATTTCTTGTTCATTCTAAATCTACTTTCATTATTATATTTTTCTATTTTCAATTATCTTACCCCAAGAATTATCCCTATTACGTCTTAATATTTTAATATTTACAATATAGTTCTAACGTCTACCTTAAAGGCGTGATATGACATGAATTGTGTATGAAAGTGCCGTTAACCCCTAACCAACGAACCAACCAGTCTTATGCAAATTAATAGAGTGCACTGCTAAATCTCACCTCAGTTATAAACTCATTTCCAATAAACTACTTAATATTCACTACTGGATAGCCCAGGGATTCTAGTGTTCTGGTGGCAAAGATCTGGACGAAATTCCAATTGGGTCACCCCAACGGTGGCAGCATGCAAATAGAGCTGGGTAGGTTAAAATCGGCGATTTTCGACAAACATCTTAGAAAAGGTGCATGGCAGGGACATAGTTAATGTGGAACACTAATAGGAACTCGTCTACGCTTTATCGAATGGTGCTATTTCCAGTGTATTTCCAGTGATTTCCAGTGACCTTGAGTGACCCTAACTACTCCAAATCACCTCGTTTTCGATATTTTGTATCATATTTCATATCTGCCTAATGGGTGGAGATAGAGAGTTAAAAATTGGTAGGTGGGTTGATCGTAGCAAGTCCTAGCCCACGGATGACAGATCATCCCTGAAAGGAGCGTGGTCAGGTCACGTAAACCTATTACATTTTGATTGGCACCAACCATATCTCTTGAAGAGCTGAATCTGTAGTGGTCAAATTTTGTACACATGTAGGATATGTCAAGTACCAGCAAGAAATGAAATACGTTCTGTCAGATTTTGTACACAGGTAACTATATAATGTATCAAATCCTTGCATATGGATGACAAACCACCCCTAAAAGCGGCGCGGTGAGCATCACACGAGTGACATGACCCATGTTCAGTTTTAATGCCCGCAATCATACCGTATCTGCGGAACGGCTGAAGTGAGAGTCACCAAATTTTGTACGCAGGTAGAAGTAGAATATATCAAATGCTAGCCTTGGGATGACAGACTACCCCTATATAGGGCGTGGTCACGGTCACGTGACAAGTTTTCTTAAATTTTGCTTCCACTCCACCCCTAAATCATAGGAGTCGGTGAGACGAGGAACTTCAAATGTCGTATACTGATTAATGCAGAGGTTTACTACTGCATGAATGATAGATTACTGCCGAAAGGGCCTGATGTGTTTATGGTCACGTGACCTCTTTAAATTTTGGGAAATAAATGATAATATCTTACAAACGGTACAAGATAGACTGATAGAGATCGACATGGTTGCCATGGATGTCTAATAATAGCCTAGAGATATGGCACGGTGGCGCCAATGCCATTGATTAATTTTGAAGGCCATTTGTAGTTTGAAACCTTTCTAACTCCCACGCATCGTAAAACATAGCATGAATTTACTAACACAGCGTTTGAATCTGCGGTTGCTGAGCTTTTTGTAACATTTAACTGACGGATTGAGTGTGCGTTTCCTCTGCGACAGCTCATCTTCTTGTCACGGTTTTCAGTGTGATTTTGAAAAATCCTCTTTGCCCGAATCAGATGAGGAGTTTTTTTCGTTAATGAATCAGGTATGTAGTAAGTTTAACAGTAAAAAAATCCTTGTTGGAGATTTCAATTTTACCCACATTGACTGGGC
>Ga0209780_1000668_pt1 | contig 19413 bp, 13 predicted proteins | sample WorMetexBAHAMAS2_FD_187384 | JGI IMG/M metagenome (GOLD analysis project Ga0209780, IMG submission 187384) | Marine gutless worms symbiont microbial communities from Max Planck institute for Marine Microbiology, Germany - Inanidrilus exumae... | ecosystem: Host-associated > Annelida > Digestive...
TCGTTTTGATAAGAAGTCGTATATAAGCTTTCGATTGGTACAAATATCGGTGACCTTGAATGAAATTAAACGGCAAAAATCGCAAAATGGCCCTTATTTTGCGTTATTTTACCGAATTTGGTAGTGCCCGGGGCGCATTGCTTAAAAGTGGTTGACAAAGCCATAACTATGGGCAATTTACGATTACTGTCTACTATCTAGTAAACGTCTGCAGAGGGACCGCGCGACTCCCACGGCATAAATATTCTATAACAGCAAGGTGGACTGTAGCATATTCATAAACTCAAGACTGAATGCGCAGTACTTGGTTAGCTATCGTCTAATTGGTTAAACGAAGTAGGTTCTCTTTTTTAGTATTTTGAAGTACGTACGTGCCATATCGTCGTAAAAAGTTGACGTTTGCTATCTCATCTCCTATATGAGTTCTTGTATAACCTTGGTTTATACAACATTAGATAAACTGTGGGTATTTTTTCTAAATAATTTGTTATATAAGGATTGGTGGTTGGACGGTTGAAGAATGAAGAATTAACAATGTGCACACAGCACGTACTACAGCTTCTGTAATAGTGCTATAAGTGTTACTTATAGACTGACAATGTTTGATCACATCACTGCACTCTGTCAGTCTGACTACTACCAGCTTTGTCAGCTGTGACCGGTGGCTCGAGGACTCTCTGTAGCAGCTGCCAAGACCCTAGTCTGGGCGTTCGTATCTTGTCACCTCAACTACTGTAATGCACTGCTTTGTGGTATCACGGACAACTTGTTCCGGCGTCTGCCTTCGATTCAGAACATGGCGGCGTGCCTTTTTGACAGGCGATGCGACCACATTTCACTAGTTCTATCGTGCTTGCACTAGCTGCCAGTGAAGCAACGGGTTGTCTTTAAACTGGCTTGTCTTCAAATCGCTGCGTGGCGAAACCCAATTGCGGACGACTGCCAGCTTATCGCTGACTCCAAACGCCGCTGTCTTCGCTCGGCTGATGCCAATGCCCTCACTGTCCCACGAACTAACACTCAGCTTGGAGACGGGCTTTTCGGTGGCGGGTCCAAAACTATGGAACAGTCTTCTGGCTACACTGCGACAGCCTGACGTTGAATTCTAGCAGTTCAGATGACTTTTGAAGACATTTTTATTTGCCGAGGCTGCAGCGCACTAGTGACTTTTTGTTTTTAATGCGCTGTGTATAAATTGATTTACTCACTTACTCACTCACTCACTTTTGTTGAAAATGATATAAATAGTACTGCTGTCATTGTGTATTTATCGGTATGCACATTTCACATGTTAGTTTACTTTTAATGTCAGTTTTGTGAGTGCTTTTGTGCTTATACTGTTGAAGAAATAAGTAGTAGATATTTTCCTGAAGGAAGTGAAATTGTCAGATTGGTGGGTTGGGTGGGTGTTGGTGTTAACTTTGTTATGTAATTTATAGATGGAGTGACCAAAGTCATATAACACATTATGTGGAGTATATAGTAAATGGTTCCCAAATGTGCAATTTTAGCATTATTAGGTCGACTTCCAAACTTTGGAAGTCGACCTGATACTATGGGTGGCAACTTTCCGTCTGTCCGTCCGTCCGCAAAAAGTTTCTTCGATTTCGACGAAATTTGGTATACAGGTAGTACTCGATGAGAGGTGCACAACGGTATGACCTTGACCCGGATCCAAGGTCAAGGTCAGGAGCCCATGAAAGTCAGAAATTCGACCATTTTGGACCATTTCCAAACTATCTCCTCCCCCATTTATAATTGGGGGCTGGCAAATGACCGCGGATTCTTAAACTAGTGGGCAATATCTAAAATTTAACCGGTCAGGTTTCTGAAATTCGTCCTCGTTTTTCATCACGTGACCTCTGAACTTTGGTCCTAACCACGTCTGACAAGTTATTTTCTCAAGTTTATGCGATCTCTATTAAACTTGGTATACAGGTAGTACTCGATGACAGATGCACAACGGTATGACCTTGACCCGGATCCAAGGTCAAGGTCAAGGTCACAGGGACCCGAAAGTTGCAAAATCACCCAAATTCAAAGTCTATCTCCTTCGTCAAAATTCGATCAATCTAAAGGCTGATGGTAGATTATTACACTACAGGACAATATCTAAAATTTAGCCGGTCAGATTTTTGAAATTCGTCCTCGTTTTCCGTCACGTGACCTCTGAAGTTTGGTCCTAACCACGTCTGACAAGTTATTTTCTCAAATTTATGCGATCTCTATAAAACTTGGTACTACTCGATGACAGATGCACAACGGTATGACCTTGACCCGGATCCAAGGTCAAGGTCACAGGGACCCGAAAGTTGCAAAATCAACCAAATTACGCCAAGCGGTATCGCATCACAAAATGCGCTGCAAAATTGGGCTTTTACTACACAAACTGAGATTTCAGGCACAAAGTTGTGCGAATCAACATTTTCGTATCTTATTTACTCAAAACAAACGTAAAATAAAGCGCATTTTTGCAGATGTTTGTCGATAAACAATCGTCAATTCGCGTTAATCAGCGGCAATAGCGTGCACGTGGTTCAGCCTACTTCCGTCAAAAACTTGATGTATTTATGACATGAATATTCATGACCACTTAGTTTCCGGTGGAGGTAAAATATAAACAACAACTAAGTTATAAGTGGAATTTCAGAGAAAACGTTTCAGTCTTGGCTTAAAACACTCGGTCCAAATGGAATTTGGATTCGTGATGAAATAATTGACAAAAGTGCGGTGTGCATATGGTGTGTACTTTGTGCAAAACACCGCGAACGTCTATGTTCGTTTCGCAACTTCAGCGACGCCTTCGTCAGCGGCATTACTGGCTCTGCTCTCAAACGTGATGCACTGCCATTTACAATGGGAGCTGGCAAATGACCACTGATTCTTAAACTACAGCACAATGTATGAATTTGTTCCGGCCGGATTTTTGATAATTGCCCTAGTCTGCCCTACCGGAAGTCGACCGTCAGTCCCCGTACGGAACTAATTTTATAATATGTAAACAACCGATAACAGTTATCACTGTCCCACCTACACAGAGTGTAGGGGAGGACCTGACTAGTAACGGTTGCTGGCGTCTGTCGTCGTCGTCGTTTGTAACACTCGTATATGCAACGTAACTTACCCATTTTAACTTTAGATTTGGCTTGTGTCTTGCATGGCAGGAGGTTCTTGGCTACTACGAGATATTGCGTGCTGAATTTCCGAATGCACGGCTGCAAGCTTCACGCCTTGATGATTTCTTTGACGCTGCACAAGTGCTTCATTCCAAACTGCCAGTTGTGACGTCTGAGTTGGGTGACACTTGGATCCAGGGAGTAGCATCAGATCCACGCAAGTGTGCAGAATATAGAGCAGTGTCCAGAGTCATGCGCGACTGTCTTGCGGCTGGTATGAAACTCCATATTAGCTTGTATTAGTGCATATAAAATAAAACGACCAATACTGGTCGACATTTGTTTAGCTTATTGATTTGTAGCCTGAATGAGTTGATTAACTGTGAATTGTGTCTTATGTACAGGAGCTTGTTTATTAAGTGATCAGCGTGTTAGGAATTCAAGTCGGTTTCTGATAAAACTGCCGGAGCATACGTGGGGTTTACCAGCTGAGCCTGACCTCTTGCACTGGTCAAACAAGCAGTTTCACAAACGGAGAGACGGTATGATGTCCTGTCAATAACTAGTCTTTATTATCATGTTTTAGTTTATGTAACATACTTCTGTTAGTTTCGGTTTCTGCTTCACCTGTTTAGTTTTTCGGAATCACTTCACATTACGTTGCATCTCCGGATCTCCCAGGAGTGAAATTGGTGATTTGTGGAGCATGTGGATTTGGATAATATATGTCACTGATGATTTAAATGATGACCTGTTACGTTCTGCTAACATGTCACTCATTGTTTGTCTATTAGAAATGTACTCCATTGCAACAACAACAACTGGAAAGCGGGGCAGAATCCAACATATAGCCCGCCCAGCATACACATTGTGCGACTGCATTTCTTACTTACCTACAGACCTCTGAACTATAAATAGTTATTTATCTATTTATAGTTCAGTGCTACGGACTAGCTATGCTACTGCCACTCAGCGACTGACCTTTAACCAACACGGTGCATGTATTAGCCTCCCTGCAGTCACCACCCATGCAAATGAGTCATAACCATAAGATCTCTGATTACTGGACCAGAGTTCACCAAATGTTTAGCCATCAGAATTTTTGATTGACGTTGTTAAGCAACAATTCGCACTGCGATCTGTCCACCCATTGTCGAATAAGAGGGATGACATTAAAAGAAGAAAGTAACACAATGAAAACATATGACATTAGATGCATGACAAAGCCCAGCATGAGCCCGTTCGGCATTGTCATTCTAGACTAGACTGTAAGCTTGTGCCACTACATAACGCCTGCCAAAGTTTGCCTGCTGTCTGTTATATAACGTCCATGCGGTAAGGCTAGCAGTGTCTCCAAAAACGAAAATTTAGGGGGTGGGCAAAACCTCGCCGACCGTTCTCAGCCGTTTTTGGACCAAAGTTCACCAAATGTTGGGCATGTAGGGGAGTCTCTGTAGATTGACGAGTTTTTTTCGATTGTGGATATCATGTTCCATTGCAGAGATATGTTCGGTCATAGTACAAGGTTTGTCAAAAAAAAGCATTTTTGCCCCAAGCCCGTTCGAGGTAAATGCCTGGGGAGTTCGGACCAAATTTTTTAAAAGCAGTAAATAGCAGTCATAACTGAATGTGTTTCCAAGTTTGGTTGAGATCCGTTCAGTGACCTTAGAGATTGGGCATCAAAAACAGAAAGAAAGAATAAACCACAGGAGTTAAATATAAGCCCTTCGGCATCGCAGCCATGTGGGCTAATTAGCCCAATCGTGGCATCACGATGCCGCCAGGCTAATAAATGACAAGTACACCTGTCTTCGGGGATAGCCGTATATCCACACATGCCGATCCTACGTCCTCGCGCCGCGTGATATTCCATGAATGGCACATCTCTAGCGTGAATTTTATGTTGTCGCTTGTCTATGCTAATGTTTACATTGGGGTGGGTGTGCACTGCACACTCGCCGATTTGTTTGATTTTGGGCTTCTGGAGAGCAAAGTTCCCAAAATGGGAGATTCTGTGCCCAAGACACCGATGAACCACCATGCCAAAATTTGACGCCGCTAGCTTTATCCTCGCCGGAGAAATCCGTAATGGTACAAAATTACAAGCAAACAGTAACCGGTATATCCACACTTTCCTATCGGCATATGTTGATGAATATTCTAACTTGTAATACGCATTTTGTCACGGAAATCTCGAACTGAAAGCGCAGCAGCTGCCAGGTGGACAGATGGATTGTGTCAGTGAGTAGCCATTTGTTACAACTCCACTATGTGCCGTTGATTATGCACTGTCTAAAAAAAGTGTCCCACCTTTGATTTGCTATAACGTCCACATACATCTGCAGATTGTGATAATTTGTGACAAACTAAGTAATCACATGATGTTTTATTTTTCCACTAGAGCTGTTAACGGTTACCTGGTCCTAAATGGCGGACCTGTCACAATTACTGCAGTAATTTTTCCCGTTACCTCACACAAATCTGTATCTAGTGCAACCAGCAGAATAATCTGACAGCCGGGGTGTGCGGCGCTGCTACACGTCTGCGTGTCACTCAGCAGCTCCACGTCACCTGGGCCCTAGCTGCAGATGGGCTGGCTGCACCCAGAAACAGACCACATGCTGTAACTGCTCTTTGTTGTATAGTTTAGTCACGGGTATTTTGCTAAGGTTGCACCATTTCACTCTGTTATTGAACTACATGTATTTCATAATTTTGAATTCTTGTTTTTAAATGTTATTAAGTAGAAGTTTAAAGTCATTATTTGAATGTTTTAATGCATTGCACACACAATACCACGTTTTTTGTCATCTGATGACTGCCTTCATAGACTATTGTTTATTCTGAGCTACTCGGTTTTTGTTTTTAGTTTTTACTAGTTTTTTCGTTTCTGTGCTGTGCGCTAGATTAAACTGGCCGTCTCTTCAGATTTTGAGCACACGTAGTTTACCGTATCGCATCATATCGTTTTGTGTCATCACTGTGACATTGCTAGTGTCACTGATATCAATCAAGCCCAAGCCACTCTGCCAGTATGCCAAAGTACACCAGACCAGCGGTTAACTGGTGAACCGGTCGTTTTATGCACGTTTAACTGGTCACAATAAGTGGGCGATCTTAACAACTTTGTTTCCCATCTCACCTAGCTAGTGCTTGTGCACTTCCTGGAAAACATGGAAACAAAAATTACATCTTGTCACTCAAATGCTGTAAAAACAAACGCTGCTTAGTTTTACAAACTTATTAACTAGCAACTTGTATTCACGCTGCTGTATGTCTCCTCAAATCTTGTAATAATAAGGTCAGCTCTTGGCTCTTGGGGGACATACGGTAGCTCTGGAGGAAGGAAGTTGAGAATTTTGTGCTGCAACAGTTTGATTGTGTTGCATGCACAATGTGCCAGTATGCTGAAAGACTTCTAATTGTCATCCAAGACATTGGCTAACGTTGTTGAGATAGTAAGATTTCCCCGTAACACACAAAAATTGCGTTACTGACTTTCACTCCAGGCTTGAAGAACAACTCCCATTTTTTCACACAGTGATTAACATTGTTACAGACTTAGCACACACTGATTGTATGCATAAGAAACATGTTTGGTAATGATCATGTTTGGTGCATACAGTCAATTATTTTGCAAACAAAGGGTGGTTCAGCTGTGAAGAGTTGATATTTTTAATGTGTTTTGTGTTTGTTTGCCAGCATACAGCGTTTAAGTGATAATATGCCATGTCCCGTGTCATCAGGTAGTTAAGAGACGTGGGAGAATGAAGTACTTTTTGATTGCTGACTTCCTCAGTCATATTTTTGCCAAAAATTATCAAAATCGGTTGCAGTTACAGGGATTCAGAGGTGGGATGTTTTTTGAGATGCAGTGTGGTTATGCTGCATGTTCAAATGTATGTGTGGATGGTGCAAAAAAAACCAAGGCATTGTCCTCTGATGCTGCTGCTGCTGCTGCTACCATATTAAGCCATTATACGGGTCAACATGTGTTAGCCAGCTTTCACTGGAGTATTTAGTTGGAGCAGAGTTTTACTTCTGGCATGCCGTTGCTGACAACAAGTAGCATTTGGATTAGGGAGATGATGCTAGAGTTTTACATTCACCGTCTCTGCACCATCGTGTCCCTGAGTGAAGGCAAGAGTGAAGTGGCTCGTTTTGATTCAGAATTTTTGTGCCACTTACGGTAGTCATGTATTTATTGGCGTGCACATTTCACAAGTTGGTTTACTTTTAGTGTCATCACTTGTTTCACGAATGATTGTGTCCGTGACCTCGGCGTTTTACTGGATAGCTCATTGAGCATGCATCAGCACATCACCAGAGTGACATCAACCTGTTTTTTATCTCCGACGGCTCGGCAAGCTCAGACACATACTCGACATCGAAACCCAGAAGCGACTTGTCTGTGCTCTAGTATTAACTTTTGTAGACTACTGTAACTCTGTGCTCGCCGGTTTATCAGACTCCGCACTAGCACCGTAACAGCAAGTACTCCATGCAGTGGCGCGGTTTGTCCTTGACCTGCGACCACGAGATTATGTCACAGCCGTACTTTAGTCACTTCATTGGCTGCCGGTGCGCCAGCGCTTCACGTACACGTTGTGCATATTGATGCATGGTGTAGCCTTTTATTACGTGCCGGCATAATATCTACGGGACGCCGTCGTGCCACTTTTGATACAGCCGAAGTGCATCTGCGGTCGGCGGACATGGGACAATGCGACATGCCACGGGTGTCATCTTTGGCTGGTTCAAGAGCATTGTCTGTCGCCAGTCGACAAGCCTGGAATCAACTCCCTGCATCTCTTCGTCACATGAACTGTGTCGCAACTTTCAAGCGTCGTCTCAAAACTATACTATTTATGGCGGCGTATTGTGTGGTTGATAATTAACAGCTGCTAACTTAATATGTAACTGCTAACCATTATGTAGCACCACTTCATTTTTTTACATATTTAATAAGCTTAATTAACTTTTTACATGTATATCACCGCTGTCTAATATTGTAAGGGGTGCTATACAAGTACCTCATTGTGATTATGATTATGCCTATACAGTTACAGAAATTTTTCACGTAACATTTGTCTGGCTAAATGACGCGATGTCTCGTACTTATGAGTTTGAATGTTACTGCCGTTGCAGTTGATCCAAATTTCACATTTGTGGCCAAATCGTGGCAGGAACAAAGACGCTATACACATGTTGCTATTGAGGCACTTGACAATCATCCGGTAGTTGCAAACATAACGGACGAACTTGTTAAAATATCTCCGCAGTGGCCTGACCTTAAGGGTGAGTAATAATAATAATAATAATAATAATATACACATTTGTATAGCGCCATATGGTCAGAGGCGCTGAAATTGATGATAGTGTTGATTTGGTGACAATGTCGAAACAAACCAGCTATTTACTGTCTCTAATACATGGTTTTTTGGAGCCACGTGAATTAGTCCTCCCCCAAATGCCACCTGATTGATTCAGCCATTTTCGCACAGCTCATCTGTGATCATCACAACACACGACAGAGACCAATTCACATGCAACGTTTGTAGAAATAGGCTGCATCTGTTGCACGGTATGCAGGCGACGTGACCTAAAAAAAACTATGCAAACTTACGCTACTATTAATTGAACCTTTGGCTTTTATGAAAAGGCCTAGCTGAAATATATATTTGAGGCTTGTAATTTTGCTTCATGTGGGCTTGGGCAGTCCTCCCTTCCCTTTTATCCCTTCACTTCCCTGCCTTCATTAAACTCCAACTAACTAACTAGCCTGTAGTCTTAGTAGTTTATCAGAATGTAGACAATACAGTTGTGATACTTTGACTACTTTCTTTTCCTGGTAGTGGTGTAAAGTATTGCAATCAGCGTGTCTGTCTGTCTGTCCACTCCCATATCTCAAAAACAACGCGTTTAGATTTTACCAAATTTTCTATACATGTTACCCGTGTCTGCGGGCTTTGTCCTCCTCTGATGGCGGTGCAGTATAAGTTATTTGCTTATGGGTGTGTGGATGACATCACGTTTTCACATAGTGGAGTAAATGGATCAGAATAAAAGATGACACGTATTTTGTCCAGTTCACCATTTGGTAGACTGGGGCGAAGTATATCGTTACTGTCTGTGAACGCATTTTGTTGGTTTTTTCTCTGTATGTACATGCAGCCTTGCAGACATACATGCCATGTGTTTTATCATTGCTGTTCGTCAGTGTCATGTTATAGTTTGCTTCTTGTAGACGAATGATTGTCGCTGAGAACGTTTATGTTCCGTTAGTGACGTGTCCTGACAGTGATCTCCTTGTACGAGTAACTCGAGATCTGTGTCCTTGTGTAGGTTATAGAGAAGTTGCCGACAAACTCCAGGTGTTCTCGTGTAGTAACAGCAGCGTGAAACAGCTGCAGTTTGGCGCTGATGGATCAATTGTTGAACTCAACACCACTGTAGGCTGCTCTCGTTGTTGATAGGTTTTGTTGCAAGTTTGTTATTTTTGTTTAAATAGCTTATTACCGTCATCATGCGCAAAGTGCAGTGCAAGTGTTTCAGTTACTCGGCGCGAGTATGAGGTTTTTCTTCACGAGCGACACATTGCACCGATTGGGGTGAAATGATGTGCAGAGTCGACCTTTGGCCTACTCCTCCATGCCAAATTTTACCCCCTTTGTGCAGGGATGGGGGCGTGTGGTCTAACAACTGACAATTTTATGCAATTTCGTAATATAAACACCTTACTTGAGCGTATCCCTTGGGCATTTTGATGAAATTTTCTGGGTTTGTGGTGGGGCGAAAAAACTTGATGTTTTTAGGTCCGTCACAAAATGACAAAGTTTGTGAACTCCATTTCGCCATGCAGGTGTTGAATTCTAGAAAAGGTTTTGTATTGTCGTAGTTGTTCACCCATCTCTATGGCGCCACAACAGAATGTTGAAGTTGAAATTGGTAAAATTTGGAATTTTTCTGCCCCTTAAGGGCGACACAGTGAACTGATCAAGATGAAATTTTACATGTGAATGTAGTGCGTGGGTATACTCTTGCATGCCGAATTTGGCCCAGATTGGCCAAGGTTTGTGGGTACAGAAGCCCCAAAAAATCCAAAGTCGATGGTTAGGTTGTGAATGGTTATATAAGATTTGAATTTTTTGCCTCGGAGACATGAGGCAATGCACTAGGTGAATTTAAATTTTGTACGAAAAAGCACACTTGATATTTACTTATTTGCGAAAAATATGATCGTAATTGCTTTAAGAATGTGGTGCAGTGCCCCCAGAATGTATCATTTTAGTGGTTTGCATAAGAAACAGACCATCTTATTTATGTAGCTGATGTGCACGAAATCACGGGACTCTGCAGAATGACGTCACTCATGACGCTTATTGACATATTGTGCAATTTTGATGTAAAACAGGTAAAAATGCGAATAATTTTCAAATAGCATGTATTTTGCACGTGCTACCTGGGTTACAGCAACTGGTCCTAGGGGTCGCTGCTTACGGTTTTTAGTTTGGATCTATTGTCATTACTGTTTTACTGGAGTCACTATATTTGACTTGATAAAATATTGTTATGACTTACTGCGATGTTACCATTTGTTATGTTGTTAATCAGTCTCTCTGCTTTTGTTATACAGACGGGTTGGTCGTGCACAGATCACTGTCATCTTGGCTATTTTGTGTATATGAGCTTCAACGAAACTGATTACAGTAGCTTCGGCAAGGTTTATAACTACAACAGTTTTAGTGCTGGCTTCCACAAAGGCAATCTGACAGCAAATGCTCACCCTGAAAGCAAGACATGGTCAACGTCGATGGTTCATCTGTACCGCAGTAAAGGTGCGATTAGAGCAAGTGTGTCGAGTTTGTAGTATGAAAATGAAACTGATAGCGATAGAAGTTCTGATTAGGGCTTTTTGACTTGCTTTTTGTACCACATTGTGTAATAGTTAGCATCAACATTGCTAATGTAGATGAATGCATGTATGTATGTATGTTTCAATGCAGTAAAAACTTTACATTAGTTAACATAAACAGATTTACGGAAGGACAAGGAGCTCGTTTATCATAGAGAGACCACACAATGTGCTAACTTACTCAATCTGTTGAAATCCTGTCAACTGCTCCACAACTGTATGAAAATCGCATTTGAAAAGGCTTGCAATATGTGAATAACCGAGAAGGTCACTCAAGGTAATTGAAAATGGTGCAGTTTGATAGGGCATATATAATGATACACCTGTGCACTGGTTTGCTAGCATGATATTTGTTGTCATCGCATGCCCATCTGTATGTCTGTCCATTCGGGGGTGGAGGGGAAGGTCTGGTACCATGGGCGGGATGTCCCCCGGATGCTTCTTTTTAGTTTTACCTAAGAGAAGCATTCCAAAGCCAGACCAAGACAGAAAAAGATCTTATGCAACGAGAGTCGTTAGGCACTGATATGTTATAGGAACTGATGAACAGCAATTACATGAGGTATCACATTGAACTGATAAATAGGTCTTGTGGTCATTGGTTAGTTTACACCTAGTTTTAGGCGCTAGCGTAATAACTTAAATGAGCCTTCCCTATCCTTTCCCATTTTGGGTCGGCGCCGAACAAAAAGGCAACGAGGTCGGGACGTTACTGTACCGTTGCCGTCCGTTACCAGGCGGAACTAAATCTTCACCAAAGAAGTTGTCTTTGATATAATCTATTTTTGTGCTGAAAGGAGACATTTAATCTCCCAACCAACCAACCATGTTTGTTCTTCATCACAAGCGGGAATTTTACCAAACCGGCTAAACATAGGATCAGGCATGTAGCCCAGGCATTCTTTTATTGTGCGAAAGATCTGTACAAAATTCCGATGTGATCACCCCCAACAGGGGCGCTAAATGTAGGTGGGGTAAGTAAAATGGTATTTTTCGACCAGTCGAGAAGTCTCCGGTTCAGACGTCTTACCACCAAAAATTTGTGTTTATCTGCCACGGTGGTCCATATCCAAGACGGTGCACTGGTGGAGGAATATGCGGTGTCATCAACAACTTTGGTGGTAGTTGAAGTTTGTTGATCACATTTACGGTCCAGTTGACATGTATGTTTCACAGAGCATCACATGCTCGCTGTGCAATAGTTGAGCCTACTGCAATGATGCATTTACAAAACTATGCAGGTAAGCGACTACAACGTGGTAGTTGCTGAAAGTGCTTCTCAGGCTGACATGGGGATCTGTGTGCATTATTTGAACAACAGTAGGACAACATTTCAACTGACACAGAGCGTTGCATGGGTCTCTCGGCGACAGTGGAGCCTTTTGTTTTTTAGGTCGACTCTTCAGAGTTGACCTAATAAAGCCAGTCTCAAATGTCCGCGTACATACGTACGTCCGTTTAGAAAAGTTTCTTCGATTTCAGTGAAATTTGGCATGTAGGTAGAAGTCGACGAGTGATGAACGACGGTATGCAGTACGACCCGATCCAAGGTCAAGGTTACGAGCCCTTCAAAGTTCGAAATCCAGCCATTTTAAACAGCTATCTCCTCCACCATTTCAAATGGGATCTGGCAACTGACCACTGATTCCTAAACTAGGGCACAATATCTAAATTTGATCGGGACGGATTTTTGATACTTGGCCTAGTTTTTATGTCACATGACTTTGAATTTGGCAGAAATGTCAGTTGCGAAGAGTCGACCGTCAGTCCCGTACGGGGCTAATTTATTTTAAATAGTGGTGTGTAGTAATAACGTTTTTATCTTGTACCATTTCTGAGATATTACCGCTTTTACACTGTACGTGACTGCCTGTAATATTAAAAAGTCATTCAGCTTTGATACGACAGTTGAAATTACAAGCCATAGAGTTTTTTATTCATACGTAAACATACCATAGTTAATGCATGCTAAATTTCCGGAGAACACCGTTAACAACAAACGTGAAGATGTAAATACAGAATCTCATGTTTGAGACAGTAGTCAATCACAGTGAATTACAACCCATTATACCACTCCAGACACTATGGCAGACGTAGGACTAAATGTAGGTCCTGAAATAATTGAAGATAATGCAGTTCAGTCGATAGTTTATTCACCTTATGTTATTGTTTGGTATATTTTTATCAAGAACACTCGTGTGACTTTTACGTGAACGTACGAATGACTGATTATCGAGCCGTTGTCTCATATGGTGCTCCTGCAACTATTTGGATAAGGTACACTGTGCGACCAGCTGGAGCTACTGAAAATGGTATCAATATTTGCTGATTTTTGTTTTAACTGAACCTGTTGAATTTTGTAGACTTGTGAACTTGCATAGTGAAACTGTTTTGCATGATAAGATGGAAATGCGTTTAGAGTTTTTATGTTGTGAGTACTATTTGCTAATGAATGTTATTGATAAGATATGGTTCTGTTACATCCCATTTCTATTGTAACTGTACTTTCATGTATAGATTAGATGCTTGCCATCATCCATGGGCCTACTTTACCAAATATGTGATGCCTGAAAATTAGTTTTTTTACTGTTTTTGATTATTTTCAGTGTTCAGGCGAGTTTGATGTTTGGATTTTAATGCTATATGGAATAGCTCTGGTTGTAGTTATGCATTATGAAATTTTCAAAGTCACTTTTTTGTTGTAAGAATTCTAACAATATATTTGTTTATGTTGATTGTTATGTTATTGTTTTCAGTGCATTATGACAGACAGTAAAATTCCTGATCTAGCTATTTCCAAACGTTTATGCGTAAAACGTAGTCGTTTCATTGCTTTGACACTGTCACTTGGGTAATGCAAAGGACAATGGCCTCAAAAAAACCATTTATGCCACTTTTCCCCCAAAGGTTCTTTTCCGTAACAAATGGAGTAAGAATGGAAAGGCAACTGGCTTACCTAGATTCACATGAGAAACAGCCGATAAGATGCAGGTAGGTATGTGGACAACTGGTTCCTTGGCCTCATGCATATTCAACAAAGAAAGTAGGCTGGGCTCCTTAGATGAAGGTCAGCAGTTGTATTATGTGATCGTTTTTTTGTTACTTTGAATATAACGAAATGCGTCAGTGAAGATCATATTGTTGTCATCACTGATACGTTTGTAGCGCTTGGATTACAAATAAAGCCAAGATAAGTGATGCACTGCAAAGTAAAAAGTTCAAAACAATATTAAGAAGATAGTTTTTTGGTCGATTTCTCGACAGTCGACCTAATAAAGCCCGTCTCAAATGTTCGTTCGTCCATACGTGTGTACGTTCGTATGTACGTACGTCCACAACAAGTTTCTTCGATTTTAATGAAATTTGGCGTGTAGGTAGAGCTCGGTGAGTGATGCACGACGGTATGTAGTATGACCTGATCTAAGGTCAAGGTCACGGGCCCTTCAAATTTGAAAATCCGGCCATTGTCATAAGCTATCTCCTCCGCCATTTACTATGGGAGCTGGCAACTGACCACTGGTCCTTAAACTAGGGCACAATATCTAAGTTTGATAGGGCCGGATTTTTGATATTTGGTTTAGTTTTTGTGTCATGTGACTTTGAAGTTGGCAGAAATGTCAGTTGTGAAGAGTCGACCATCTGTTCTGTATAGGGATAATTTATTTTAAAATGTAGTTTAAAAGTGGTAAGACCGGGCACAGCTTTCCGTTTCAGTTTGTCCATTCCATCTCATGTGGCAGATGCGGCGTATGAATGCATGCTTACAGATTTAGTTTGACATCTTGGTACTATATACAGGGTGTGCCAGTAAAAAACAATCCCTTACTAAAAATTCCATAGCATATTTTTTACTAAATTTTTAGTTTTTACATAGGCGGATTCTGGCTATATGTGCAGCTTGGCTTGATTTAAAAATTACAACTTTTTGAACTTTAAAAGTACATTTTTAATATTGAACTAGTAGCATACAATTTTATTGGCATTTATTAATGTTTTTATGATGGGTAAACGGAGTAATGAAGACAAAATACCTATTCGGACCCTTTATGAACACGAGAACGTTGCAGACGTTGAGGACCATCAGTGAGACAGACCTGTGGATCAGTTCACTGATATGCCCTGCAGCTTTGCTGTTGTCGACACAAGTTTCGTGGTGATGTTTTTGTATAAATAAAAATCATGTTATTTGATTGTATTAAAACATAAAAGACAAAGTCCTTTCCGGGCGTTTAGAGTGGCGCTGAACTCCGTTTCTGTAGCCAGATTACACCTTATTGTGCCAGACAATGGACACATAGCTAATGGATGTGTCCATTTATGCCCCAGCTTTTACTAGTACTCATTGTCCTTACCCATGAAGGGATGGCAGGCTGAGTATGCCTGGGCGGCTGGTTACATACCCGAGATGGTTGGCCTAACTGAAGACATTCAACTATCCCATTACAAACTGGGCCCGATGTAGAGTAACTTCATCGATTGAGATCAGTTTGCTACTACTAAAATAAACCATTGCACCATATAGTTCACTGAATGTGTTTAAATACTGTTAGGTGACTGTTATTGGAATAAGAACATTTAGAAGGCAGTGTGAGTGGTTACTGTGACATGATTGTATCGTCATTTACTTTATGCTATTTATATTGCAATATTTGCACGTAGGTATCGACATTGATTTCCAGATGTTCTATAAGACTTCAACACGTCTGCCTGAGGCTTTGTTGTATGTTTTCCGTCCCCAGTATTCGAGATCTTGGCAGATATCAAAGCTTGGTCATCTTGTTGATCCTATGAACGTTCTGCTGAACGGCAGTCAGTACCAGCATGGTGTGTATCTTACTGACTTCACATTAATTTCACCAGTACTAATTCTGTCTGGATGTGAAGTGAAATAACTTACAGTTTTGTCACACAACAACGTGGCAGAACTGTGCCAAGTGTGATATTGTTATATTTGTCCATCTCTTTGTCCATCAGACACTGATATTGTGATGAAATGGCCGGCTGTGAAGTTAACATAGATCTATAATGGCAAACATCACTTTGGTAGGACTCCTTGTAGAACAGTAAACACGCCCTTACCAGCAAAGTCATGTGGTGAATCGATGCACGATGTCACACATGAGATTAAGTGCTATACTGCTATTGCTAAAGTTGCCATTTATGCCATGTTACAGTCGCATTAGCATAGAGTTATGATTTTTCATATGATTTTGCTGGTAAATTCCACTACGTTTAGTGATATGATGTTTTTTCAATTTATGACAGCAGCTGTCTGCGATATTGGCCTTTACAGGAAGTAGTGTTCTTGCATACTGCCTTATTCATAATGACGTTTGCATGTCTCGGCCAAATTTGATGCAAATTTCTTGAACCATTGCTTAGATTTATTCACATTCAAAAACATAGGCGCTGTCCTTTTTGGATTTTAAATAAGTTAAAAATTTAATCTGCTTATGAGGCTCAAAGTGGGCCTGAGCGTCGTCCTTCCACATTTTATTAAGATAGCTTGAACTTTTGCACAGAAGTGATGGTTTTTAAATTTTTTAATGGTGGCCATCCACCGTCTTAGATTTGCTTTGCACCTGCTTGAGGCTGCCCACAAAGAATACTTGGTGGTTACTGCACAGTTTCGTTGGAATCGTCAGTGTAGTTTTGAAGATATGCGAGTTTCAATGTTATGGGCTTTAAAATTGTCTATCCACGCCAGTTTTTGATCGTGTTTGAGGTAAAATTTGGGAAAATGGAAACCTTTTGCAGTTTTATTCCTCTAGATGCACAATGGTACATTCCATCAAACAAAAAATGTAAAAATTGTTTTACGATTTTGTCTTGGGATTTGAGCAGAAATTTGGGTGAGAAAGTAGACAAGAAGCTCAGCTACCACAGAGGGACCGTGCAATGTGCTATGTTAGTAAATTTGTGCCATCTTTCACGAGATATGGGAGCTATAAAGGTTTAAAACAGCAAAAGTGACCTTCAAGGTCATTCAAGAGCATTGGCAATGGTGCCATTTGATAGGTCACATACGATTTCCTATTAGTCTTCTATTGCAACTGTGTCTGTATCTTGCACCATATCCGAGATACTATCACTTATTTCCCAAAAATTAAACAATTCACGTGACTCTGAACACATCCCTTTTGGGAGTAATATATCATGCTTGCACTCGTACTCATCTGTGTCAATCAGTACACGCAACCTAGCTTTGCCAATTACCAATACTTATTAAATTTTAATATTTATAATGTAGTTTTACCTTAAAGGTGCAATATGACCTAAATTGTGTTGAAAGCGCCGTTAAACTCTAACCAACCAACCTTCGCCAATTACAAATATATGGTTGGGGCAGAATTTGAAAAACTGGTCACGTGACTCTGACCATGCCCTTTAAAGGGGTGGTTTGTCACTGTAAGCTACGATTTGATACAATCTACCTGCGTGCAAAATTTGACAATTCTAGCTTCAGCTGTTCCAGAGATATCATCAGGGGTGTCAAGATTTAAAGTGGGTCACGTGACCCTGATCACGCCTCTTTTAAGGGTGATTTTTTTACCCTTATGCTTGGACTTGACATAGCCTACCTGTGTGTCAAATTTGACCACTCAAGCTTCAGCCGTTCTGGAGATATGGTTGGTGCCCATCAAAATTTAAATGGTTTACATGTCCTGACCACACCACTTTCAGGGATAGTTTGCCATCAGTGGGCTAGCACTTGCTACGATCAATCTATCTACCAAATTTGAAGTCACTATCCCTACCCACTATGAAAATGCGAAGGGCGTTATAAAAAGGCGAAAATGGTGTGGTTTGGGGTAGTTAAGGGTCACTCAAGGTCACTGTAAATAGTGCCATTTGACCTAGCCCACCTCTACTTGTTGCCCCCATAGGGACTAGGGAGTGACACCATTGGACTTTCGCCGAGATTTTTGGCACCAGAAAACTAAGAATCCCTGTGCTATTGTATGGTGTTGTTTGCGTGATCCTACATTTAGCCGTTTTGGTGCAGTGCCAGCTTGTGACAGACGGACGGACAGACAGACGGACACACGATGACAGCATATACCACGCTAACATATCGTCGTGCGGTACGAAAACTAAAAACCACTTGAGAGTATATGCCAGGGCGCCCCCACTCTGGTGATTGCTTTGAATTTTGACATGTTGGTTGCTATCGCCAATATAATCACCTGCTTAAATTTTTGTGTCAGTCTGTTTAAGGATTTCGGAATGCGCTCTATCAAATGACGCTATTTCCGGTGACCTTGAGTGAAAACCCCAACCACCCCATTTTTGATATTTTGTATTGTCTGTCATATCTTCATAGTGGGTAGAGAATAGAGATAGAGACTTCAAATTTATTAGATAGGTTGATCATAGCAAGTGCTAGCCCACATGGTAAACCATCCCTGAAAGGGGCGTGGTCAGGTCACGTGAACCACTAAATTTTTGTGGGCACCAACCATATCTATGGAACAGCAGAAGCTACAGTAGTCAAATTTTGTACACAGGTAGGCTATATCATGTCCGACCATATGGAGGACAAATCACCCTTAAAAGGAGCGTGGTCAAGGTTATGTGACCTATTTTAAATTTTGGAACCCCCAATGATATCTCTGAAACGGCTTAAGCTAGACTCATCAAATTTTATACACAGGTAGACTGTATCATATACTAGCTTTCCGATGACAATCCAAACCGTCCCTAAAAGGGGCGTGGTCAGGGTCACATGACCCATTTTCAGTTTCAACACCGGCAATCATATCTCTGGAACGGCTGAAGCGAGAGTCGCCAAATTTTTTTGTGCGGATAGAATATATCAAGTGCTAGCCTTGGGATGACAGATTAACCCCATTGACCTGATTAGGTACATTTGACCCGTTTTTTTAAAGTTTGCCCCAGTCATTTATTTGGAATTAGTGAAGCTAAGCACTTCTAATTTTGCATGCTATTTGACACTTAGGAGTACTAGTACACGAATGATATATTACCCCTGAAACTTCCATACCTCGTTAAACATAGAACGAATTTACTAACATAGTGCGTCATGTGGTCCCTCTGTAGTAGCTGAGCTTCTTGTTCAAACTGCTATAACGGTTTTATACTGTGGAGTGTAGGATTAGGAACCCCATCTAGGATGACCTTTGCTGCTGGACTGAAATCTAAATAGTGATAAATTGTAACATTTGGTCTCAAAAATGATCATAAGAACTTAGTTTTACAGTTAATGTTGTGGTGTTTGCTGTTTGCAGTGGTTGATGATTATGGAATCGTGTTTGATGGTGGTAACAAGGAGCGCCATAGCAGTGTGAGACGCCTGTCTCGACTTCGTTCACCTGATGTTCCCATAGCATGTCCACTTGTTGATGACGAGCTTCCCCATGT
>Ga0209780_1000669_pt1 | contig 19409 bp, 12 predicted proteins | sample WorMetexBAHAMAS2_FD_187384 | JGI IMG/M metagenome (GOLD analysis project Ga0209780, IMG submission 187384) | Marine gutless worms symbiont microbial communities from Max Planck institute for Marine Microbiology, Germany - Inanidrilus exumae... | ecosystem: Host-associated > Annelida > Digestive...
ATGATTGCCGCATGTGCGGCTTCCCGGGGATGACGCAAAGATGGTGAAGCCGCAAACGAGGCTTCTCGGGAATATGTAATTGTAAACAGTGCCGGATTTGAGGCTTGTCGGGGCGAAAGGGTTAATATCATTTTTGAAAGATGAAATAGAATGCATGGATTTTATATGAAGTGGAAGATAATTCCATGTGCACGGGCCTCGGTAACGCATGCTTTTTAGCGAACGTGAACTTAATCTCACGTTCGCTATATGCTATCGCCGCTCCGTCTGTCGTCTGTATGTAACGTCCGTGCGCCTTACTCAGCCGGTTGAAATTTTCGGCGCCTTTTGGTACCTTGGCCATCGATTGACATCCACGGAATTTTTTTCGGAGATCGTCCCAGGGGAACCCCTCCGTCGAGGGATTTAAACGCAAGAGGGGTAGCCAAATATAGCGATTTATTGAATTTGGAATGCTGTATCTCCGAAACAGTGTAAGATAGGAGGTAAGTTAGTATTAATCACTAATAGGAAGTCGTATATGAGCTTTCGATTGGTACCAAAATCTGTGACCTTGAACGGCGAAATGGCCCTTATTTTCCAAAACGCATTGCGTAAATTAAAAGTGGTTAACACAGCCATAACTATGGACAATTTACGATTACTGTCTAGTAGTAAACGTTTGCAGAGGGACGCGCGACGCCCAAAGTATAAATATTCTATAACTGCAAGGTGGAAATTCTGTAGCAGATTCATAAATTCAAGACTTAATGCGCAGTACTTGCCTATAGCAGGCTATAGCTATCGTCTAATTTGTTGAACGAAGTAAGTTCTCTTTTTGGTATTCTGAAGTACGTGTGCAATCGTCGTAGAAAAGTTCACGTTCGCTATCTCATCTCCTGATGAGTTCTTGTTTGTCTTATTAAAATGCGACATAAGGGCAACACAAAGGACACTGTAGAGCTATAGGTAGAATAATGATGTAGGGAACTAACTTTGGTAAAGTAATTATTAAATGTGGCTGGCAGCCTGTGATGCAGAAATTTAAACAAACGAGGCAGTGTGTTTAAAGCACACGCCAACTTCAATAAACCAAGTTGTTTAAATAAGGTCACAATAGCGACCTTTTATAAACAAAAAAACTACATCATTTAAATACTGCTTAATGCGGTAATTTTAATTACCGACTGATAAGCTAGGCTACTTACATTATATGCATGTGCTGTATGGTGACTTTGCAGATCAAAGTAATGATTATCAGCACCATCTACAATGTCAGAATAATAGGTGAGTGCGCAGACATCAGTTGGATTGGCCAGCAGCTTAAGAAAATGGCTGACGCCCTACATGATCGCTACGATTCCGTCTGTTCGCTGGAGAACATCGGTAGGCAACTGCGCTTCATCGGAGATAGCCTCAACGTCAGAAGTAGCTCCATTGTTGTCGGCGTCCTCGGTGCTGCCGAGCTCTATCTGCAGCTGCCGTAACAGCGACGCTTGTTTCCTAGCACTGTGGAAACGCCACCATGAAGTCTCTTTCATAATTTAGGCAGTTGAACAGTTGCATTGATTTGTTGTGTTAACGTTAATTGCGAGATTCCTGATTAACTGCTTGATATACACGGTGGGCCGGTGGCGCAAAAATAGACACTGCTAGCCATATTTCACATCGACATTTAAGATGTGATGGAATATACGCCGTGGGTCATAAAAACGTGCCACTATTTTTCATATAATTGCCGTATCTCTTAGATTTTTTTTTACACTTTGTGTATTAATGGAATGGAAACAGGGAAGAATACCCTACAGTCAGTGACGTAACTTGGGTGTGAAAAGTTGGGGACCAAGCTCGAGGTGTACTTAAGTGCGGAGTCCGTCCCCACTCCAAAAAGTGGGCATCCGAAACTGCCGTCCCCCTGAAAACGCCTGTTCTTTATTTTTGTGACATTTAATGACTTTTGTCCAGTATTTTGCGCTATTGATAAAACGTACGTTCCTACGTCTGTGATTTATGTATGCATATGTTAATTCCAGTGTGCGCTAGTGATAAGCGTTCTAGGCATAGGCCTATGCAATTTTAACTTTTTGTAGATGTATCACAATCTGTAATGTTTCATTGGATGTGACTCAACTTGTTGTATGGAGCTTCCCGTTTTAAAAATAAAACAGAATTGTAATAAAATTACTTATAAAAAACAACAAGGCCCAGTACGGGCAACTGCAGCTTCTGTATAATGACAGATCCATGTCCCAATGATGACAGATGTGAACTGATACCAATGTTATGAGGACTTTCCAATTTCTGTGTTTTATGTAAATGGTGACATCGGAAGCTAAGAGGCACTTTTGGGGCAACATGGAGATAACGGGTTCCATGACCCGTACCTGGCACAGCAAACTTGAAACATGCACGTGAAGTAGAGAGCTGCACGGGGACAACTTTTTCTCCCTATCCCCGCCAACCTTCACCGTTACCATAGTAACAATAGCTACGTGACGTGCGTTTCAGTAATTCTTCCCATTAATCATCAAATTTCTCCGTTCCTCTTTTACGTCAGTGTGCGAATAATTTTGAAATAGTTAGACAAGATTGCCTATTTTAACAGCAGAGACCTCTAGTCGAATATCCACAGCAACTACTTCCAAGATAAATTTGAATGTTACAAGAAATGCAGACTACACAAGACTGTCATCAACATCACAGTGAGGTGTTATGTTGATTCACTTTACCGGTGTAGAATCTTTATTTCTTTTCACATCAAAATTTAGCTTGTAAGTAGTTGCTATGCACATGCCACTAGAGGTCTCCACTATGCAAAATGGTCTATTATGTCCTTTAATAATAGGGAATTGAATTCTGTCAGACGTTACGGTAAGTAAGTACATAACATACCGCAAGGACGCCCGAGGACGAGCCACGGGCATATGCAACATGCACAAAAAATTGGTAAAGATAACAGACACACATACACCAGAAGTACTCATCACAATACTTCGCAATAACATACTAATAAACATGCTTACTACTATTACAATGCAGCCAATGTACTAATGGAGATTTGGTAATAGGTAGTGGACCATATCACAGAGATAACTGAAAGCATAATTTGAAGGTCATTAGGACATTTACTGGTATAACTGTCGACAGAGAACAAGAAACAACACGAGTCATTAAATCTTAAGTAACTTATCGACCATTTGCTGGAATATCAAAAACGAAATGTCTGTGACAGAACTGATAGATGACAAAACAGCCTGAGGGCCTTAATTTGTTGACACTAGGCAGCAACTGCTGTACACAGACAACAGTTGCTGGACGTGCACGTTGGTGAAATTGTTCTGGCAGGTGCACTGCAATAACAACATCGAACAGTTCTAATCAGCTGTTATACCAGTAGCGAATACACTACTTTACTGCACCAGACTATTTCAGTGCGATGCCAACGGTAAGGTCTGCTAGTATGCCGAAGTGGCGGAGTCAGCTGTGCACTACCATGATCCCGAGACACTGTTCACACCTCTACGACTCAGTCCTGCATTTCTTCTGGAAGCTCGTGCGGTCCTATGATACCAGGTACAGTTAACTGTATCTGCCGCTTTTCATGCTGTGCACGCGCAATGGCAGTCTCGCGTTCTTGTAGGAACAGATCGCTGTTGTCTTCGCCGGAGAACTCCTGCAGTCAGCAACACATTTCCACAACTAGAAAACACAGGCAGTCGAATGAATCGACATGCGTACCCATGCCAGCACAGGCCTTTGCGGTACACGTCACTAGCAACTTACGGTTTTCGTAACCGTGTGATCTTGACCTTTTGACCTCTGGGTCAATGCATGCCGAGCGACTGCTATAGAGTATACGTGTGTACCAAGTTTGGCATTGTTTTCGTGTTAGACTGCAGACAAACAGACAGACAGACGCAACTGAACGCCCTACCCACGCCAATGAAAGTTTGAAAGAGACCAGCGACACAGATGAATGACGCACTATGTCTAGGCGGGCCAGTAATAAACATAACACATCTGGCTGTGTTCGTAAAAGAAGCTAAAGTACCATTTGCACAATACTACATGCGCATAAATGTTTAGTATTTATTAATTCCACAGCAATGTACAATGCAGCAGTATACTGGTGTCGACTTACGCGTATTTGAACCAGAAAATCCCGCAGGTGCTCTTTGAACTGTGGGATGTCCTGATTAAAGCTGAACAGACCTTCAATGAACACCTTGATTTGTGCACTGTATACAGACAGCAACAGACATCTGACTTAACTACACAAATGTAAATAATGCTAAAAGAATCTACTTGCCTCCATCTTCATGGCCATTTATGAGCCAGTTACCCTTAGTTCTTAGTTCTTTCTACTCTTGTTCCAGAACTGGCACAGATTTTTATGGGCCAGATGTCTATCCTGTCACCCAACCGACAGTGTCAAACTACCGAAGGAAACACAAAACGATGATACCAACCAGCGGCCTGGCCTGATCGTTTCTTCATCTACCACTGAATTCCTGACATAAAGGGTGTTGCTTTCATTACCTGGCACTCAAACACTAGTACCAAAACGAGAAAACAAGACTTTGACACCACAGTGATGGTGGCATCAGATGGACCACAGAAAAATTATTTCACTTTGTTCCGGACAGGTTACCATGCCATCACCTCATCACTCTACAGACTGGACGCTCTTCCTGACATCAAACCAACAGCGTCAAAGCACTGAGACAACAGGATGTTAATTTGTTGGTTTGCTAACAACATCTTCACGCCTGAAAGATGTGGACAATAAATTGTTGCTATTTATCGACAGCCTTTGGAAGAGAGCAAAACTACACCAACAGTCAACCGTAAAAACTGCTCATGCGTGTGTACATTATCACTGTGCACAGATGCCACATACAACAGCACAGATCGGTTCTGATAATCTTCCAGACAGTAATCACTGCTCAGCATGTTGTCTAATATGATAATTGGTATCACACACTGAACACTCATAAACACGGGCATCAGTCTGTAAAAATGTGCTCTGATTATCCTAAAAGGTATACTTGCAGACAACGCCCAACTGCTGTTAGATAGATAAGAATCACTTCAAGCGTCAAAAGTCAAAAAGATGTGTTTCCAGAAATCGTCCGAAGAGACTGAAGTAGAGTCCCGGCCGCTGTAGTCCAGGTGGAGGAAGGTCATTCCACACTCGAGGACTGGTGGCCGAGAAGCGCCTAACACCAAGCTTATTATATGACCATAGTACTCCAGAAAAGGCCAATTAAATAAATTAGCCCCATATGGCACTGACGTTCGACTCTTCGCAAGTGACGTTTCTGCCAACTTCAAAGTCACGTAACACAAAAACTAGGCCAAATATCAAAAATCCGGCTCGATCAAATTTAGATATCATGCCATACTTTAAGAACCGCGGTCAGTTGACAGCTCCCATTGTAAATGGTGGAGGAGACAGCTCTTGAAAATGGCCGGATTTTCAACTTTCAAAGGCTCGTGACCTTGATCTCGGATCAGGTCATACTGCATACTGTCGTGCATCACTCTTCGACCTCTACCTACACGCCAAATTTCATTGCAATCGAAGAAACGTTTTGTGAACAGATGGACATACGAACGTACGTACGTATGCACAGACTGATGGAACGACATTTGAGACCGGCTTTATTAGGTCGACTCTGTCAAAGAGTCGACCTAATAAAAACTGAGTGCTGCGTCCATCGACTAAAACTTAAAATTAATGTATACAACAAATATAAATTCAGCAGATACATAAGTAGCTCACTCATTGAGATGTGGAAATGCAGCCTTCAACAAGTTGGCCATGAACTCTTGGACGTAGGCCATGTTCTGTATCGCTGTAATATCGGGTCGCAGTGGCACAGTTATCCGGTTCATTTCCACCAAACTGAACATGTATGCTAGAATGGTCGCATGCATCATCAAACCTACACAGCAACAACAGTAACAGCAGTTTAACTATGATGCCTCGTGCCATGTTAATGAACCAGCCATTTCAACCAGCATTCACAGCCAAATTATACAGTATCTGCAAATCAAATTTTCTCAGTTAAGACCATATTACAGGGTTCCCACTATCTTTTGATATTGAAATTCAAGGACTTTTCAAGAACTTTCAAGGACCGTCAAATTTCATTTTCAAGGACCAATTCTTGACGGAAGTTTACAGCATGAGCAGTAGAACAGCAATATTTAATGTTTATTTATGTGATGATGGTACAGTAATAAGGTAATAAAACATGATATTACTTAGCAAATGTTGACTCAGGCAACACACCTGGCAGACTAAAAGTCCATGTAGACAAGAAACTTGACAACAGCAATGTTCAGTTACAAACTATTTACAGTATGTACACAGGCGGCTCTTTGGCATAGTTTATTCATTCATTGCTGAGCTGTAACTGCTCGTCTTGTAGTTGTTGTTCAACTGCATTCAACTCTGCTTCTTTCTCTCTAGCGGACTTTCTCATCGCATTAGAGTTTGCAATGAGTGTCAACTTATGCCGTTTTTCAGCTTGGTCTGCAAAGTCATCTGCTGCAGCTGTCAGTGAGTCCTTGTCCATCTGCAGTTATTGCTTCTTACTCTCCAGGTCATCTAATGATTGACGTAATGGTGAATTCAAGGACTTTCAAGGACCTGTGTAATAAAATTTAAGGACTTTCAAGCACCTGTCCTCTTTTCAAGTACTTTCAAGGCCTTGAATTTAGGAGAAAAAAATTCAAGTACTTTCAAGGACTTTCAAAGATGCGTGGGAACCCTGATATTAATTATAGAGCACAGAGTTTTGATTTCAAACAATAAATGGACATTACGTGCACCAGACAAGATTAATTAAAGTCATAATGTCGCAGAAGCATGACAACGTACCAGCAGTATGTGAACTGTCGGTGACAACAGAGAAGATGTGCTGCAAGACATCAGTGTAATATGTCTGATAGAAGCTCTGTGCAGCTGCGTCATTTGCTGCCATGTTCTGCAGCATCTGATACAGTATGCTGAGACCAGTATCAGAGACATTTCGCATGGTGTGCTTGAATGCCCATATGACAGAGTCAAGAACCAGCTTGAACTGCTGAGGTGGAATGGCCAAAAATGCTGTCACAAACACAATGGCATCAACCTTGCTGACATTTTAGTGAACTTTGATAATGGCGACATTCAACGTCAATGACCATATTAATGCAACACATGTTCCATTTCTGCAAGTTTAGTAAATGCAACGTTCAATTTTTTCAGCTGGTAATAATTAATTTTTCACTAGTAAAATTTTCCAAATTAGCAACATTTTAAAATTTCATTTACAAAGTAAATTTTGTAATAAATTCTCTATTTTCTATAATTACTTCATCAGTGCTAATGACATGCATCTGTTCTTTTTGGATAGATACGAAAAAACTGTTCGTGCAACGGTCTTATTTACACCTTTACTACAACAATTAAGTTATGATTTACTGAATCTTTTTCATACACATCAAAGCTATAACATATGATTATACTATTCAAGAAATTGGAAAATCATTGGCACAATTAAACTCTGCAATCACAGTAAATATTAAACAGATTCATCTTATAACAACTGACAATAAACTGTTAACAAACTTGACACCAGCACCTTGCCTAGTAATGACATTTGGCTTATAAGATAATACATCAGCAGATGAGCACAGACTGTGTCTGATATCGACCAATGACTAAGAAAAATTATAAAAAAAACTCTGCAAGTATATACTCAATATATAGGGTTCAGATTTATAGCAGAGGTGTTCACTGGCCTGTAAGCAGGCCTATAGATCACACAATTTGCCACTGTCAACAGTAAAGGTGCAACAGCAGCAGCATTAGCAGCACTGTAGTTTATTAGCAATGCAGGCAGTCACAGCATAATGGACAATGACAGCCAGCACCAGCCTGAATATAATGACAGAAAGGGAAGGAGTTACAAGAAAAGACTGAAATTGAGGAAAGTGTATCAGCGCAATATCAGTGGCATGTCTGCTAGGCCAGTTCTACAAAAAATAAACCAATTCAGCTATGACTACTCAGTACCGAGTTTATGCACTAGAGTTGCACCGATAAGGCACTGGCCGACGGCGCCTAACAATTGGCCAATTACCGATTAATACAAAAAACTCATTTTGCTGTCTTATTTTAGTTATTTATTTAGGCTCCAATTGTTATCCGAGGACTGCTTACTTGATAGAAGGACTGCAGACCAACCGAGTCTTTAGTTTTTACCCGTGCGATGTTATGCTAGCGCGGTACTTGCCGTCAGCGTGTGTCTGTCTCTCTGTCTCACACAAGTCGGTGATCTACTAAGATGGCTAAACCAAGGATCACGCAAACAATGCCACATGACAGCTCAGGGATTCTAGTTTTCTGATGCGAATAGCCGTTGGTGGGCGACGCCCATTCCCCCTGAAATCTTCGCTCAGTGATTTCCACCATGGATACACCATGTAATAAAAACGTGTACTTATCAATTGTGTAAACGACAATCGACCGATACCAATGTACTAAAATGGCCGATCATCGGCCATACCGATTATCAGTGTATCTCTATTATGCACCCCACAATTTTGTGTATTATTATTCGCAACAGCGTACCATCGATGGACAAATGACAGTACATACCAGCAAAACAGTGAGAATTGACAGACTGCAGCAAAAGAAAGAAATTAGTTCGATGTTCTGGGTATTCCTCAAAATTCTACACACAACAATACTTATCATTAGAAACAACAATTATACGACGACAGGGGAAATCAATTATAATTACCATTCACTGCTTTAGCTATGTATACATTTTGTAATAATTTCTTTGCTAACAAAAAACCGTTAATTAAGCGTTTAACGTTCCCTATTCAGCACAAATATGGCTATATCAAAGACAAAAGGTCAGGGGTGGACAGTTTCCCTACCCAGTAAAGGAAGGCCAGTATTGACCTCAACCCTGGCCGCCTTTTTTGTTCAGCAGCCACCCGAAAAAGGAAATGGATTGAGAGGCTCATTTAAATTATTATAAAGGTAGTGCCTACAACAGGGGAGACAAATATTACACCACAAGACAAAACTAAATCAAATACGACAAAAACTTGCATGCATCCTTAACTAAAAAATACATACAACACAAAATCAAAAATCAGTGGTCAGTTGCAATCTCCCATTGTAAATGGCAGAGTAGACAGCTGTTGAAAATGGCCGGATTTCCAACTTTGAATGGCTCGTGACCTTCACCTTTGATCGGGTCATACTGCATACCGTCGTGCATCACTGATCGACCTCTACCTACAGGCCATATTTCATTAAAATCAAAGGAACTTTCTGAGGACAGACGTACGTACATACGCATGGACAGACATTTAAGACTGGCTTTATTAGGTCGATTCTATCAAGCAGTCGACCTAAAAATCAAAAGCCAGGTTTAGTCGCCTCCTACGACATCCAGTCTGGAAACGGAGTGCTACTATTCTGGTAGAATAAAAAGGGATGGAAAAGCAGAAAACAAAGCGAATAAGACTTTGGAAAAAAAGTAAAAGATACTAAAAGATAGAGCAGACAGTGGGAAAGTGAAGGTATAAGGGGGAGGGGGATTGCCCAGGCCCACACAGAGCTAACAGAAGACAGACAACCAAACAAATAGCAAATGTTTCATTGCACGGACGTTACATTGTAAAAAGCAATACCTTGTTGATCATTTCCAAAGTGCACTCAAAGACAGCGTCAAAGATCTGAGGAACACTCTTTGTAATGTGACCCTACAAATGCAAACACAATTCAATAGTCAGTAACTATCACAGCCGTTACAGCCTGTTCAATGTTACTACATTCCAAAAACCAATATGCCAATATTACTATCGATTTTTATAACTGTGTTACCAATCACTGTAAACACAAGTTCCCACCACACCTGCTACAGTTAGCACTGCGCATCTAAAGAATTGAAATATGAAGGGATTTAATTTTCCGGTAAGTAAATTAACAAGCATCCAAAGTTATTTGGCGAAAGGCTACATCACCCCTCGCAGCTGCGAATGGATTTGTCCAATCTGGATCCCCATCTGATGCATGGTTCCTTGGACCCACATGAGTCAGCCCCCAAACAGTATCTCAATCGATTAAGCCACTTGTTGCACAGTTCACCCATGTGCCCATCACAAAGACCACGCTATGTGTGATATCTATAGCAACAGGCCGCATCTTACGCACTGCATGCAGGCAACGAGGCCCAAGAACTTACATCAAGCCTATCTACAATGATTGCCATGGTGCTGAGAACTTCCGGTTCACGTGCAGATGCAACATTGCGCTGATAATCCAGCAGAACGGCATCGAGTAATGGGCTGACAAAGTTATCTGCTACCTGTACATTAACAAACAAGGACAAAATTACAGCTGAAGCTAAGCTAAGAATTATTCACATTATCAAAGAGGTATCGTCAGTATTTTAAAATATACAATAAATGTAGATAAAGTTTTTCCCAACTGTGTCAGCATTGAACAACTGTGCAGATTACTCTCTATGAACAGTGGATCATTATCTTTTCCTAAGATAAACGTGTTAGTCTTGTACGATACAGAGGAAATCATGTTACTGTGAGAGAGAAGACACCATCATACTAATAGTTTGATTTCCTCTAGCTTAAAGCTGTTTAAACCTCATTGTGACAATCGAACTATTGGAAATTTGGAACATCACTAAAACTGAAAGTGAGGCACGGGGGGAGATACAATATGTAATAGGTTTTGATTAAACGTGGTGCAATATTAACCAATAAAATTTATTAAAGTTTACAGTGTTAAGTTTACTGTATGTGAAAAAGAACCCAAAGCAATGAAAGCTTAAAATCATGTTTGACAGAAACAGGTTTTTTTGACAGCAGAGACACAACAGCGTTTCTTCTGCAGCAACCCGACATATACATCAGACCATTACTAAACAAACACGAGGACAAATAAAAGAAAATCAAATCAAAACATACCATCTGTGGATCAGTGCTATGACCAACCCAGCTGGAAATTAGCTTCAGCGTTTCCTTTTTAACGGTCCGCATGCTCTTTATCAGCGGCTGCTTTGTGACATTTTCACCATTTGTTGCGATAGCAACGGAAACGTTCTCACTAATCACTTTGTAGACATTCAACATGTCCAGATAAATTCGACTCAGCTAAACAAGCACACACAATGCACACAGTTCCTTTTTTATACATTCAGTTAACAACTGACAGTCAACTGCTCTAAAGTTCACACAACTATTAGGCAAACAAAACACACACGCGAGTCAAAACTACAAATACGATGTCATCACATAAACCATGGACAAGGTCACAATCTACGAAGAACTTCCTTCAAACTTGCAAGAGATATTTTACCAATATAACAGTACCTGAAGAACAAATGGATGACCAAGTGCTTTGCAAGCTCGAACATTTGTCTTCAGTATGTTTCCGAGTTGTTTTACAACTTCTGGATCCTTCAGTGATTCAACATTCTACAAATGTCACAGACAACGAGATGCAGTAAAATCAGACATTCAGTTAGCGGCTAAACCTAAGCCACACTGAATAGGCACGAACACCTCATTCAGAATATTTTATCATACAGTTGGCCTTTACAGCAAACTATGTAGACGACACGAGCATGTGAGATACTATGAACTGACACTATAAACAAACAACAGTACATTTCAGAAGCTGCAGTATTACGTCTGGTACATTGATTGAGTTGACGTTTTGCATCCCATACACAAAATAGGTAATTTTAGAGTCATTCCTTCCAGCTAATCTCTTGGCTAAGTACTGACAAACTAAATCTAACGCAACAAAAGCAAACATTCATCCGTAACAAAAACAACATACGACAACACAAAATAAACACAAAAAACTATAGCCATATTTGGACGCCCCTTATAACCTCTGGCCTGGAAATGGAACGGGTCTATTTTCAAAGAAGCAGATAAGCAAGGAAAAAAGTTAAGTAAGCAAACAGACAATTTATACAGTGCCGGAACCAACAAATGAATCAGGGCACACAGACATTGGAGCCCATAAGGGCTATTACGTCTGGTACGACAAACGAAAGAAAATTGCCATGAACATATATTACGTTACTAAATCTTTTCACAGCTGAACATTACTGGCAGAGCTTTGTTACTTTGCATAACTACACACACACCCAGAAGATGGTGTGAAAATAATTTACAAATGAAGTCCTTGAAGCCTACTTTGACACAAGGACTCTGCCAGATAAATCAAGACTATTAATGTAACTAAAAACAAATTTATACACAAACAAAAGACACACAGAACAGCTGGACACAAAAATACTCACTTGAGTAGCTTGAAGGATGATTCCATCCCATACTTGATTTGGCAGTGACATGTAGTTTTCAATCAACCGCTCCTGCTGCTGAGTTTCCGTTTGTGCTGATATCATGCAACCCAGAGCCTCGTAAAACGTATGAACCTGTAACCATCAGCAACACAAAACAATACACAACCTTCAACTATTTCATTGTGTTTATAACTAACACAACATGCTTATACACTGCATCATATAATGATGTGTAAATCAATCATTCATTATTATTATGAGGTTATAACAAACATCCAATTGAGCAAGTGAGTTAAGGTTTTACGTCCCACCCAACACAAAATAATTTCAGAGACGTTCTTCCAGCCAATCGTTTAACTCTTAGCATTGAAGAACTGCATATAACACAAAAGCAAACATTGATCCATAACAAAAAACAATATAACACCAAATAAAAAAAAATTAGCCCCGTACAGGCACTGACAGTAGACTCTTGGCAACTGACGTTTGTGCCAACTTCAAAGTCACACGACACAAAAACTAGACAGCATATCAAAAATTCGGCCCAAACAAATTTAGATATTGTGCCCTAGTTTAAGAATCTATGGTCATTTGCCAGCTCCCTTTGTAAATGGCGGAGGAGATAGCTTTTGGAAATGGCTGGATTTCCAACTGTGAAGGGCTCGTAACCTTGACCTTGGATCTGGTCCTACTGCATACCGTCGTGCATCACTCATCGACCTCTACGTACATGCCAAATGTCACTGAATCGCACGAACAGACATTTGAGACCGGCTTTATTAGGTCAACTCTGTCAAAGAGTCAACCTAAAAAACTAAAGGCAGGTTAGGTTGCCTCTTAGACATCTGGCCTGGAAACAGAATAGGCCTATTCTTAAGGAAGAAAATAAGTAATGAAGCAAGTAAGGAAGGAAGTAAGTAGGTAAACTATATACAAAAAACAGAATATAAAGCAGGACACATTACACCCCTAAAGCATAAACAGGGCAACTAGTACCTGTTGAGGTTGAAGGTCACAGATGATTGTGTTGATACTGTGCAGAATTTCCTCAATAAATGGCATAACCTCTCCCACTTGAACCTGAACAAAGTGACGACGGCATTTCTGTGCGATTTTGATGAATGTGTCACACGCCATGTCCTGAACACCATCATGGGTTTCTGCACAAATCAACAACACATGACGGTCATCAGTTGTGCAGCTACAACACAAAATCTGCAACATCATAATAAAACCAGTTTCATTTAGCTACTGCTTTTATAAATAATACTATCAGACTGCATATTGAACTTCAATCATCAAGTCACTGTGATAAACAATAAAATAAATTTAAAATGAGATGTCTTTGACGATACTAACCATGCATGAATTCAAACAATTTGTTGACAACAGTTTTTAGGAACCGCCAATGTGCTCGCAGGAACCGAGGATACTGTCCAACAACATACATGATGTTTGATGCAATGATGGCCTTGTTGTCTTTTCCACGCTTCTGCTCGCATAAACCTAACAGCTCCTGTTCGCATAGTAACACAGCACAACAAAATGGGATGCATGATAATGCTTCAGAAAATATAACAATTACAAGCAACTGCAACAACTATGCTGATACAGTTACAGTTCGAACGGGCCACGAAACAATGGATTGGACCGATTCCGTAATTTTACGTTACGTGAATCGGACGATTAACTACCAGATCCAGCAGACGAATGGCAATGCAACGAGTTGTTTAGACAGACCACCCAAGAAGCGGCTATACCGGCAATTAAGACGCTGCACTGTGGGTGATGCCCACGTCGTTCGTTATCGCTAATCCCTGCCTCCCCCATTACATCCAACGCACAATGCTTACACCCGAAGCCCGAAAAGTCAGACGGCATGGATTAGTACAGTACGGTATGGACGATGATGTTGTTGTCAGCAACGTCCACCAAGCTGATGCTAGAGGTGACAGCTATTATTTTGGTGCAGTTTGCACAGGATGCAAGATATGTGCCAGTTTCCGGACTTTGATGCCGATGGTCTATATGCTGTCATGGAGACTAGGCTCAGACCAGTCCTGAATACCATTAAGTAGGCTAGCGTTCTTACTGAAGCCACTGACCACTGGCAATTGCAGTCCACTTGGTGGTCGAGCGCGCCGTCATTAATGTCCATGTCGTCGCCGCACAGGGCAACGACGGCCTCAGTGGAGGGTAAAGGACGGCTCATTCACGCTCTCTTTAAATGGTATTTCACTACAGCTGCATTTAATTTTGTAATCTACAATGGACTGAGTTTGAAGTTAGTAGTTTTTCAATTATTGTAAGAGGCTGACTGGTAATCTTTGAACCAACAGCACTGATACATACACACATGAGAGTTCTTGGTATAGCGCATATAAATTCAACAGTCATTATGCGCTGTAATGAGGTAGTGCTATACAGCAGATCATTCTTGGAACTTAATCGGCTGGCGGAGTGTAGGTGGCCGTGGGAGTTTAGACGAACGGCGCAATGTCGGCGTCGGCAGCCGTGAGTGACTCGTCTTCCATTCGTATATCAGATTACCACATTAGGGGCAATGCTAAAGTGTTCAGAGAGGCAGATGATCGTTAGGTAATTACCATCCACTGAGGCGCCCACCTCAACACATGTGCAACACAACGTCGCAGCCCGCAGCGGATTATGTAATGATCGTGATTAGGTGAAGTCGCCTGCCCCAAATCACTGATAACTATCGGCGACCGTCTTGCCTGAAGATCCAGCAAGTACCTAGTAACATTAACACATTATGGTATTTCTCAAGAATTTTAAACAAAAACTCAAAAAATAGGAGATACAGAGGCACGATAATTACTTTGATCACTGTCACCAAAAAGCGTTTCTCATCTTCCTCGTGCATTGCTCCACTGATTGATCCAATTGCCCAGCATAGCTGCAAAATCAATATATCTCTAGGCAATTAAGAATTATTAGCAAAGCCAACAAAGTGATACATACTGACTAGAAACTGTAAGCATCACCAAGTTGCTGTAAAACCAGCAGGATAGCCAGGATACCCCACCATCCCCTAATTTTTGGGGCTCCTTTACCCCTAACATCCATGGAAAATTTGCCATGTTGTATTGCATGCAACTCCATGCCAAACTTAAACTTGTGGGGTGAAAACTATGATTATGACCAAATCTTTAAATTTAGGGGCTCCTGTATCAACCCACTTTGCCAATCAGGGCCAAATTTCACACGCAGGCAGAGTGGGACCATGGTGTATTATTCCATGCCAGATTTTCAAATCGGTATGTACTGATATATATTACCACACAACCACACAAATTTGGCCAATTCTGGAATTGTGGGGGCTCTTGTCACCCCTTCACCAATCATGGCTGAGTTTGAATTGTGACAGAGTCAGAGAGGACCAACATCTACGCATAAACATCAAATTTCGTCTGAATCAGCCTACTGTGTCACTTTAAACGGCAAAGAACCTCTCAAAGATGAACGTATTTTAAACTTCAACATCCTGTGGTGACACCAACTAGTGACACAGACAAAGCTAACACAGGTGCAAGACTACAAACATTCCCCTATCCAATGCCATCAAAATTATTTCCATACTCAAATAAATGCCTTTATGGCCAAGTCGTTAACATAGTCTGCCGTTTAAAAACATGACTGACAAACAAAAAACATAATTGAACATTTCTGCCTCTCTGGCAGCCACGAAGTCCAGGCCCACACGTCATATCATATGCCATTTGATATAAAATAAACATTTGATTGTAAATACCTTTTGCATTTTAAAATCTATGCCCTAATTTCTGAATCTTTTTTTGATGCTGATGTATATCCAGGACAAATCATCCCAGCACAGCAATAACGAATCATCGATTATGTTTCTATTGTTAGGTGCTCTACAAATCTAAATTAAGCTAACTGGGTTAATTGGACAGTAGACACTACAGTTAATCTAACTTAATTAACTACATCATATCCAACAATGACTACAAGAGCACTGTACTGTACAGCAATTACCGTGTTTAAATTTTTCCACGACCATTCTGTGCCATTAACTTGATTGTGCAATTTCTCAGTCATGATACTCTCAGTATCCAAGTAATCCAAATGTGTCAGATATACTGCATCATCAACAGCAAATCCACAATGAATCATCCATCATACTAAATATAAGTGAAAAACAAATATACACCAACAATGTGAGTCTTGGCAATAAACAACACAGTAGTGATGGCATGTTAACTATCATAAACATGAATGCAGAAATGTGTCCAGAGTAATTTCATTTGGCAAAAGGCCGCATCACCATCATGGCAGTCCTTTCCCAAGGAGGGATCTGGACCTCTATCTAACATATGGTTCCTTGGACCCACATGAGTCAGCCCCCAAAACGGCATCTCGATCGGTTCAGCCGTTTTTGTACAGCTCATTCATGTACCCAACACACAGACACACAGAACATAGACCAAGCTGCGTGCAACATCTGTACCAACATGCCACATCTATGAGCTGTGCGCAGGTGATGCAGCCTGACAATACACACTGATCACAAAAAGTACAACAGCACAGAGCAGAAAAATGCTAGCATACCAAGCGTTTCCCGCATGTTCTTGTACAAATTGATAGAATCGGTGTCCTTCATAAACTCTCTAACAACCTCTCCCTGGTCATTTTCAACCACCAATACTTCTTCTGGTTTCGCCATCCGTGATATCATAATGCGCCGAACCTAACTCACCAAAAACAGCATTCTTTAAACTGATTATGAGCCTAAAGGTAAAGGTAAAGGTCGGATTCTCATCGCAGCTTATGCAATGACCGGACCAGCGCGCTTTACAATCTCGGAAGTGGCAGTTGATTGGCAAGAGCCAATGGTGGGCACTGCAGCCGCAAACTGCGGCCATCCAATTGCATGCGTTAACGTACAACTGGACCCGCGTTATGCAGCTAGCAAACACCACTGCTCCAATCAACCACACCAGGCCTTCACCCCGTAAGCATTCACCAGACATCGCCACTCGTGCGAGGAAGCAAACATCCGATTACAGCTTACTACTCAGTTTATCGACCTCGAAAGAATGAAAGGCTTATTCGACCTGCATGGCTGGTTACATACCGAAATAAAGTGCTGCCTCCGGGAGTTGAACCCGGACACGTCACCCATCCCAGTACTAACCAGGCTCGACATAGAGTAACTTCGTTGATACGACCAACGCTGTTATCACTACGCCACGCCACCACTAACAAATGAATTACACAGCAACGAGAAGAAAAAGAAAACGAAGTGTAAATTGATAAAGTGTGTGTGACACATATACCTGAAAGGTAGCATTTCTACGCTAGAATATCTGTTGATGATCATTTATCAACAATTTTCTACAGAACGACTCAAAAGATTAGCAAACTGGTTTAGCAGACAAAGAATTACACAGTCAGAAACACTAATACATCAAAAGGAGCAGACACATTGCCACAGTATATATTGCGCCAGCATAGCATCCCATGGTAAAAAGAACTGACAGGTATGCTAAATATCATAAAATCTCAAGTATGATATGGAACTTTGGGCCATAATTTGAAGGGAAAATTAAAGTTCACATTTATATCACTCGCCCACACTTCCACTCTTTACATCCCCTCTGCACTGCAATAAGCAGTCTGTTAATTGCCCAGCATCTGTGGTCATGACCATGGCCATCATCACTGATAGATGTGACTACAGCAGTTTGACTCACGGTGGTTCCATCTAATGTGTCCCCTGACACCGACGGCAACATGCAAGTCTTGCTGTTAATATACCTAGAACATGATACATGGGCCTCTGTGGCAGTTGTAACTTGATCTCTGCATGCCCTCAGCCAGCAACTGAACAAGTGCTGTTAAGCAGATCAAAGTGAGCTCTGGCCTCAATTGTCAATACCAGGGAAATTAGCAGGCTTAGTTCATCTGCATTAATACACAACCCTCTTTGAGTGTGGTAATACTGGTCAAAATTGTAAGATACTTGAATATTTTACAGTATATTGCGCAAGACCTGGCCAATAAAAATGAAGCATGAGGTAACACTGAATACAATTGTGTTAACACTAATTCACTGGTATGACTAAATTGATAACGGGTTAAAAAACTATAAGCTTAACTGGCTTACCTTGGACAGTATCGGATTGTAAAGAATCCGACGAGGTGGCAGCTCAATCGACTTGCCAATAAAAAGTGGATTAACAGTGGCAACAAATGGGCTTTCACGATAAAGATCAGACACCAAGGAGTTCCAGTACTCTAAACAGATCTTGAATATTTCAGTCTCATCAACTTCAGATATCAGCACAAGATACTGGAGTGCCTAAACATCATCGCAAACAATAATAAACAGAAATGACTTTTAACCCTTAACCGCCCAGCGCGCCGGCTAAAAAATTCCATTCGCCATGTCTGCCAGATATATCCGGTAAAACAGCCCTTGTTTACATCGTTGCTTGGCGACAGAAATATTATATCTAGTCTACGGCATATTTATTATTTTCGACTGTAACCCTCTGGCGCTGGGACTTCTTTGATGTGGCGGTTAAGGGGTTAATGTCATGCATTACCCAATTCACTGGCTCTGTCTGGAGCACTTATTGGCCAGATGTCTTTCTAATAACTCATACGGTTTAATGCACAGATTTAACCTAAGACAGGCAGGTAGTAAATCATATCAACTAAATAGCGGATCCCTATCATGAATAGGCTCACAATGTCAACTACATGAAGCAGAGACACTGACATAACTAGTTGGGTAAGATGGTACAATTAATTATCCCCGCGAAAGCGAGGGAATATGTTTTCACCGGCGTTGGTGTGTGTGTGTGTCTGTGACCACGATAAGTAAAGAAAATTGTGGATGGATTTGCACCAAATTTTATGCGAAGGTTCCAAGGGGGAAAGGGAAAACCAAGTTCATGTTTCGGGTTACGATTGGTAGAGGGATGTGGAAGTAATGGTAAACTAACTAGAAACCGTAAGCATCGCCGAGCCGCTGCAAAACCGGCAGCATGCGCGCAACACCCCTAATGCTGTCAACACTAGGAGGGAGGG
>Ga0209780_1000670_pt1 | contig 19409 bp, 8 predicted proteins | sample WorMetexBAHAMAS2_FD_187384 | JGI IMG/M metagenome (GOLD analysis project Ga0209780, IMG submission 187384) | Marine gutless worms symbiont microbial communities from Max Planck institute for Marine Microbiology, Germany - Inanidrilus exumae... | ecosystem: Host-associated > Annelida > Digestive...
CCTATAGTATAAGGTCGACTTCCAAAGTTTGGAAGTCGACCTAAAAATGTGTGTTTAAATGGTTTACAATGGAAAAATAAATTTGATTTGATTTGAAGTTCTATTACGTTATCAAACTGCGGTGACAACGTAAAAACTACGATACAGGAAACAAACGGATTCGTGTCCCATACAGGCAGAACTTATGTCTATGAAACAAACATTATGGAATTCACAATACAGTATAGAAGGTCACAGAATTTTTTCTCCCCCCCCCTAAAATATCCATGACGCAACTTGCGTCATCCCCCCTAGGTTTGGACGCCCTTGAGGCTGACTCAGTGTCTGGACAGCAATTACAACGGACGTAACATGAAGAGCCCACCAGGAACGATGTGGATTCATCAGTTTCGATCCGCTATTAATCCGCGAATCCGATGTCGTCAGAGATAGAGTGGCGTGGTGGCGCAACGAGGCCTCCTTGACTCCTCGTCAGAGCGCGGCTGTTTATAGATTCCGTATGTGCACTATCAGTGAACAGTATTACTTTTACCACTCTACGGTTGGGAAGGGAACCGTAGGCCTGGCAACGTACTGGCCATTCGTTACAGACTTCTGTAGTCTAACCAGCTAGTGGATCATGGTCTAGGAGAAAGAGAACGATGAACACCCGACCTATACGCTTTAGTAGGAAAATGATTCCATTTACTGTTAAATAGTCCGCCAAGTCTGCAATTGTGGCGGACGTGAGTTCGATGGATGCTTTCCATGCCCATGAGATGAAAGAACAGACGGTAATGTCGACATATCTGTCAGCGACGCTCACAGACACCTAGGTATGCATTCGTCTTAATTGGACACTCCATGCGCGGGCGTAACCATGTATGCCTACTGGGCAGCCTGCAGATGGACTTGTCTATCCCACGTTAGCTCGAGGTCGTACCTGAGACTGAAGGAGATCCAGTGAGTGTACAGGGAAAGAGGAGATAGTTCACGCATTAAGCTATGGTCCGAATACCTTCGTTGATTTCAAAGTCGCCGTCTGTTGATAATCTGAAATTGCCTACAATTTTTATCTGTATACTTTCCATCCCAGCGAAGACACCTATTCGTCTATTTGTCTCCGTCTACTTTCCGCCCCTTAGCTGTCAAAATACAGATTTAAAAAATAAAAACACGAATAACAAGTTTTTATACCTTAATACAATTTTTAACACGTTGGCATCAGTTATGTAATTTGCGGTTTGACTTTAAGCGAAGGAGCTATACCGGACTTATCAGGCCTCTTGTAGTTCTTGACGATTGTAAATGTAGACTAATAATGTGCAGCGCCTCTGAAGTTACGATTATATGGCGCTATACAAACGTGTATATTATTATTATTATTACTAGGTCCATGAGATTACATTGAAGGAGTAAAACAAGTACCATTAAATTAGTTGATTGTAAATTAGTGTTTAACGCGATTAACGTGAAAAAAATCTTTCTAAAACACAAATTTGGAATAAAAATAAAACAAAACATTACAGGATATAAACAGGGAAAGAGGCAATTTCACGCATGAAGCTGACCCGATTACCTTCGCTGATTAAGTTTATTTAAAGGTTTAAAAACAAAGCGTTCGTAACAACTATATGATTATGGCCCACCCCACTTGTTATACATGGCGACAGCCTTGCGTGACTCAGTCGCACGCAGCAGACATCGATATCTGTTGCCGACGTTTGCTTCCATTTATTACTTGAATGCAGAGTTTTTATGGTTTCTACTGCAGGTCTTTCTCTCTCACGCACGTCAACCGGAAGTCGCCATTGTTCTGTCGTCGTGATAATTCGACTTTCAGTGCGCGGGGTCAACGCCTCCGCGTAATATCCTACCGTCGCCGCCGCCGAGACTCCAGTGCGCGTGCGCAGCGCATGCGCAGTTCCACTATACTCTTCGAGCGCAGGAGATTGACGACTTCGGGCGCAGCGCCAGCGATATCGGGAAAAAACCGCATCGCCGCGCAAGTCGGGTCCATTCCGATAGATTCGGTAGTCGTCACTGGCGTTCGCGGCATCACGATTTGATAACGACTGCGCGTACTGCAGAGAAAAAAAAAAGTAGGCCCGACAAATCGACGCGATAAGTAACATCTGCGTTTCAGTTGTGGAGCGTCTGCTGTATGAACGTCACAATCTTCCTTGTCGCTGATCGTAACCGAGATTCGAGCGTCGGCAGAAAACGGCGAGTATATTCGATTATTCGGTTTGACACCGAATACCGGTTTCCGGTGTACGAAGACTGGAATATATCGTCCCGAAAGGCGACACCGTATTAAGTGGTCCTTGTGGCGAGTTTGAGTTGCTATACGGATATCAGCTCTGGTGCGGTTCATACCTGAAGTTCTCGCCGTTTGTGGTTGTCGACTTTAAACTGCGAATCTGCGAAAGAAATCGTGATCGATATAAATTCGTTCTGCGGCGTATCCGTCAGTGACATAGCGCAGTAACGTTTACTGCTACGGCACATTTAATAGCCTATACATAGAAACTACTATGCTGCTCACGTTGAAAATGAAAACCTTATTTCTCGGAAGACAGGGTTGTAAATTCGACTTAAATTACGGAAAAATTCGCCGTACAACGACACCCGCTTTCCAATTATCGGCGCGGCTGATGTTGTAGAAAGCGTCGAGAAATTTCGTTCTTCCGTCGCGCATGCCCAACGGAAACCGGAAGTAAAATCCACAAAAGACTACGCGCCGATGGCGACATGATGCTCGTAATTTGAGTGCGTCCGAAAGTCGTCAGAAACACATCATGGGCGGTGTATTGGCCACGCGTCAAGCACAGGACAATCAAAGCTCTTCCTGCAAGAATATGTAAGTACATAATATGCATTATTGTCTATTACGTTGACCGCGTACAGCGGTAAGCGTCATGTAACGGTAATGGCGTCCGTCTGTCCGTCCGTCTGTCTGTCCCCTTCGTTTTTATAGCCTTAATAGGGCGCGCGTCGCATGCTCAACGTGACTCACCAGGGGGCAGCACGCGACGCGGCCAGTGTACATTTCCGTCCGACTCCAAGTATTACAAGTCTGTCATAATGTCGAACGCTGTGTCAAAAGTGAGAGTTGTTCTTTGTCGAGCCTCAAGTGAAAAGTCAATGGACAGTATTGGTAGGGTATCTTACTATCTCAACAAATGTTCGCTGCTATTAAACACGTTGTAAACGACAATATTATTTGCCTTTAAGCAACACAGCTCATGCATGCATTGCATAAGCGCATGTTGCGCGCAACACAGTTCAACAGCTGCTGCACAAAACTCTCAACTTTAGTTCTCCTGAGCTATGGCCCCAACAGGCCAGAGCCAAACTCAATTTATTATAAGATTTAGGGAGTCTACAGCAGCGTGAATATGAGTTGCATTTCAACAAAATTGAAGGAATCGTGCAGCGACTGGTTAAGTTTTAGAAAAGCAGTAATACAACATTTGAGTGGAAAAGATGCGATTTTTGTGTTTCCGTGTTTTGCAGGGTAGTGCAATATTGCTAGGTAGATCAGAAACGCTAGTTAAGTGAGATGAAAAAATAAAGTACGATTTGACGTTTTACTTTCTCGGCAACATTCCTGCCAATTATTAGAATTTTTAGGTCGAAATTTTAGCAAGCCGATGCAGCGTCGTTTTTTGAGACACCGTCTACTTGTCTTAACAACAGAAGACCCCGGCAACGGTAGTATTAATTTTTAAAGGCGGATATAGGACAAGATGCGATATGCAATGCAAACTATTAGTATGTAAGTAAATAACATTTGTGTGATTAAGGAAAAATTACAAAATCGCACCGTGGCGCCAATAATGTTCGTCGTTGCCCGAAGAGATGTGTTTTCAGGTACAACTTGAAAAAAATGTTTAGCGACACAATCCCTTTAAACGTCGGTATTCGTGTTAACGCCTGCATGCCTAAAACAGCTGCAACGAACATTTATTATATTGCATCGCGTCCGCATGTCTGCAGTAAAATAAATTGAATACTGCAAGAAACATTTATCGCAGCATTTATTTTATTTTATCTTACATGTGCGGACGGCATAACTTTTCGATTAAGTGACCTTTGGCCTAAATATTTGAAGTACTGGTTTATCTTGACCGTATTAATAGTATCATTGACCAGTGCGTGAACGAGTGTGTTCGTCCAAATCGACGAGTCATGTGCTATTTAAGAAATTCGTAGACTTTTTTACCAGCCATTGTTTTGGCTTGGCACTGAAGAAACTAAACACAACACAGCAAAAGCAAACATTCTCCGCCTTGATATAACATAAAATATATAAAGATAAAATACAATATAATAATGTAAAGTATAAGAATATAAAAGATAAGCTATAAAAACAAATTATAAAATACAAAAACTAAAGATGTCGCAACTTTGATGGTTGCAAAATAGTGGCCGCCGAATGTTGCGTCAAAATAAGCAAACGGATCTCAGCCGTTTATGGGTCAAAAATCACGGAAAATATGTTAACTTTTAGGGGACACATTGTAGACTGACAATAGCATTTTTGTTTGTCAATGTGACGTTCCATTCTGGAGATATGCGGTGTCGAGTGCGGAAGTCGCGGAAAAAGTGGTCCAAAATTTGATGTTTTTTGCGCGTCAAATTTTGAGGGAGCCCTCCTCCCGAAATTTTTGTGCGGCGTTGTAAATCGACACCATTTCCGACCCACTGGCCAAGTTTGATTGAGATTCCACGGCTGGTCTTTCATCTATGCTGACGAAATCAATAATAACTAAATTACAGCAGTAAAATATAAAGGCCTTGCCTTCGGCGGCCATAATAAAGCCAGGTTTCTTGGTCGCCGTTTACGACCTCCGGCGTGAAAAGGAAACGGTCTCTAGCATGCATTGGTGACACAGAGAGTTATCTCCGTGTTCTTTGAGTGTTTTCATCAATAATTCTTAGACAGTAAGTAAGCTTACCCCAGCACCGCAGTACCGGTCGCGGTCGGACAACGCGTATCTAGAGCACCTGCTATGCGCTAAGATCGAAGGCTGTTGAATTTTTTACGACCGACGAATAATGTGAAGAGCAAAATCGTTTTGCATTGTCTCCTGTGAATTGTGTGTCGGCGACGCATGATTACTGCTTCAGCAAGCTCGTTCGACTTCGGCGAAGCTACACAGCTACCAAATGTTAAGGAGTTCGATGATCGCCAGCCTTCAATAGTTGTTAGTCATTCAGACTTTTGTACATGGGTCCAATTAAGTTGAATTAACCCACCTCATTCATGCTCCAACCCACACCAACCAAACCCATGATAAATTATTATCGACCAACCGACCTACAAATATAGCAATCGACAATCGTGTTTATATGTTGAAACAAGTTGCTACAGCTGACAGACCCGTGTGACGCGGTGCCTCGGGCCTACCGCCCACACAACTGTAAACTATCAGTGTGATAAACTGGTGACCGACGACCGTCATCAGTTTATCATACTGACGGTCCACCTACCGGTAAGTTGACAGCACCTGAGACGACCGACGTGACAACTCTGTGTCTGCAGCAGTTCCAGAGATATGATTGGTGCCCACCATAATTTAAATAGTTCACGTGACCTAGATACAGCGGTGGATGTCGAGGGCGGGTTGCCCACTAGCCCTGTACATTCTACGTTGCACCAAACATTAACCCATTTTGCCCAGAGTTCCAAAATTGGAACAGTGACAAAGGGATTCGACGCCAGGCTGGCTAACTCTAAACAACCATTTTTTAGTTTTTGCCTTTCGGGCACTCTGGCGCTCAAGGTTGAGTGCCAGAGTGGCCGAAAGTCAAAAACGAAAAATGTTCGGTTAGCCAGCCCGGCGTCGAATCCCTGAATTATAGTGTAGCTATGTGGGGAATACTGAGCTAAAATGGACTAAAAACAACTCAGTGTACCAATAGCCATTATAAACTACAAAACAAGCCAACACTCACAAAAGTGCAACGACCCACGCCGGCAATGTTTTGTAACACGTGACCTTGACCTTTGACGTTTTGACCTCAAGATAGAGGGTTTTCCAGAACTTATTGTGAAACATTGACACAGTGTCAAGTTTAGTGACCTCAGCTGCATCGGCTTTTGAGATATCGTGCGTAAAACAGACACACAGACGAACAGTGTTAAAAACCGACCCCGTTACTGCCGTCGGCGTTGGTAATGATCCTTTACTGCAGTTATGTTTATGCGATGTTCCTTGTATGTTAGCACTGCCGTAAATTTACTTACTTACTTACTTACTTACTTATTGGGTTAATATTGATGTCGCGACGAGTATTCTTCGTCTTCTTTTGTTTGAAGAAGACGACAACAATTCATCACATACGAGTACAATACATTATGTCACGACATGACGTGATGCAGAGAAAACTGGTTACAGTGTGGTTCAAGCTGTGGATATTTTTTCAGTTTTAGTTTCAGTTAAGTTATCAGTATAAATTTTTCAGTTTCAGTTTCGTTACATTTTTTAATTTTACAGTTTCAGTAGCGGTAGCCTTCTTTTACTCAACGTAGTATACTTAACGTGGCTAGCTACCGTCTGCCTAATAGCCGGTAGTATACTGTCTTAGAAATACCGTGATACCGGTATACCGCGGTATTTCATAACGTCATCAATTGTAGACAACTTCTGCAAAAATCCAACCGTGCTATTTGTCTGCAGTGCTCTCGCCGATTCTCTTTTCCATAACTGTCTGTTAATGATATTATATGCAAACATTCTGCCTCTGGACGTGGTTGTCATGTTGCTGGCATTTATGTTAGAGTTTTAATATATGCTGATGACCTGCTGCTGATCTTATCTACATGCAGTGATTTACGTAGAATGCTGCGGACCGTATTTAGCAAGCCCATACCGTCACTTTTAATACCGCGGTATTTTTTCATATCGGTATACCGCGCATCCCTACGTGGGAGCTTAAGTGAGCCGTGACGTGTGGGATTCCAGCTCCCACTGAATTTAACCCACTGCACACACACACACACACACACACACACACACGACCGACGGCGCTACATGGACCACTAAAGAGGTCGATACTCAATCAAAACCGGTTTATAGATCACCGTACGTCGATAGCGAATCAGAGGCACTCCAGACTGACAGTGACAGACGGTCTTAGAGGTAGTCCAATAAAACGAAATTCATCCATGCAGTAGAAATCTTCGTTTTCCGTTGAGTCCAAAACGAATGGTTTCATCGGCGAAGACTGCGCCGCACTGATGTATCTTTATTTCGGCGAGCAGTGCCTACGTTCGTGAATCGTTCATCTGAGACGTGGCTGAAAACAAACAGGTGCGTGGTCGTACTCGTACCGCGACGTATCGATTTGTGCGAGCAGTTGGCCCTCATCAATCTTTCCGCTGTTTTCTACAGTGTCCAGTCTCTACCGGTGTCTACCGCTGAGCGAACACACTGCGCTGTCAAAGACATACACCAGAACTCATAAACGATAACCGCAGGGTACGTACGATAAGCTCCGCCACTTTATCATAAAATCGTAGACCTACACGAAGTACACAAAAAAATAAGAAAACATTTTAAATGAATAAATAAAACAAAACAAAATACCCGCAAATTGTCTTCACAAAGTACAATTCGGACCGGACCGGATTTGCTGGGCTAATCGATTTTCGTTTTAGTTCTTTTTCGTTAGTGTTCTGCTAGAGCTCAGTTGCATCGTATACGTCGTGTGCGTTCGCTTTGCGAAGTTAATTTGCGAAAATTTGTCACGATATTTAAATTTAAAAAAGCTCATTGCTAGCGCCAGATCGGCGAACTGACTACTGCCGGAACAGATTCGTTTACAGTTTCTCTTTGAAAGTGTTTGGTGATATAGACTACTGTCGCGCAGGACTGCTGACCAACTGTTCCGTATAAATCGAGTACGCGAAATAGGCGGAGATATAGTTATCGACACCCAGTCTTGGTCTCGAGACCACTAGAGACCTGAATTTATTACTAGCCCGCCTAGATATAGTGCAGGAACAGACTAGTAACGGTCGCTGGCGTCTGTCGTCGTCTGTCGTCATCTGTTGTCGTCGTATACAACACTTGCGCAACGTAACTTTCCAGGGAAAAGCACGCGACGGCGGGCCAGAAGTGTTACGTCCCGTGAAGGCGACACCTTGTTTTTGCAGTCTTGCTTTTGAGGTTGGTCTTCAATGACGGTCTCGCCTGTTTTTGCGACCGATCGCTAGCTTAGTTTGTTAGCATGCGTGCGTCGAAAAATTTTTAATAATTTTCAGGCAAGTTAACAAACAAAGATTGCAATCGTTTATAACCTTCAACTGCGTTTCAGAACCAAGACTGCAGAGGCGGCATAGGTAAATTAAATTAACTGTTACTGTGAACTATGTGTATTTGTTTTTTTATTTCATTTGTCGTTCTTGGTCTTGACAATGCTGGTCTTGACAACAAGACTGGAAACTAGAGTAACTTTTGCCGATTTTCGCAAAGAAAGGAAAAAAGAGACGCAATCGTGTGTATATTGATCAGTTAGCAACTGAACGAACGTGATGAATTATTTTTAATTAGAGATAGCCTACTACTGGGCGCACCAGGCGCGCATTCCTTGGTCCGTTCGGCCGATGCGAATGATGTCTTGCGGCGTGTTGGCGGATGACTGCGCTTTTCATCTCGATAACATATCGCGTTAGCAATTAGCTGCGACAATCGTCTCGCTTATACCAACAAATCACGGATTGTAAGGAGATTTAATAGCAAAACGCTTATCGTGTAGCTCGGCTGTAAACTTGTAAAAAAGTGATCACCGAATATCTCTTCGCTTTACAGAACAACCGTGTAGCTACTTTACCTTGTGATTTATCGTTTATTACGAGGCCGGTTTCATACTATGTTTGTTGCATTAGGCCTACATTCTATTTATTAATACATGTATACGGAATACCAACAATATAACTACGTCGGTCCGCATGCTGCCCCCTGGTGAGTCACGTTGACTATGCGCCGCGCGTAAAAAAAGATGGAACAGAGGGACGGACGGACGGACCGCCAGACCGATGCATTACGCTTATTGCTGGACGCGGCCAGTGCAATAAATCTACGAATTAACAAAACCTAAGATTATTGATTAGGAAACATTGACGAAACCACCACACCACAGGTAGCCTTTATATGTTGTAGTATTGTCCATGCCAACATCAAAAATACCCAGAAAGGGAACGTGATCTCGATCGTGTGACCTTTTAAATTTTGGCTTACCTATAGAGGGTCTGTCTTTTAAATAAGTGAATATAAACAATTTGTATCTTACTGATAATTATATAAACGGTAAAATAACTGGCCAGCTAACAACCAAGTCTGTAAGTGTGTACCAATGTAAGGGGGCTAGAGAATCATAAACAGTAAACGCAATATATTCACACCTAGGCTATCGGTATGTGTGGACAATAAGTTCAAGAAATAGCCGACACAACCGCAGCTTATTTGTGCGCGCGTTGTGAAAAGAGAAACGGCAACAAGGGCGCACACCAGCGCCGTCTGTGATCGTGCTGCTAGTGTTGATATGATCAGACCATGCCAACATCAATACGTTACGACTCATTACAGGCGCTAGGTATCTCGCGACGTCTCCAGTCTGTGAATTCGATTTCCTGTCACGTGTCCGGTCACGTGAGCAACGCACCTGCCCCGCACCGCGTTCCGTTGAGTTAGTTACGGGCGGCTATCGTGAGACTTGAGACGGTAACTAAGTGTACGTGACAACAAGAATTCGACGTCAATGTGAGAGAAGTATGGCGAACTAGGAAACGGCTCTTGATGTGTGGAATGCCAAGACACCGGAACTGTAGACTGACGCGCATACTCAGCCGAAAGTGAACCGACGTGGATGAATTCTGGAGCACTCGAAGAACATTGTTGAAGACTGGACCTGGTAGATTTTGGGTGCAACCTGTGTCCTGTGCAGCAGCGACAGTTTGAGAGGCGGGCAAAAGTTTGTTTTTTGTCCACTAAATAACGCACGATTTCACTGATTTTCCGTCAAATAAATGTCACGAAATTTGAACACAACAACGTCGATCGGTGACGCGATGAAAACGTTTGGAACATAATTTTGAATATTTTACCGTAAGGATCGTATTTCCAAACAAGCAAAACTTTCTCACAAAATTTCAACATCTTACGACTTCAGGCCGCCATAACTATGCAATGATTACAGACCACCCGAAATTCACTACCAATTTTTACTTCTACTGGATGTCTATTTTTATTTTTGCTGTTAGAATCAATTCAATGCCATTATACTGGTCGGTACACTTCGTACAAGAAACCTACCCAAATTTTCGGCAACGTCCGATGTTCGATATTGGGTAAACAGAGTACGCCGCTGTGCGGCCTGGCTGACCGACATGGAAGAATGGCAGACCTAAATTGGAAACTGAAAACAAGTAGCATGGCAGATAACGCTGACATCACTCAGTCGCAGGCACGTGATACCACGCATCGTAGAATGCAGAAAGTAAACAGCTTGTGCACAGATAGCCGACCGCTTCGAGCAGAATACTGTATTGTGGGCATTCCACACAATACAGTCATCTAATTAACATTTGTGATGTTAACGGCAATAGATCAATAACCGCAATAAAATTATTAAACGATGATATTACTGACCATCACATCTGGAGTCGATGTGATGCTGAGTATCATTTTATATTGTTGCGCGTTTTTTGCGTGTTTTTAATCTATCACCATTGACATCATGTATCAATATTTTTTAGCCTATATTTACACATGCAGTTTGTTTACCAATTTTCAGTACGATATCATTCTCTCGTTCCACTAAAAGTTGAAATTTGTATAATTTGGCAACATCTGGAGTAATTTCACGGTTTGTGCCAAGAAATGACATGATTACTGCTCTGACCGAAACGTATGACGAAATGAACGGCGTGCCATGCACATTTGTTTACTGTTTATGCGCTGCTAAGTGCAGAATGGGAATTCTGTGGAAAAGCACGTATAGCCTATGTGTAGTGATTTTGTCAGCTTTAATCACGTTTGATAAAATTGTCTCTGATATGATAGCTTCCGTAATCCGTATTTAGTTACTTCGGTATATTTAGCATTTAGGCACGTGTCTTTCCGGTCTGTTTACCACATCGTTGCTATAGCAACGCCATGGTAAAGCTTGCGTCGTTTTTAACGCCGGAGCAGATTAATCTCGTCCGACTGATCTCGTATTGGACTGGTTTAATCCCGCCTGGATAAAAAACTAACCATTCACTTCAGTCAGAAAGGAAAAAAACTACAAGGACCATTAGCCTACGCCGCATTACTTCCATTTTGACCGATGTAATAACGACTTCTCCCCTTTTCACTCCGTCTACGATCCCCGCGAGATCCGTAATAGTCGTCACTGGAAGCTATTTCATCAGCGTTCATTATATTGCGTTTACCGCGTTGTCACCGGCCAGAAGACGTATTAATCCCCGGATCATTGCGCGATTCGGCATAGAGGGCTGTCAGACGGACGACATCTGACAACGTAACGACAAGATATCGATCGATTGCGAGTACGTGCAACGTCGTTCTTGTAACAAGTTGCGTAGAGATGGGCGACCGACCACAACGGGAACTAATCGATTCGTCGAGTTAGATCCGAATCCCAAACCGATTTTCGGGATGCGAGTTGAGATTCGGGATCTTATTTGCGGACTAGTGCGTTATTCTTGCTTGAATACCTGAAAGTTTCTTGCTATAACTGGCTGACTGAACTGAGGCTTCACTGAATTTAACATTATTATCCGTGAATAATAACGAACTACTGCAGTACTTCTAGCCCATCTAGCACCATGTGAAATCGTCCGATATGCTGCACGGTGGTCTGCACAACAGACAATGGGTCGATGGTTCACGGTCTGTAGGTCAACGGGTCATGTTTAGGTCGTTATATAGTAAGAAGGGCGAGCTTATGCTTCAGCGATGTCTTTTTACTGGCCCGCCTAATGGGCCAGTGTTGTTTTGCTCGCTGGCGTCTGTCGTCTGTCGTCTTTCGTCGTCGTTTGTCGGCGTCGTCTGTAGTTGTCTGTAACGCTACCGGCAGGCGGGCCAACCGGCCGCCGGGCGCGTGGGCGTTCGGGCGGCTGACACTGCACTGCGGGCCAGTACTGTTACGTCTTTTCATGACTTCGCCACTGGACATGTTTTCCGGCTGTCTATCCGCTGTGCTCTTTGCGGTCGATGCCGACGTGGGTCTATCTGGTAACTACCCGGTATGCAGTTTCTTCTACCGAAAGAACATCTGTGCATGTGTCTAGAACGTTGATGTATTGTCGCTAATCGCCTAAATGAATGGAACTGGATTTTGGTAGGAGAGCCACCACAGAGAACAGCTTTGTTACCCATATACCTTTTCGCGCAGCATTAGTATGCCGAGCGCGTTAAATATTCTATGACGATGTGCTATACAAATTTACGTTTCATCATCATCATCACGCAGACCGGTGTCAGGCGCGTAGGTTTTCAACCGCCCTTTGTCTGTTTCTCGCATGATATCTGAAAACACCGATGCAGCTAGGATCACCAAACTTGACAAACAAATGTTCTACGATAAGTCCTGAAAATTCAATTATTTCGAGGTTAAAAGGTCAAAGGTTAAGGTCACAACGTCTATGTTGGTCTTCAGGCAGAAAGTGGAATATTGCCGCTGGATTTTCCCTGCTGTGATTCCCCGCCGCACAAGCAATGCATAGCGACACCAGGGTATTCCATGCGTCACTTCCCCGCGTCCGCTTGCCGCTGGACGCTAGGTTATCCCCGGCGTGGGATTGTGCACTCTTGTAAGTGCAGGCTTCTTCTAGTGCGTGTATTAGATGGGGGTTCGGATCTGCCAACAGACAGGAAGTCACAGGTCGAGTTCATAGTTCAAAGTTCAGTCACTTGATAAAACAGTTCGTTTTTAGCTATGGATGCATCTTTGTCGAGTTTTTTTTGGACTGAATTGTTCTGTGCGACCTCTGACGACGGCTTTCTGGTTAGTGATGTTATTACTATTTAAATAATGCATGAGCAATAGCGGAAACCAACAGTTACGTTACCGACCCATCACCATTTTTCACCGGACTAGCCGCGCGTGGTATCGAATCGATCGCACATCGGACAAGAAGCGTCTGCTCGCCGTCGGCGCGTGTTCAAAGGCGACAGAAACAACTGTTGACTGGTGACCGTGTTGCTGTAACACGACGACCAACTAATGACCCCCAACAGTCGTTCCGTTCGATTCGCAACGCTGTCGTTGTCAACATCCGGATACAGTGGCATTGAAAACTGTTTCTATGATAATTATTGCAATTAAGCGTACTCTGCCGACCGCTTTGTACTGCAGGTATACAGTAGCTCGGTCGATTGCCGTTCGGATAACTAGCAGAAGCCAGCACTCACAGGAGTGCAAAACCCCACACCGGTATTGTTTTTTGTGTCTCATGACCTTGATTTTTCACATTCTAACCCCAAAATAAATAAGTTTCCAGGATCTTGTTGAAACATTTCTAAAGTAAAGTAAAGTATACGTCCATTTGTATAGCGCATCGTCGTAACTACCTCTAATGCGCTCAGACATGGATCACACAGTTTTACCTGCAAATTACTGTTACACCATACCTGCCTTTGCTCCCCAGCCGCACAGCATAACCGCCCTTTGGCTGGTACTCATTTTACCGTCCCACGAAGGGTAGATGGCTGAGTCGATTTAGGTGGTTGGTTACATACCGACATAAAGTGGCGCTTCTGGAAGTCGAACCCGGACACAGTTACCCATCCCAGGCGGTTCTATGAATTTTCATATGGGTAGGCCAGTCAAAGGGCCAAGCAAATTTTGGGTAGGTCAACATGAGTGGTGTACTGGGGCAGAATTTCGCTCGGGTAGGCCAGGTACGAGTTTGGGTAGGCCACGGCCTACCCAGCCTAATAGCTAGAACCCTCTCTGCTGTTTTTCTGCACGATATCTCACAAACCGATGCAGCTAGGATCACCGAACTTGACATAGACATGTTTTACCATGAATCCTGGAAACTTTATTTTGGGGTCAAAAGGCCAAGGTCACGATGCACAGGAGCAGTTCCGGCGTGTTTTTCACTTTTGTGAGAGATGGCTTCTTTTAGTACATTTTTCATTTTGTCTGTCAGCATTTGGCAAAGTTTCGTGCACGAGTATAATTGAACGTTTATTTACTTACTATTACAGTCTGTTTACGAGTAGCGTATGTCGTCATGACTGTCGATCGTCGTCCAGACAGTTGCAATAACGTCGAATTTACGTATTACATACGACGAGATGATGCTATCAACGACATCCTTCCAGTCTCAGCAACTTCCGTCTCAGTTCCGTTCACTACATCTACAGGGTGCGGCAATAAAAAGACCCAACTACAAAAATTGCTATAACTCCCAGGTTTCTCGGTGAATTTTTATACTTTTTGCATCAGTGGAGACAGAAATGAATACTCTACGAAGAAGTTATAAAATGCACCACTTCACCTTAACTGTGTCTCCACACTACCTGGCGAAACTCAGAACAACAAAAAACGAATTGGACATGCCTGCAGAATTAACGCGCAGTTAGTTAATGACCACGTTTTCGAATAAGTGTTTGCTTTCAAGGTTGCAAAAACAGCAAGCGCAAGTAAAATCAATTATCAATGTTACAGTAAAATGCTCAAAATGTCCGCCATCTGCGTTTACACAAGCTCGCAGACGTTTTCTGAAATTGGCAGTCGACTTGTGGATTTTGTCTTGTGATAAATCGTTCCTATATATGCCTACATGTATATATAGTTTGTTGTTCCGTACGTTAGAACAGATTTTGATCTTTGAGAAAAAATCACGATTTATAATTATTTTTATTTTTTAAACAACCATTTTTGTTTTTCGATTTTTCAAACTTTTTATTGATGCTATCAATAAAAGTCTATTTTATATTATTTCGTACCCACAAGCTGAGACGAGGACTAGAGCAGGAAATTCGGACTCGAATCGCGATTCGAGTCGCTATTTCGGATCTTGTGACTTGCTTGCGACCTGCTCATATTGATTTGAGACTTGATCTCAGACTTGTGGCTTGCGCGTGCTCACTTCTTTTACCGTTGGAAGACTGATCTTTGCATGAATGCATGGAAATAGTATTGTACTGACATTTAAGCTCATCATATAATAATCATAAATCATTCATGTCACTGTCAGTGTCAGTTTGCCATGATTTCTGGCCAATGAGCCACACAACGCAAAAAAACGCTTCAGCTAAGATCACCAAACTTGACATAGAAATATTCCACCATGAGTCCTGGAAATCCACTTATTTGGACGTCAAGAGGTCAAAGGTCACGGTCACGAGGTACAAAAAACAGAGCCGGCGTGGTGTTTTGCACTCTTGTGAGTGCTGGCTTCTTGCAGTCTGTACTGGTAGTGGTGTTCTTCGGTATCGCGGCGTGCCAAGAAGAACTTGCTGGCATTTCGCTCGCACGATCGCTGCCGCCTCACCCCGGAATGAGCCGAACAGAAGGCGCTTCTTAGAGCAGCAGGTTGAGGACTATTATTATCCGATGGAATCTTATCCGGCTATTTGCTTCATTGCAACATGAACGACGTTTCCGGCTGCGATCGTCCGAGTGAAATGTCATTTTGACGTCAGAGTCCCTGCGTGTCTTTGTCGATTCTTGCTGCGTTCGTCGTCAAGCAATCAGATTCCAGACCGAGATTGCTCGGTAGTACTCTGTAATTCGAGCATTGCAGCTTTTTCATTACTACCGTGGGCGAGTGAGTGAGAATGGCGTCCCATTTGACACAATATAGGTCACTTTCTTGACGTCTCATTACTAGATCAAATTGCATATGGGCCACATCGAATTACACAATCAATCTGCGTGTCCGTCCGTCCGTCTGTCCGTCCGTCGATGGAGTACAATGACCAAAATGACCTAGCTGCACCTACCAATATTGAATGGTGTATCTCCTTCAGACTGTAGTGTCTCTGTTGGTTTCTATGGGCTCACGGGCAGTGTTACAGACTACGACAGACGACGACAGACGACAGCAAGCAAAACAATACTGGCCCATTAGGCGGGCCAGTAATAATGTAGCTCGTAGTACGTGAATTAATCTTAAACTTGTCGCTTATCACGGTTCAGTAGCCATAACTTTTTCCAAAGCGTTGCGCCGTCATTTTGCCAATGTTAAAATCATGATGTCGCAATCAACCTGTGAAAAGTGGCGACAAAGCTCGCTGGGATCCGATAACACGCTCATTTTCTTGTTCTATTCGACTAGCTGGTTCATCCGCGCGGTCGTTTTTTTGGGCTGACGCCGGATTTTTACGTCGAGACTTTTATGTCGTCGTTCGACGGAGCATGCGCGGACCACTGGCTTCCGGCGACCTAAATGCATGCTAGCTGTGAGACTTGTAATCGATGTCACGTGACGACTCGTTGACGCCAGCTCGATGTTTCCGCTGGACTGCTCCATGACGTGGAAAAGACACGTTTTTGCCGTGTATGTCGGCTGTGTTGTTTGCCTCCCGCCCGGTTAACGGCGCCGTGAACCGTTAACGTAGGATTTATCTTTAGCCGAGAAAAAGAAAAAATATCGCTTAAACTCTGGGCCATTTTAAACACGCCGTGATGTTCGGCTCTGACTGACAAAATTATGAAGCTCTGTCTGGGAAACGTCTACTTTCTACAACACAACCGTAATAATGATAACATTAGTAGTAGTAGTAAGTAAGTAAGTAAATTTATAGAGCGCGGTTATAGTCAAGAAACTCTATCGCGCTGAATGCTCTAGTATCGAGCGAACAGTTCGTTACTGGATGAACGGTCTCAAACATGCGAACGCATGACTTCCGGCAACGAAGAAGATCTGGCACCGTCGTGATCATGACGCGACCGATATTCAATCAATCAATCACTCAATCAATTTATTAAAAGCAAAAAGACCCCAAGGATACTTGCATCGCAGAACATACAGCAGTAAGTTGTTTCGTGCTTTAAGGGATGCTATAAAAATCGGTAAAAGCCAGGATTTTTTCTCAAAGATAACAAGTATTTAAAGAAATTTGGCAAAAGGCCGCATCGCCGACTTGTCCTCCCTAGCGATAACGAATGGATTCGTCCAATCTTGACCGCACACATAGTTTCTTGGACCCAGATGAGTCAGCCTCCAAAACGGCATCTCGATCGGTTCAGCCGTTTTTGCATCGTGCGGCCAACACACAAACACACGACCACGCTACGTGTGACGTCTGTCGCAATAGGCCTCATCTATGCTATGCATGCGGTGCCACCTAAAAATCGTGTCGAACGTATACGGAGCAATACGAATACGTTTAAAGACCACCAGCATGTCGTGAATAACTCGACATCAGTGTAAGACTTACTTACTTACAAACAAATGCGTTCAGGGCCGGGAGTATTGCTTCATAAAAACATTGCAAACATTCCTGTAATTGCCCGACATCAAAACATTTATTACACATGAAAAAAGCAAGGTGTCGCCCTAACGGGACGTAACACTACTGGCCCGCCGTCGCATGCTGCCCCCTGGTGAGTTACGTTGCATATGCGCCGCCGTGGAGCGTTACAGACAACGACGGACGACAGACGACTACAGATGCCAGAAATCAAAACAACACTAGCCCATCCCCCTGCACTATGCGTAGGCGGGCCAGTAATAATTATGGTAGACACGTTGTATCATAACTTGGAGAGGCCCTTCGTCGTGTAGCTCGTCTGTAGCTGTTTTCTATGTTAGTTGTTGATAGAGGCGTTGATTAGTATAGCGCTTAACTATGAAACTCATCTCTACAGCGCTCAGAATGGCACGTGTTAACGAGGAATCACACAGTTTTACCTGCCACGCATACGTTTATCCACGAATTGAATGAGCCATAGCCTACTGCTAATGCTTGACATGACAACATTTTGAGACTATTCCTGACGCACACTACTATAATGCTTACGGTAAAATTCAACATAAAAACAGCGTAGGCTTACTCTTAGCATGATACGATACGATACGATACGGTATAATTACGTGCGATCAAAAGCTGACGAGATGGCCAGCTTAGGCTAATCTAGCGCACTGCAAAGAGAATAAAAAATATTGATGATTGTAATGATTGATCGTGCCGCTGTTGCGGTACGTTCCAGACGTAGCTTAGGATGTCTAGCTCTCTTTTTGTCTTGTTATTCATGTGAAATCCGACGACATTAGTGCTGCACTCACTTAAACGAGCCTTTATTAATTCAACGTAGTCTCAACTTTAAAGAAGATGACAAATTACTTAAATTCATTTCGATTGCAAACGACGTCGATTAACTGAAGCTCAATGAGTGACGTGTCTGATGTTTGCTGGTTAATTTTTTGGTCAAAAGGGGCATGGTGATTTTTTTGCGAAACGTGTAGGAAATTAATCAACGCGAGCGTCTCTGGTCCTCTCTTGCATGCTGTCGTGGTGTTTTACGGGACGGCATGTTGATTTATAGCCGTCGTCGATCAGAATGCCATTAAGGAAATGTACGACACCCAAATGTCTGGCCAAAAGTCGCATCAGCTCGGAGCCGTGATGGGTCCGCGTCTTGCGTCTGAATCAAATAAGGAAAAGTGATGGTCCGATAGCCAGACGTATTATACAACATCGATTACCTTGCCAGATATATATGACCTGTGTGTGTAACGCGTGTAACTTTTGCGTATCGCTTTCAACATTTGCTGTTGTTAAACAACCTTAGTGTAGTTTTCAAAAGTTTCATTCACATTTTTACTATTTACCTTTGTCTGTTTTTTTCTGTGTTTCTTTTCTTTCCCTGTCAGTGACTTCCGGTGAAATAAAGCAGTCGATATTTTGTAGTTAAGGAGCTGTTATTTGTATAATAGACTGGTTTTTCTCGTACAACGCACTGATATTTGTTTTATTACTCAGTTTTACTTTGTAATAGTGACTATTGATTCGTTTATTTTCTTTTTTAATTATTATGTACTTTGTGCACGTTTTTATTAAAATTGTAGACATCAATCAACATACTTTAATTTTATAAACGTAAAAAATGTTTTTCTCCATTTGCTTATAAACTATTAGCGCTGTACAGAATTTAGCCATTTCGCTGAGTGAAAGACAAATAAAATGGGCTACTAAAACCGGCAATTTCAGTACATATGATTATGGTTAAACAAAACATGTTACTAAATACGTAGAACAAACAGTTCATCGATGAAGCGTATGCGATTCGCTTTAAGATACTGGCCCTTGAAAAACCTATTTAAACTAAAAAAACAACAACAACAGCGGCATACTTATATGTGAATCCTAGAAACTCGAAACCATTTAATTGCAGTGTTTCTGATTGATTTTAAAACATAAGATCGGCACATCACTGAATGCAATCTGACGGCG
>Ga0209780_1000671_pt1 | contig 19408 bp, 12 predicted proteins | sample WorMetexBAHAMAS2_FD_187384 | JGI IMG/M metagenome (GOLD analysis project Ga0209780, IMG submission 187384) | Marine gutless worms symbiont microbial communities from Max Planck institute for Marine Microbiology, Germany - Inanidrilus exumae... | ecosystem: Host-associated > Annelida > Digestive...
ATACATACATACATACATACATACATACATACATACATACATACATACATACATACATACATACATACATACATATATATATATATATGAAAGTTAAAATCAATCTGGTTAAAGAACCATTTGCTGTCACTAAGCACAACGCAATTCGTTATGTACTTCCGGTTTTGTGGATGACGCCACATTTTACGTAATAGTGATAACAGTCTGCGACGGTAGTCATCGACAAGCAACTGTCACCCCCTGTCTGAGAGATATTGACTCGACCGCAGCTGGCAGCAAACGAGTTGATTGGGTGGCGCAGCAGGCGGCATTATTATGGCGTGGGGGCGAAGTCTGCCGTATCTGACTGCTTTGTTGTGAAGTGTAGCCTGCTGTTGCTGTAGTGTCCTTCGCAATGTGAGCCGGCGACTATAAGCCCTGATTAGATAAGGACTAGAGACGTGTTATGGCGGGTGTTTTGTGCTGACAGTTGGGCGATTGGTGTCCAGCAAGTGGAAGTATCAACAGGTCCCTAGACGCTTGTCGCAATGACGTTGAATGAGACGGTGCGTAAATCACGAACCCTTTGCTGTCACTAACCACAAGACGAAGCTGCTTCGCCTACTGCTGTCCGTGTCAGATCATTGAAGCGTTCTCTCTAGCACAGCTGCACTCTGCATCTTCATCGTCGTTGAGATCCAAATTATTTACAGTTGTCGTGTTACACGACTAACAGCACATTTCTGCTACACGAAGAGTATCAAAGTTCTTGATAAATAATTAAACTAAATGATTGTCTTGTTACTGGTTGTTGTCAAGAATCTAAATTCAATGTCAACTTCACGGCGTTTGCTATAAAATGGCGACTGCTCAACTGAGTGACTTGCGTACTCTTACGGTGAGTGGTTTTTTGTCCGGGTTGTTAAGCATGTTGAAATACAAAACATATCGTACGATAAAACTCAAAATCTTAAGAACATGACAATGCAGAAAATAATCTAATGCGCGAAATACGCTCTGGAAGCAGGATATGAACAAAAAACTTGAATTAAGAAACTAATAACAACAAAAACTAGCCCATAGGTCCATTCATCGGTAAAATAGTAGCTTCCTAGCACGTAACATTAACGAAATTACAGAGCAAAGCTCTATATGTTAGCCTACATGCCGGTTCTAAATTTGGTGATTTCATTAAAAATTTTGACCTACTGAATTCTCTTATAGGGGGCCTATTTCGCCAATTCCACGATCTGTTGATGAAACAAATAAATAACAAGTAACAAAATACACTTGAATGTAAACTGCTCACGAGCGAGAAAGTCCTATTGTCCGGGATTTGCGTCAAATGCACTCAGAGATACAGCCTGTTGCTACAGATATTATCGCACGTAGCATGGTCTGTGTGTCTGTCTCTGTGTTGGCCATAGTTGTGTTGTGCAAAACGGCTGAACTGATCGAGATGCCGTATGGGGATGTGGTTGACTCATGTGGGTCAAGGAACCAAGTGTTATAGATTCGGGTGGAGATCCCCCTCAGGAACATGCAATTTTGTGTGTTGTTCGGCCCATTGATAAGCATTGGGAGTCTCTGCTGCGGTGTATTCAGCAAAAGGGATCATTCAATCCTCAATAACGCGACTGTTGCAGCCGATTGCAATGCTCCTGACGGTCGGTGTCAGATTACATTGTCCCCCGTGAACATCTGCCACTTGCGATGCGACCTTTAATTCTTCGAAATTATTTGACCACTTGTTGTATTAAAAATCCAGTTAGCGATCTTCTCCAAAATCGAGCTAAATTTCATTTTTTTTAAAAATCCATTCACACATTCACGATTGTTTGCTTCACGCTATAAAGTCCGACAAGCAAGGATACAAAGACATCTGGACAGACATTAACAGCGGCGACACGCCGAGAGGAGAGGCAGAGAGCGAGTTGGACGTGCTGGTGCGACGAGCTAGGTGGTCGACCAATGATACGCAGTGATGCGTAGCATCGCAACGTCATTGGACGCTCACGTGCAGTCCGTCGCAGCAGAGGTATGGACAACACCTGGCGAACTGTTGATAGGCTCTGTCAACGACGACGACATCGTCGGCATCTGCTTACTGCAATACTGCGTCATCACGTTGCACGGCAAAGATGAACATCGATCAACTATTGTCTGACAACGCGCATCATCAATCTGAAGTGTCGTCCACGTGGTCTGACACGATATGCGACAATGACTTGACGTCACGTGACGTCACGTCACGACGTCATCGTCGCAGCAGGCAACCGCGACGTCGTGACGTCATCACTAGAGCTACGACATCTGGTGGCGGCACACAGCACGGTGACAATGACGTCAGCGATGCGGCAGCGAACGGCGGCCGACTTAACCGACTCCGACTGAAGATCAACAGTCGTGAGCGACAGAGAATGCACGACTTGAACGCCGCGCTCGACGCGCTGCGTGACGTCATGCCGTACGCCTCCGGAACCGGAAATGGTTCTTCTTCGTCGACAACGGCATCGTCAGTGCGTCGCTTGTCCAAGATCGCGACGCTGCTGCTGGCTCGCAACTACATCGTGACGCTACAGAAAACTGTCGACGAGATGAGTTCGTTGATTACTGAACTTCAACAGCAGCAGCCGTGGCATCAAGCTCGCACTCCTAGCAGCGCTCTACAGCGTGGCGCACCAGACAGACACGTGATCTGTGACGTCACAGCCAGTTTCCCGCCAAACTGTGTGTCAAGTGTTGGGCATGTACAGTCCACTACGGTCCAACATGAACAGAGCATCAGCTGCAGATCGCCTATAGCAATGACTAGTCAGTATTTTAACTCAGTTTCAGCAACCAATGACACAGTAGGCTCGTGACTTACGAAGTTTATTACGATGATGTTATTCTACTGCCGATTACGACACATAACGCCCGTTAGCCTAGCCGATGTGTGATAAGCTTACTTAACTGTTCGTTATATACGTGCACGTCTGTTTCAGCTAAGAACCGAAAGTTAAGTAATCTTAGGTTCATGTTATTTTATACAGACATGTTGTATTGTCCTCACAATTACACATTTTTGGCTATGCGTCAAAATTTTTATCGACCGTCTGTCTGTTCACCTGTGTCGTATGTTAGGACAGAGTTGATATAGCCTACATGTTGCTCATGTCACACGTCAATCGTGGATCAGTTTTGGGGTCAAAAGGTCAATGATCAAGGTCACAGTCACAAGGCATGCACGTATGCCTTCCAGCCTTGCTTGACTTAGTCAACTGACAAATTCATTCAAGCCATTTTAGTTGTCATTTTTCAACCACGAGGTCCGTGTGCCGTTAAGGCTCATCATTGGGCCTGTAGCCTAGTGGATACGCCGCAAAATTAACGCTATACCAGCGCGACCTCTTCTGTTCCCTTCTCTTTTTCCTTTCCCCGTATCCGCCTTTCCTCCACTCCCCTTCTTTGTCTTCGCCCGCGTTCTCCACTCCTTTTCCCTTTTCTTCTCCATCCTTTTTCCGCCGTGCTTGTGAAGCTGCTTTCTCGGTCGAGCAAAACCAGGCCGGCAATAAATTGTGTTTGCGATAATAGATTTTGTTGCACTATTGGGGGAGGTGGGAAGGCGGGATCAGACAAAGTGATGGTAAAGTGAGCGGCATGCGGGATTGCAGAAATGTGAGACCGAATAGACTACGGAATGTGGGCCATTTTGCGCGACGTAATCTGTAACTGTTGAAGAGATCTAGTCCGAGCCGACACTGACACCAAGAACGGCATTCCTTGCGTGGACGACAGCGAGTGGCGACGAATCAGCCAGCAGCCGTCGCCACTGACTACTGCGAGGTGTCTCGTGGCACCACGTGACGCAAGAGTAGGCCTATAGCCTTGTATTGGTGCCATGAAGACATCGACGCTTCGGCGCGTCATATGCTGAGGAGTTTCACACGCAGAGATGTGGATGATCACCATTGATATGTTGCTGCAGTAGCTATATTGAACAATGAAGTTATGAACAAGAGCCTGCCTGCCTGCTGCTAGCATGTCTTTACTTCGATGTTTTTGTTTATTTAAAAAAATTCGGTGTCCCTGAATTTTTAGCGATGCGATTTTAAATGTGACTTAGTGGAGTTGTGCGCGCCGAAGTACTGGTTTGGAAACAGTTGTAATCAGAGTGGTTTCCACGGCTATTACAACAGTACTGTTTTCAGGAAATGCTAAGTGTAGGTTGCACATTTTTCGCCCTTGCATTTTGACGGTCCCGTCCCGCATTTACCATTCCCGCATTCTCAGTCGATCTGTTGTACCATCGTTGTTGATATGACACGTGTAGGCCTGTAATTAAACTTTAACAAAATTGGCCTACAATATTCGTCTGTTATGTACAACGCCTACTATATATCCGTCGTTTGGACACTGTACATTACAACGTCCAATAGGCCTAGATACACATAGCAAAATCCACGACAATGGATATAACCAATTTTTGACAGCCACTCTCTCCGCTAATCGTAAGGCGCGATATGACCTAAATTGTGTTGAAAGCGCCGTTAAACTCCAACCAACCTCCGCTAATCGAGAGAGAATAGAAGTGGCGGAAATAGACCGAAAATCCCCAACAGCAGTAATGTTGGGGTATTACTTTTGGGGACAGGTGTAACTAATGCCATATTCCAGTTGGAATAAACTTTGCCTGTGGTAAAAGATACGTTAAGTAGTTTTGCAACGACACCTGAAAGTTCAAAGGAACATTTTTTAAACAATCAACAATCGGCAGCCTCCGAAGATTGTGCATGGGTAACGTGCATGGTGCATGGTCTACGGACGGAAACGTCACGTGTCTTAAACGCCAGCAAAAAATGCGTCAACGACGTCACTGCAGGCCTATAGGCCTACGCGGACCAAGAACAGGATAACTTCGTTGCAACTGCTGAATTTTGATTTTATACATATAGTAGTAAGCAAGTGTGCTACATTTTGCTGCGTTTTGCAGATTTCTTTTGTTTGTCATAAAATACCACTTGTATAGTGTGCGTTTTGTTACCCACGCCGGCGTGGGTATAGGGCATTCAGTCGCGTCTGTATGTCTGTCTGTTTGTTCGCGCTCTATCTGCACCAAACTTGGTACACATATACTCTATAGCAGTCGCTCGGCATGCATTGACCCAGAGGTCAAAATGTCAAAGGTCAAGGTCACACGGTCACGAAAAACGTCACGGTGGCACGGTTGCTGGTGACTTGTATATCTATATATACAAGTCACCAAAATAAATAGTGACCTTGACCTTTGACATTTTGACCTCTGAGTCAATGCATGCCGAGCGACTGCTATAGAGTAGGCTATAATTATGTGTACTAAATTTGGTGCTGATAGAGCGCGGACATACAGACATACAGACGCGACTGAACGCCCTACACCAACGCTACGGCTGTACGTGTGCTGCTGCTGCCGTCTTGGGTCTGCATGTCGATACGACTGCCTATGTTTTCTAGTTGTATTTGAATTTGAGTAATATTTCCCTGCTGTTTACCCTTCTATCGTCTGCTAGCATCCTGCGGTATCCTCCACTCATCCTTTTAGTCTTTTTCAGCGTCCTGCGGTGGCCTGCGGTTTCAGGCTTAAACCGCTTTCGCTACTTCTATGCTTACAGAAGTCAGATAAAACAATTTTAGGCCTACAAGGTGATTGGTCAGCAGTCACTTCACTTTATACTCCCCACAAATAGGTTATCTTCGGCGAAAATTACATGAATTGTGTGCAAACGATGGCAACGAGCAATCAGTTTCATTTCATGTTGTGTAAACTGAGGAGTGGTGACGTCACGAAATCACCAGTGCGCCAAGTTCATCATCAGTTTCGCTGTGAGCTGCAGTCGTCAGATAAAAGGCAAGACCATAGCTGTAGACCGCCAGCAGTGAACAGCCGAGAGATCGAGGCGACCTTCCACCTTGTTCTACGTGTAGGTCTATGCGAACTCAGCAGGCCGAGTTGCTAGCACGCTCCGTCGCAAAACAATCGTCACAACTCACTCAGACGCAGCGGCGCGCAGATCAAAAGTCAGAAAGCACTGCCGGCGCACGTGACGTCAGGCAGATGAAAGTAGCATGCCGCCAGCGTCAAGACCACGCAGCACGCTCGACCGCACAGGCGACAGCACCGACCGGCTCCACCACACATCTGCCACCAACACTGATAAAGTCGTATATAACAATCACATGCCATAGGCAAGGCATTGCTTTCACTCTGAGTCTGCGTAGACCTACAGTTACAAGAACTATCCATTAGACAGTCGCTATTGTTAATTATAACCCTACTGAAATGATCAACAATCTCAATATTTTAGTTAACTGTAAGTATAATAAAAACGAAAATTATTTCAAGAATGATAAATTAATAGAAACTGTGTCTGTCTGTACCAAAAAGGTTAAACCTAGGATCACACAAACAACGTCATACGAGAGCCCAGGGACTCTACTAGTTTTCTGTTGCCTAAGATCATGGCCAAATTATAATGAGGATTAAAATATCGCTATATATCTCATTAACGGTCCAAGATACGAACATAGTTACTATGGAACGCTAATAAGAAGTTAAGAACTCGCATGCGCTCTATCGAATGGTGCTATTTTCAATGACCTTGGGTAACCAATGACCATAACTACCCCCAAACTACCCCATTTTCGACATTTTGTATCGCCTTTCACAGGTTCGTGTAGTGAGTGTCGATGGACTTAAAATTTAGTAGATAGGATAACGGTATCAAGTGCTAGCCCACGGATGGCGCGTCATAACTGAAAGGGGCGTGGTTAGTTCACGTGGACCATTTAAATTTTGGTAGGCACCAACCATATCTCCGGAACGGCTGATCGTCTCGGTGCTGTCAACTTAGGTGAACGGTTAGTGTGGTGACCGTCGTTTATCACACTGACCGTCTACATCTGTGTACAGCACGGTGGGCGCGAGGCACTGCGTCGCGCGGGTCTGTCAGCAGCAGCGGAGACTCTTGTGATTCGGCAGCGGAGACTTGTTCATTGTACGTGTGCAAATTCGGCCGTAAAGTCTGGCCCCTTCAAATATATCATACCAGCTTCGTTTGCAGCCCTGCACTGCACTAGTCATTCGTCTGTGATTCATTACATCCTGCAGATATCGCAATGTTTGTGGCCCGCCAGTGTGCGTAAAACTGTGATTCGGTCATCGACCGATGAACACTTGGACATGCATCGTGTTCACGCACCTGCTCTTGCTGCTGGTCTGTCATCAACAACGTCCTGTGAAACATCTGAATTCAGCAGGACCGTAAATTAATTCGGAGTAGTTGTATTGGGAGATCACGCCTAACAACGCAAGTGCCACGAATCACGCGTGCACTGCACGGTGGTCTCGCCCATTAGCTGTGCATTGCAAGTGCTTGTAACAGCGGGTAGGCCATACTACGTGGCGTCCCGCGCACAACGCTACAGCAGCTGCAATCCGTCGATGTCTACTGATAATAATGATGAACACAGCCCTCATGATGGGCTAGGCATACAACCCGAGACATAATAGTAACAATAGGGGTTAGAGTGGGCTAGCAGCGCTCGCGACGTACGCTTGACGTCAGTGACATACCATGACCCTGCCACCCACAGAGCACCGTCTTCCGCGTGATTCGGCGTTGCTGCGGACAGCCTCAAGACCTGTCAGCGATGTGCCGCCGCCGGCGAGGCGCTGTCAGCGTAATCAACCAGTCACACGTTAACAGTCGCACCTGTTTCATTCTTCGCTCCGGGTAGGTCTAAGACACTATGAAGTATTGCGATCAGCGTGCCTGTGTGTCTTTCTTTTTGTCCACGTGTCTGTCCTCGACCGCTCACATATCTTAAAATCCACACAGTCAAATTTCACGAAATTTTCTGTACATGTTTTTTGAGGCCGTTGCTCGGTCGCACGTTGAATTATTAGATCGCCGCGATCTTAATATTTTGAGCAAGTTTCTTTTGGCATACATACCCTGCGTACATGCAGGTTTATTATGTACTTGGCAAAACGCAACAAATGACAAGAGAATACAAATACATGCGGTAAAAACTGCAAAAATAATAATAATAAAATCTTTCAACAAAGGTCTTTGGAAGAAGTTCCGAGAATCGCGCCTAATTGCCAACGTGAGTTCGTGACGCTTCGGTCTAAGACACTATAAACTGTTCAGGCGATCCGTCGTCTGTCGGGGTCTATAACACTCCACGGCCGGCCTGCAGGCTACTTCACGCGCTTAGGCCAGGCGATGACGTCATACCTCCTAGAGTCTAATTATAGCTCCTTGGCAACACTGCACGGCGGCCAGTCGTGTTACGTCCCGTTAGGGCGACACCATTTTGTATATTTTGATGATCTGTTATATGAATGCATTAGTAGAAGCTAAAGTGGGTTGTTGTATTGGAAACATGTTAGGGCTATGGTTAGTATTCTACAGGGTGGGCCAATAAAAAGTTAACCCTTACTGGTTTACCAACAAACTGTGCTAAAGCCTGAAATATATGCCAATAAAGTTTCTTTATGTCAGATTTGAGTATAAGTATAACGAACCAACACTGCACAAGATATTTTAAGACTATTATCAAATACTAGAGGTGCACCTCACGCCTACGGCGCTTGGTTACTCCTCGCTCCTGTGGCGCGCCGCTGGATCCGTTGCGCCTGCCGCCCACTGGTTCCGAGCTCCCCAACGAAGCTCGCCATCCATTTGCAGCGGCGTATATAGACGGTGCGCGGAGCGTGACCCTGCAGGCGCGAGCGGCGCTCGCTAACGGGCCCATGACCATCCGGAGGGTAATAGGATGCCACATGCTAAATTTGATGCAGATCTGCTGAAAACTGTGGCCGTGCATAAGGAACAGAGAAACGCACAGAGTTTTATTATATAAGATTATGTGGTTAGACATTGTGACTTCATACTTGACACTCTCCTCTATGACCTTTACTTGAGACCAAGCTGAGATGCTACTGAAATAAGTAAAGACAATTCTAACTGAGCATTTGACAGATAGGAAAGAGCTGTTTTTAATCAGTTATTTTACACACTGTAGTACGAATATGACTCATCCTGGTTTCTGATAGTGTTCCATACAGTATTTAACATTGTAACAGTAAAACAGTTTGATTATATACTCTTGTTCATGGTCACTCGTAAAACTACCATTTTCTCGCATATTTATTGTTCCTAATGTCACAAGAGTACAAAATATTGGGTTCACTTTTTTGGTTCACCCTGTAGTTAGCCAATTTAACTGGTGCACAGCCTTAAATAAACGTCCATTCGCAACACATTTACTTATGAACCGAATTCCAACAGCTTGTGCACAAACTGGAGTTATTAGCAATCCACCTCACACAAAGGACATTCACCTTTTCCCGACATGGATCAGGAGTATGAGTTGGAGTACAATGGACAGACAGTCAGACATAACGGCCAGACTAGGTTGGTTGGTTGAGGTTTAACGGCGCTTTCAACACAATCCAGGTCATATCGTACCTTTAGAGTAATAATAAACAGTTAAACATAAAATTTTAATAAATGTTAATAAATGTTAAGTTTTGAATAGGTGATTTTGAAAAGGAACCTTCGTTTCTTTTCAGAATATATTAAGTGTGTATACAACTGGAACATAGTGATAAAAAATTGGGAGGACTGTAAAGTAACATTCTTGATTAATTTATAGTTTACATTTACATTTAAGAATTACAATTTATCATATAAAGTAATATTTTTAGACAGCCAGACTAGGAAACTGTCATATAAATTCAAACTTACCACAGTTTTGCATGACAACAGCCAGGTCACAATGTTGAGTGGCTCACAATAAATAAACAGATGCACCAGTTCTTGTCATGGATATACAAACAGTCTAGCGCTGTGCATGTTAGCTGGCATACGTGTAATAAAACTACCGGTACGTGACGGGTACTTAGGGCACAACAATGTACCATCAATGAGGACAGTTCTTCACTCACTGACAAAGAGAAGAACAGCACAAAAAGGAAACCATTTAAAGACAGTTCACATTCATTTGCCAAACTATTTCTCCCCTTACAGTCTCGACCTCAAACTCGGTCTTTTATCACCTAAGTCTCTCTAGCATAATCTGGAACAGCATTATCAGTGCAGGATTTTGTCTTTGCAACAAAACAAAAACATCCAAACAAGATTTAATGTAAGAGCTGAACATTCATAGCAATGTCAAGTGAACCTATATGAAACTATCAGCCGTGTGGATAAAGAACTTTTAGGCGAGTTCGTGGAATGTACTGAAAACCATCGAATGCTTCAAAGAAGTCATCTGCCTCTGGATGTGTTATCTGAAACACACACAAGTTTCTACAAGTATCGATCACAACAACTCTGACAGACCAACTGCATGCTTGGCCAGAATCACTGTACAGCAGAAAATAACGCATGTATTTCAACTAGAGACTGAATAACATGTTTCTATCAACGACAATTTAACCTCTTCAGTCCTTTGTCTAAGATTGAAAATAATATTTTTAGAATGTTCTTTTACAGTCAAGAACGCTCGTTTTTAGGAAGATAAAGATGTTTTTGTCGTAACTTGTAGTTATGTTCTCTGACGTCGACAGCTTCGACTGCAGCATAAGTGTTCTAGATTCCATGCCACCAACACTCACGACTGTACACGTTCCTTTGTCACTATGTTGAAAATGCACATGGCATGGCGTGACTACTTAACGGACTTGCAGAAGCTGTTATCTGCTTGGCATTCTCGTGAGACATGATGCAAACCTGTTTTATGACGCCTGCATGACTACATTGAATCAGGAAGTACTTGAGTGGGTAAGTGTCAAGTTTGCTAGCGTAGATCTAACTGCAATGAAACTGTTGTCAACAGCAGCAAGTGACGTGGCCAGCGTACATTTCAGTCCGTGTATTACGATGACGGACGTACTTGTTAAGTTGTTATTGATATAGTTAATTGGAGTTTAATGTCCCTGTTCAGCACAAATATTGCTATCTCATAGACGAAAGGTCAGGGATGGAGAGCTATCCCTACCCAGTAAAGGAAGGCCAGCGATATATTAACCTCAACCGTGGCTGCCTTTTTGTTCAGAAGCAACCCTAAAAGAGAAAGGGCTCGAGAGACTCATGTAAATTATTACGCTAGCGCCTACAACACGGGGAAAAACTTATCACACCGCAAGACTAAACTAAATCGAATACTACAAAAACAAGCAGGCATCCTTAACTGAAAAATACACATAACATAAAATCAACACAAAACTAGACATGTCGCAACTACCATGGTTGCAACGTAATGGCCGCTGAAGGGTAGGCCACAATGACGGAAAGAATCTCAGCTGTTTCTCGGTCAAAGGACACGGAAAGTAGGTCAACTTTTAGGCGACACAATGAAAACTGACATTAGCATTTTTGTTTGTCGATGCGACGTTTTGTTCTGGAGATATGCGGTGTCGAGTGCGGAAGTCGCGAGAAAAGTGGTTAAAAATTGGATGTTTTTTTTGCGCTCCAAATTCGAGGGGAAGGGCCTCAAAATTTTTGGTGGCATTTGTAAATCGACATCACTTCTGACCTACTGGCCAAGTTTAGTTGAGATCCTATGGCTGGTCTTTCATCTATGCTGACAAAAAAAATTACATGCATGCTAGTGTAGTGACAAACCCAAGTCCATAGTAGGAGGGGAACCAAGACCAAGACCACCAAGGTCGTCAGCCCATTTTTGGCCAACCCGTACCTCAGCATAGCTCACAAAGCCACTGGGTCAGGCCTTGATACTGGAACAATCAACTAGATGTTGGGACAATCTGGAGCTGGAAGTGGATCCAGGAATTTAGGAATTGTTTCGCGGACGCCTACTGGCAAACTCTGCTCACTGATATTCACTAGATGGCGCCTCTGAGGACGTTTAAAGTCTCTGAGTGCTTTCCAGTTTCACGGTGACTGATCTGCATCGTGATGCAAGAACCCCCCCCCCCCCACAAGTTTCTGTCAAAATGAAGTTGGTCATCTGGTCAGTGGTCCGCTAACCGTGAACATGATGACTACTGACCACAGTCCGGTACAGCACTTCCAGATTATCTTGTGCTACGTAGGTTGTCATCTGCTTCGGCCTGTCTCGGACATCAACAAGGATCAAGTAGTTGGGTTGATGTTGCAACTGCTGTTCAACAGCACATCGACCACAGTCAGCAGCAGAGAAAACTAGAACCATATTTCATATACTGCTATAACACTGCTAGTGCTGGCAATCGCATAACTATAGCATTCAATAACAAGTATATGCCGGTCCTCCTTATTGTCAGGCCAAAATGTACGTTACGTTGGCCACATCACATGCTGCCCCCTGGTGAGACACAGTGAGTACGTCGACGGGACACACAGGCAGACGGACGCCAGACAATTACATTACACTTTCTGCTGGATGCAGCCAGCATAATAAGCAAATACTGAATGAATTACATTAAAATGTAAAGTTGGCAACTGTCTTTGAGCAACTAACAACGTAGACCAACTCATACCATCCAAACATGCCTTCACCATTCAACTGATGCACAGTAAAAACGAAAGCATACAGCACAATACACGGACAGCATCAGCTTATGACACAGAAAGTGTGGTATCTCATGAGCCTCAGCATCCTGAAAAGAAGTTTATCTCTAAGTCTACTTTACATTGTTATAAGTACTGGAAAGAAGTGAGGCAGACAACAAAACTTACAGACTTGAGACCCGCAAAAGCCTTTTTCATCCACGACCTAGGAGCCTGACATATAACAAAGACAATGTTTCGATACAAAGAAATAGCACTGCGATCACTAGCTGTCAACCAGAACACGTAGTACATTTAAAGCTGGCGACTGACAGATTAATAAATCTGTCACTCGCCATGTGGTTCATGTAGGTAATTTTTGCCATTTAGAGCTTTAGTCATACAACATAAGAAAAACAGCTGTTTTTTAAAACTATAATACGGTGCCACCGTAACAGGACATAACACTACTGGCCGGCCGTGGAGTGTCGGCAAACCGACGCCCGCGCGCCCGCCGGCAGTGTTACAGACGACGACAGACAACAAACGATGACAGACGCCAGCAAGCAAAACAATACTGGCCCATTAGGCGGGCCAGTAATAATGTATACTTATAGGCAATGTGAAACTGCTGCACCACAGAGGATTACATTACAACACAATTAACAGCAGCCTGTAAGTTTACAATCTCAGTGCAACATACTTCTGCCCAGTGTTAGAAACGAATCTCTGCTACTGCAGACGGACCATAGGATGCATTATATCAGCTGAAATCTTGTCAACTGCTGCACAGCTGTACACTAAAATCACATTGGAAAAGTCTTGCAGTTAGTGAATGACCTTGAAGGTCACTCACGGTTCGAACTGTCGCTAACTGATAGGTCATATATCACTTCCTATTAGTAGTCCATAGTAACAACAACTCCATCTTGCCTCTTTTCTGTCATAATACCAGATTTACAGTGTAAGTGACTGCGTGTGACCTTTGCAAGCCACGTGTGCTTTCCAATTCATATATAAACATATTGTAGACAATACGTACTACACTTCTCGAGGTGTGAGTTCTAAAGGTTTCAGAAAGCAAAAGTAACCTTCAAGATCATTCAAGGTCATTGGTAATGGTGCCATTTGACTGGCCACATACGATTTCCTATTAGTCTTCAACTGGAACTATGTCTCTATCTTCCGAGATATTATCACCCATTTCCCAAAATTTAAAAAGGTCACACATCCCTTTTGTGGATAATCTATCACACATGCACTACTACTCCTCAGTAGCAATCAGCACATAAAATGTTAAGTGCATAGCTTCACCAATTCCAAAGATATGGTTGGGGACTATACTTTTTGAACATGGATCATGTGACTCTGATGAGGAGGTAGTTTGTTATCCCAAGCCTAACACTTGACCTGTGGTACCGGTACACAAACTGGACGACACTAGCTTCAGCCATTCCAGAGATATGTTTGCTATCATCAAAACAAACACATAAGTTAGCCACATACAGGACTGACGGTCGACTCTTCACAACTGACGTTTCTGCCAACTTCAAAGTCATGTGACACAAAAACTAGGCTAAATATCACAAATCCGGCACGCTCAAATTTAGATATTGTGCCCTAGTTTAAGAATCCGTGGTCAATTGCCAGCTCCCATTGTAAATGGCGGAGGAGATAGCTTTGGAAAATGGCCCGATTTCCAACATTGAAGGGCTCAAGCATTTGACCTTGATCTTGGATCGGGTCATACTGCATACCGTCGAGCATCACTCATCGACCTCTACCTACATGCCGAATTTCATTGAAATCGAGGAAACTTTTTGTGGACGGATTAACGTATGCATGGACCTACGGACATTTGAGATCGGCTTTATTAGGTCGATTCTTTTGTATAGTCGACCTAAAAATGGGTCATGTGACTCTGACCACACCCCTTTTAGGTGTGGTTTGTCATATGTAGGCTCGGACTTGATATAAGTTACCAATGTACAAAATTTGATATGATTGATACCTCCAAAAATAGTTCACGTGACCTGACCATGCCCCTTTCAGGGAAGGTTTGTCTTCCTTGGGCTAGGACTTCCTAGGATCAACCCACCTACTAAATATGAGGTCTCTATCTCCACCCAGTATAAAGATATGAAAGTCGATACAAAATGTGGAAAATGAGGTGGTTTGGGGTAGACAGGGGTCACTCAAGGTCACTGGAAACAGTGCAGTTCAATAAAGCACATACGAGCTTCCATAGTAACTATGTCCATATCTTGCACCATATCTAAGATATAGCGAGATATAAGTCGAAAATTGCCGATTTCAACCTACCCACCTGTGTTTGGCATGGAGCATCCCGATTCAGGAAAATAAATATTGATTCGATTTGCTCGAACAAATCTATTTTCGGTTCAATTCCATTCAACGATATTTGCTGCACTGATCGCTTGTACACCGACATTCATATATTTGACAATATCCATGGTGCCAGAAGCAGTATGTAAGCCACCATATACAAATGCAAAATGTGGTATGGCGATGCCATACCAAAGAAAATTGTAGTCATTATCCATTTATTTGCTTTTCGGGACCATAAACACGAATAACATACAACCTAGCAATGGCAAAAAATGCTATTTTTGAGTTTAAATACAACAGTCACATTCTGACTTTCCTTATAAAAATGGCAACCAAATTACTGCAACCAAATTTCTAGACTGGCCTACTTCCAGTTGGCTACCTAATGTCCTAACGTCGATCTACTTTACGTTTCCACTCAAGTTACAAGTACTGAGTATCGTAAGTTCTCACGTCAATCCTGGCAAATCCCAAGTATGCCTCAAGTTACAAAAAGCATACACTTGAGTTTGACTGGATTGAGTGACACGAAACACGAGTCCGTGTCTCGAACTTGAGTCATCATCTATGGGACTTTCAATCTCATCAACATAGCATAATAAGCCAGCCGAATACCTCAAAATACAGAAAAATCGTTGAGCGGCCGGGGCTCTGCCCCGGACCCCACTGGGGGAGCTTACAGTGTTCCCCCACACTACGTTGCTGGTGGGCCCCCACTGATACTCTTGCATGACTCTTTTCTCAGCGACACTGCCACTGCCATACCAGTACAATTTGGCTTCCGGTGCTACTGTTTGTAATGAGTTACAAGTTATAACTAGAGTGACTGATTGACTACTATTATTCTTGTATTTGTAAGTACGATAATGATTAAAGTGCAGATTATTGATTATTACACTGTGTAGTTTGTAGTGTTGTGTATTGTATAAATGTGACACGCAGAACAGCATAAATAGTAAATAGCTGCAATGTGGAAACACTATGCAGGATAGCGCAGACCACAGACTCAAACAAAAACATCACAGTCGAATCAAACAGGCGATTTTTTGGAAAATGAATCATTCTGAATCTGTTCATATTTCACATGAAATGATTTTGCAAATCGATTCGAATCACAAATCGGAATGCAATAGTTTGATGACTCCATTGAAGCTGACCCAAATGGAATTCCGCCGAGATCTATGGCAGCAGAAAATTAGAGTCTGGGCCATTGGATGGCATTGTTTCCATGATCCTATGTTTAGCCATTTTAGTACAATACCGGCTTGTGACACACAAGTGGACAGACAGACAAACACACGACGACAGCATATATCATGCTAGAATAGCGTTGCGCAGTGAAAATTATTGATAAATGCCACTCAAGGGGGTCACTCAAGATGCTGCCACATACATCTATGTGCACGCATGCACATGCATGTGATGCTTAACAGCCATTTCCAGGTGAGCCTTGGTGCGCCTACTGAATCCTTGATACTGAATGGTGAATGAAGCATATAAACAGTGCAGATGGATGTGCATGCTGATGCCAACCTGAGTCACAGGAACTCATTCTATCTTTCTTCATCCTTGCTTACCATGGCAATCACAAAATAAACACAGAGCAGAACTAACCTATCTAACTCGTCTCTTGGTATGTGACTCATCTAAAGAAAGTTACAAATACAGGTCGGACATCTGAGCAAAAAAGCCATAAAACCACCACTCAATAACCTGCATAGCCAGTCTTCAGGAATACAACTAAGGTGCATCTAGTTACCTTAGCAACAGCATCCCAGCCAATGATAACTCCACGATATCCAAAACGTTTGTGTCGAACTACTTGACCAACACGAAATTTGACATGTGGAGGCCGCGGATTTCTTACTTCCGCAGAACCTAAGTTAGAACATCATGCCGAATGAACACAAACACCACATACACATAAGTTAATTACTAGTTGATATCAAGCAAAAATCAAGACTGCAATGTTCAATTCGTCTACTACAGGCCAGTTATATTCAACATAACAAATCGTTTTACAGGGCAAATATAACAAAGTTAGTTGCTGTGGAAATAGGCTGCACGTGAATGGCAGTGGCAAGACCGAAGGGTCACTATGATAAGTATAAACACACACATCATTAGCTGCCACTAAAAGTGCTGACACTGTTCATCCAATGAATATTTTCCATCCACTGTGAAAGTGGCCCGCCTGTTGAATAGTATGTCCTTGAAACAGGGATTAGTGGTCAGTCATGCTACCACTAAGCAATGTGGACATGACATTCTACTGATGGTCTGTAGTAACTGTGTTTCTACATATCTCTTGTGGTTTAAAAGTCATTAGTCGTGGCACAATAGACAGACAAAGCGACTGTATACCACTAATAGGATATCACATCCACACTACTTAGTGGTACATTACAACTGCACAACCACTATGGTCAAAAATTGTGTCCTTTCCACAACAGTCAAAAACAGTGTGTTGTTGAAGCTGGTATTAGCAGTCACTTAGTTCGATGGAAAGATTACCACTAAGTAGTGTGAATGTGACATCCTGTTAGTGGTCTATAGACACTCACTCTGTATCTAATACAAAAAAATGAGAAACAACTATATGTGTATCACAAATTACGACTTTTCAATAACCCTTTATATGTCATGCCCACGAAGAGATGAAGTTCTTCCATATTTAGTATGAGAAACTGAAATCGCTGGGTTATAATGTTGTGAAAATCAAGAGAACTTACAGCTAGTTGTTTTAACATAACACCTACGTGTGACAGGATGGACAACAAAAATGCTAAAGCAGTAGGCGCACAATGTCGTTCCACTGTTCTACATCATGCAATGACAGTCAATTATCTAACATTTCTGCACTCAAATTCTACTACTCAGAGTGGTGGTTCATTAATATGCATCCAGTACATGTTAGCTAGGTGGTGCGGTGGCGCAACGGGTAAAGCATTGGACTTGCAATCAACAGGTTGTGGGTTCAATTCCTATACTCTGGGCAAAAGCTGCGTAACAACCTTGGGAAAGTTGGCATTGGGTCTGACAGCTGCAGACATTAGATTGCTATCACTTCTTCAATCTCACTTGCAACAATACACTCTCTAAAGCTATACTAAAGCTATATTACCTGCAGACACCTTCCCAGCCATGAGCATCACCACCCCTAGGCCGGTACCAAGTTATACTGCCTGGTGACAGAGGCACATAGGTGTGATGCAAAACACTGGGAATTTTGGCAAACAATTCTTCACAAATACCACTACAATGTTAGTGCTACTGCTACATACTTGCAAAGAAACCTTCAGGACTGCGGTAGTTAAGCACTTCAACTGCAGGTGACTCGTCATTGTCAACATCCCGTCCAGGTACAGAAGACGGTCGTTTTGTTCTTACAGACTCTACCACTTCACTCCACCACTCGTGCCACGATTCCAGTGACAAGTATTTATTTCTGTAATTGATGAGTGTCTTTAGTGCACTATAAATAACACAACAACTTTATGTCAGCAAATATCACAATTAAAGAAGAAACTTTCCAATTCATACAAGAAGCTCAGTTGTCTGAAACCAAAAGCAACAGCAAAATGAGGCAGTGGCCACAGTTCTGATACCAGTACCTCTCCATTGATATTAAGGGTCACTAGTACAAAAGTTGCAAAAAGGAAATATTTGTCGTAGATGTTTCTTGAATCTTGATCAGTCAAAGCAGAATTCCAATTGGGGCGAATAGATCACACTTAGCGAGTGACAAACCACAAGACAGGAATATTTTTGCTGGTTCATCAAACTTCTAATCTGCAACAACAATTTGTGATTCATTAGAGAGAAAAAACGAATTTCTTGTCGTCTAGGTTTGTGATATAAAGTTTGCTGTTGTATTGTATATTACTTATTTAATTTTTATTTTATTATTTCCCTTTGCACCTATTCACATGACGGGTAAGCTCTCTTAGAAGAATTTGCGACGCTCTAGTTCAGTCGAAATCATGTCAACTGCTATGTAACCGTGTGAAAAATAGCACTTGAAAAGGTTTACAAAATAGCACTATTCAACAGGCCATCACTTCATACATCACTTCCTGTATTAGTGGTCTGCAGTAACAATATCAGTATCTTGCACTGTGCACTTGGCTGAGTTGGCTCTGTCTTCACATCAAACAAAGGTGTTCTCAAGTGACTGTGACCATCACAAGTTGTTTATAACAGTGATATTACCCCAAAACAATCAATTTTTACATTTTGAGAAGTCCACCCTACCTTCGGAATGGATGATTAAGAAATTCAATATACAAGTCTGTCTTTTACCATTTCCCAGACATTGTCACTTATTTATCAAAACTTAAGTAAAACATGTGACCCTGAAGACAACTAATTTTGGTTGCCATGGTCAATCTGCATATCAAAATTGAACTGCCTATTGTCATCCATTCCAAAGATAAATGTAAAAAACTGTCGTTTTGTAACAACGTGTAAGGCCCATAACTGACACATATAAAACAGCAAAAATTCTTTTTGGCACGTCAAGGGCTGTGGATATAATACACAGTTCTTATTATATC
>Ga0209780_1000672_pt1 | contig 19408 bp, 13 predicted proteins | sample WorMetexBAHAMAS2_FD_187384 | JGI IMG/M metagenome (GOLD analysis project Ga0209780, IMG submission 187384) | Marine gutless worms symbiont microbial communities from Max Planck institute for Marine Microbiology, Germany - Inanidrilus exumae... | ecosystem: Host-associated > Annelida > Digestive...
GTTGTATTAATGGACATTATTAATAGCCTACTCAAAACTGGTAATAAAACAGCAAATATAAATGTAAAAACTGCAGTTTATACACACTGTTAACGGCGACGGTTCTAAAACCGCAAAAATCATAAAAAGGCAATGTTAACCATACTAACATTGACATTGAGGCTAGTGTGGTTAGCATTGCCTTTTTATGATTTTTTCGGTTTTAGATCCGTCGCCGTTAACAGTGTGTATAAACTGCAGTTTTTTACATTTATATTATTATAACCAAGAGGACAACATAAAAGTAAAAGCAAGTTTTTATCGCGCCGCGCGATTTTATGCTAGTGCGGTATATGCTGTCGTCGTGTGTCCGTTCGTCTGTCTCTCACAAGCCGGCACTGTACCAAAACGGCTAATAATAGATCACGCAAACAACGCCATATGATAGCCCGGGCACTCTAGCTTTCTGGCGCCGTAGATCTCGGCGAAATTCCAACGGGGTCACCCCAAGGGGAGCACGAAATAGAGGTGGGCAGGTTCAAACAGCAATTTTCGACCAATATCTTGCTATATCTCTGAAACGGTGAAAGATAGGGGTACAGTTACTATGGAACGCTAATAGGAACTCATATGTGCGCTATCGATTGGTGCTATTTTCAGTAAACTTCAGTGACCCTAACTACCCCAAACCACCCCATTATCGACACTTTGTATCGCCTTTCACATCTTCGTAGTGAGTGGAGTTAGAGACAAGACAAGTGCTAGCCCACGGATGGAAACCACCCCTGAAAGGGGCGTGGTTAGGTCATGTGAACCATTTAAATTTTGGTGAACACCAACCATATCTCTGGAACAGCTGACCGTCTCAGGCGCTGTCAACTTAGTTCGCCGGTGAGTGTCATAAACTTCTGATGGTCGTCGGACAACTGTTGATCACACCCACAGTCGAAATCTGTATTCAGCAGCCATGCCGAGTAGAAGAAACGATTTGATTGTCATATGATGCGATACGGAATATTTTATCATCCGCTGGCAGGTGCGTGGAACGATCTACGGTCTGAACTAAGAGAGGGCGACATTAATCAATAGTTCACGACTGGCCTTAAGACATGACGCGGTATTTCTTACTACGCTCGCTACGTCTAGCGGAAAGCATAATGTAACGGTCTGGTGTCCGTCCGTCCGTCCGTCTGTCCCGTCGGCAAACTCGCCGTGACTCACCAGCACGTGCCGTAACCAGCGTAGGACTACATTTCGGCTCGACAATAAGGTGGATTGACATAATTAGTTGAACGCGAGTAGGCAGCTTGTAGGCTAACTTCGTTGAATTAGCGTATTTGACTCTTGGTTTGATCTGATTTGATTTTTCTACCTCACTAGGATGTATCGTCGACGAGAAATCTCTTCGGCTGCCGCGGACGTTCCGAGGTCGACATGTCCACGGCGGGAACTGTCGGTCAGACAAAGCGTCCGGTTACCGCGACGAAAACCAAGAAGTCGAGCGTCAGTAAGTTATGTCGGTCGGTGATTAATGAATAAACGAGCGGCGGCGACATGCCTCGTGCATCATTCATCGCCATCAGCTACAGTCGCCGACTTAATACCTCACTAAGCCGGTACCGGCATTATGTTCGCCCATTCCGCGCGCTCTCTGTCGCTGAATCAATATCTTAATCCGTTAGAAGATACAGCGTTCACGTCCTCGACAACGAAACGTCATACGACATCGGTGGTTGCCGGTACGCCGTGCATCTTCGATCCGATTTACGACCATCGTTCAGTAAACAGAGACCGCCTCTCCCTTCTAGCCGTTCAACCGAGGTGGCAGCCAATATTTGCCACAAATTCTTGCACAGATGCGTAAAAATTAAACTGATTACGCATCAATGCAAATACGGCGGAACATTTTATTCAATTCTATGATTTTCACTGAGTATTATCGATGAAGTCGATGGGGAACAACTGTGCGATAGAATCAATTTTTATCTGCGCGACGCTGTGCTAGCGCGGTATCAGCTATGACTCTTGTGTCTGTTTGTCCGTCCGTCTCTCTCTCCGTCACACCCCTCTGCGAATAGTTTACGCTGCAGCTGCTGCCAGCCTACCACCCACTGCAACAAATCACGTGAAACTCTACATGTAGTGGAGTAATCCTCGTCCGTCGTTCGTTCTACACAGCGTCGCAGCGTCTGCAAAATTAATAGTGAAGATGACGACAAATAAGTATACCGTTTGTACGTAGTTGCTGAGACTGCTGCCGTGCGGCCACGGTCGCGGCTTGGCGCACGACAACGACGTCGTGCGGACGTCGCGAGCTGGCGACAGCTCGGTCAACGCCACGGCGAACAGCTGGACCGAGTCGTAGAGCATCGCCTCCGACGTCTATATCAGCCAAGCCGACTCTCTTAGCTCAACGGTTCCTGACCAGGGGGAATCCCCAGGTGAGGTACTGCAGGACTTCATGGGGGAATTGGACCATGACTGGCAGACTCAATTTAGAGGATATTGCAGAAGTAATTCCAGTCATTGTATACCCAGGCCGAAATGTCAGCGACGAATTGATGCCAAATCCTGTATAGCGCAAAAGGGAGGCGATCTACATGACAACTTAATAACAGTTTACCTCGGAGCCTTCATAATATCATGGTCACTGCTCGTTTTAAACGCTCCCTGTAATCACAGCCCACTTTTTAATCTAACACACCGCTCCTACAAAAGAACAATTTTACGACGCTATTAATAATAATAACAATGTGTCGCCCTAACGGGAAGTAAAACTACTGGCCCGCCGTCGCGTGCTGCCCCATAGTGCGTTACGTTGCATATGCGAGTGTTACAGACGACGACAGACGACAGACTACTGCGACAGACGACGACCTACGACTACAACAGCCGACGACATACGCCAGCGAGCGTTACTAGTCTGGCCCCCTACACTATGTGTAGGCGGGCCAGTAATAATACATCAATTTATAATGCGCCAATTCCGTGTATTTTGAGGCGCGGAGGACGTTATGTGACGTGATTAAGGTTGTTCATAAAAATCAGTGTTAAACAGATGGGTCTTTAGTCTGGCTTGAAGGCAGCTTGCGATGGACTGGACTGTATATTGACCGGTAGGGAATTCCACACAAGGTGAGGTGAAGCAGAAGGATCGTCTGGATTGGATGTAAGCAGTCATTGAACATTTTAATTTGCAGTTAGCGAAATATTAAGTTTTATTAAGTATTGCAGTATTTAATGTAATGTAATGCGATGTCCCTTTGAGGACTGCGTTGGTAGAACTACTGCAAAACGAGGAGCCGAAAAACTCGTCGTTACGCTAATGTAATGTGACACCACGTCATAACGATTCGTTTTGTGGCCGTTTACTTTTTCAGTTGACCGAACATCGGTGACTGCTTCATCAATTATTCCATCAATGAGGACGTTGTCGGACAACGCGTCTGCAGCGATTCATCGTTTTCACCAGTGACGACGTACGACGCGTCGACAACTGACTGATTTGATATAATTATACATAGATTGACAGTGACGTAATTTCATCGTTTTATCTATGCCAGCTGTTCTGGCCGCGATGGTGTATGGCAAGGAAATGTAAACATTTTGCAGCACTTACAGTCAGATCGCCGGGATGGTGCCAGCACAAAGCTGTTCTTAAACTTATCGATTCAATTTTATTACTGGCCAGCCTATACTAGTGATGGTCATTGGCGTCTGTCGTCGTATGTCGTCGTCTGTAACACCGGCGCATATGCAACGTAACTCACCAAGGGGCAGCACGCGACGGCGGGCCAGTAGTGTTACGTCCCGTTAGGGCGACACCTTGTTTAAATAACGTGAAAATCTTCACCAGTTAACTTCTCGAAGTACGACAACTTGCCGTACAACATAGAGATCGTAGATTACTGTGACGTCATTTCATCTTATCTATATTTATCGATCGACAGTAACGAAAAGCTGATCGCACTAATCCTCACACACCATAGTAAATAAGTAAGTAAGTAAGTAAGTAAGTAGGGTACCAGAATTTTTCTCGGGATCTGAAAAACGTCGGCGGCGGCAATTCGTCGGTAGACGGGACTAGCTGCGTGCAGCAGAGTAAACGCGGTGACGTTTACTCCGGTTTTCTTGAACGAACTCAAGTCGACTGCCGTCACATCCTGCAACGAACATCAAACCAGCAACTCATTCACGCCATCCTGCAGATTCATGGCACATGGAAAGAGCTAGTTTTTTAACGAAAGAAAGCACAACAACTTTACTACATGTAGGCCTAATATCATAATAAATTACATCACATTGCATCTATTGTGCGATTCAATGATATTTCAGGTGTGTTTAGTTATTAAATTTATCATCATATCGTCATATCGGACATTGCTCGTCGGTAACACTTGCGGTCCGCTAGCTGCCGTCAGCTGCTTGTGCGGCGACACCGCCGTTCGATGTTCGGTCGTCGGGCTTTTTCTGTGGCCGGCCCGGCGGCATGGAACTCGTTACCAGACTACCTTCGAGGTCCGACGCATTCTGTTGACAGTTTTCGTCGTGACTTGAAAATTTGTCTTTCCTCATTCTACTAACGTACATAGCGCATTAGGGGCTTCGCGATTATGCGCTACATAAATCTACTATTGATATTATGACACTGACATTGACATATCATCATCATCTTCTTCGTCGTCGTCGTCATCGTCATCGTCATAATAATCACCGTGACATATCACTGATTTGTAAGTCATTTGTACCGCGCGACGCTGTGCTATCGCGGTATATGCAGTGGTCCGTGTGTCCAATGTCCATCTGTCCATGCATCACAAGCCAGTATTCTATGGAAACGGTTGAACAGATCGAGCTCATTTTTGGCATGGAGGCGAGAGCCTACCCTTGGCTTATCCTATATCATGTTACATACTTACTTCAGTCATCAGCCAGTGACTGCGATTCGACTTGTCGACATATGACACTATAAAGCTGTATTATTATTACTGGCCCGACTACACATAGTGTAGAGGGGTCACACTAGTAAAGGTTGCTGGCGTCTGTCGTCGTCGTCTGTAGCGCTCCACGGCCGGCCTGCAGGCGGCTTCAGCCGAGCAGGCCAGGCGATGACGTCATGCCGCCTGCAGTCTAATTATAGCACCACGGCAACGCAGCATGGCGGGCCAGTACTGTTACATCCCATTAGGGCGACATCTTGTTATTATGACGTTTGTCTTGAACTTTAAATTGCGCCATTTTTCTACTTTTGTTGCGACAAAACAACACTTTGTTTGTTGTCGCAAGTGTCGTCAACTTAGTTCGACTGACGACTGTCGCTAGTTTATCACACCGAGCCTTCGCCGTTGTTTACAACACGACGGGCGTGACGCACAGCATTGGGCTTGGTTGTTTGCGACAGCTAAGACTTAAACTGAGTTTCACGTGGTGTTTAATCAGCTCACGGGTTTGATTGGGTGAGTCGAGTTGGATCGGGTTGGGTCTGTTGTTTTATTTTCTCATAATTTATGCCAAAAATTGGCGCAAGAATGGAGGGTTCGGAAAGTTCTTAGCAACCTAACACTAACAGTGACGTAAGAAAACGGAACATAAGAACGCCGGTAACATTTTGCTACGTGTCATATCGCTTCTGCGCAAAGGCAGTATTAATACGTAGCCTACGGCCGTAGTTTACGGTGGGTTGAGTCAATAATTTTGACACTTAGTAGGCTGCATAGGTTGGGCTCCGCATCCGGTGCGTCTGGTTGGGTTTGGTAGTGAAAAGTATTTCCATGTCCATATCTGGGTTCATTATGCTGCTAAACGTGTGTGTTAGTCATGCGCAGGAATGACGTAGCCGTCTTTGCTTACTTACTTACATACTTACGAGTTAACAACGGTGACGTCGCATACGTACGAGCGTAGTCAGCATGTAGTGATAGTAAGGCCTCGTCATGTTGATCGACTGCGCCTGTTACAACGAGCAGCATACATGACTAACGATTCATTATGATATTCTCTATTCATCGGAATAAAGGCACCCGGTCGCAAAAAAAGAAACTTAACTTAACTAGATAAATTATGCATGCAAGACCCATTCAACTGAACAAAAAGTGACAAATCATACACAAACAATTAGTAAACAACAAGCGTGCGATATTAATTATGGTAAAAATAGGCCTGCATTAAAAGAGAATAATTGTTATAGCCGCTAACAAATCTGTTCGTGCAACGATGGGTCACAGGGAAATGATGCGCGAGTATTAGATTTATACGATAAGACAGATGAAACGATTAGAAATTCTTAGAGTCAGAAACTCGACTGAAGCAATATCCCGCAGACTGGACAAGTACAGGCCTGGAAAGAGTCGGTACATAGCTATATGAGATACCACGATACTACAATCATGTCTCGATCAGAGACGGCGGAGGCAAGTCGGTAGTGCCGCTGCAATAAATATACTGTACAACTGTTGCAGTTGACCATATGTAGGTCACGCTCAGAGGTCAAGGTCGTGTTTATAGTTCATGTTAACAGGATGAAAAGTTCCTGTTCGTATGGATGCGCTTACGAGGTGACATATTTTTGGAACCACTTCAAGCAGTGACGTATTTCTGGCTGTTTGTCGATTTTTGCTAAAGTTGTTGGTGCGACCTCGAGTGAGGACTTTTTACTGCTTAATGTAATTTTGAAAGCAAATTCTTAGCTGCGGATACATTGTATATTTATTTACTTGTTAAATCAGCCGCCCTCCCACGTGCTTCGATCCTCACGGCCGGTGAGTTGGTCAATTCTGGTAATACCTGCTGCAGGACGAGCTGAACTTTGCGCCAGTCGCAATCAAGGATGATTCTCGCCTCGCCTCGATTACGGACGTCCTTCAGCGTCGCACGAAAGTCGCCGATGAGTTCGCCGTCATCTTCCAGACGCCTCACGCTTACCGTGGCGTCATCGTGGCGTCCGGTAGTTGCCCGTAGCAACCGCTGCAGACGCAGCAGTCCTGTGCGCAACCAGCCAATATCAGCACGGAGGCCAAACTGCATTCGAGCGAAAATTACGTGTCATTACCGAGTAGTTGTACAGCCAATCAGTGAATTGCCTCATAACCATTGATATCACGAACCGGTAACAAAGCGGTTTTCTGTGCGTCTTATCTCACGATGATAACAGGATTTGTAAAAAAACACGTTTAAAGCCGTAAAATAACCATAACTTGGTTTTTAAATTTATCACTTATGTGTACAGCGATATTCCACAAAATCAACAAAGTTGTTAAAACAGCTAATGATCAAATTTAAAAATTATTTCGTTACAAAGTACAAGATTCAATAAATTGCCAGTTGTAAAACAGGACGATATAAAAATATTAAAAGCCAAGAATTTTGTAGTATTCGTACTTAAAGGGCGAAGAATGCAAAATTCTTAAAACAAAGTATTTATGATTACAATCCGTAGCTCAGCTGTTGCAGAGAGACCGCGAGACGCGCTTCGTCAGTTGAAATCGTGTCAACTACAGCAAGAACGTTTGAAGAATCAAATTTGAAAAGGCAATGTAAATGGGCAATCTCAAAGGTCAGTGGAGGTCATCAGATATATCGCGATTCCATAGGCTATTATATAACGTCCCATTGGTGGTCTGTAGTAACAACTTCTCAATTTTGCACCGTTTCTAAGATATTGCCACATTTACGGAGTACGTGCTGCCTGTGACCTTGAAAAGTCCTTCAGTTTCGAAATAACAATAATTGAAAGTTACAAGACACGTGTGATTACCGATTCATGTGTAAACATATCGTACTTAATGCATGCTACATTTCCTGAGATTGTGAGATATAGGACTTTAAAAGTTTAAAACAGCTGAAGTAACCTTCAAATTCCAAACTAAATCAATCAAGCTATGATATATAGGCCTACGTACCGTCGTCGGAGTCGTAGAGGACGGCGAAGCTCTTCCAGTCGTGAGCGCGGATGAAGTCGACAACGGACCGTCCGACGTCCGCGTACGGCGGGTGGACGCTGACCGAGTAGAGACCGTCGCCGTCGTCGGCCTTCCTGCCCGTCCTCGCCGAGTTTCCGTCGACCTCGTCGTCGGCGGCGGCGGCGTCGAGATCCCAGTGGGCGCGGAAGTGCGGCATCTCGACCGCCTCGCAGACGGCCTCGACGTGGCGGGACGTCTCGGCGACCGTCGGCCCGAAGACGGCAGCGACGCCGTCACGCAGCAGCCGACATACTGCATCAGCCACCACCATCACCATCATCACCACTACCACCGTCATAATCATCATCGTCATCGTTAAAATTTAACGTATGACTAACACACACGATCCAACACCCTATATCCAAGGGAGGTCCCCTTTCCGTGGGTGGATTAAAACCCCATCTCATACGAACTAGCTGTCGTCTGCGGTAATAATCATACTAAAGGGGACTCGATCCGCTTATGTATTTAACCAATAATACATCCATCGTCACACGCATACACACAACCCGCAGATAAGCCGAATCGTTACCACGGTCGACTAAAAGGCAATACTCGGTATATTTCGTAAACAAACGCAGCAACGTAACTGGCGTGGCCAGGCGGCATTGACACACGTGGTGTTATCAACGATAGGAAGAAATCGCGGAGTCTTGTCCGGCGTCAAAGCGATCTCCGGTACGCGGCCTCGGATAATGGAAAGTCATAAAGCTGTCGAACGCTATCTACGGCTTACTGCTCATCACCATCATAAGAACCGGTAATTCCGCACTACGTCCTCATCTGCTTCGATTTTATCGACACGCCGCGCGATACACGGTGCAGCCTAAAATAAGGCATTTGAGACAAAAATAGCGTCACTATTCTGTCGCTCGTAGGTTCGTCAAATGTTTGCCGATTATCACAGAATTTTTTCACCGAAAGACTCAGCAGTAAGTTTGTCACAATATCGTCGTCAAAGATTCACCTGCCCACTTTAGCTCAGTGTTCCCAAAAAAGCATCACAATAATTCAGGGATTTGATGCCAGGCTGGCTAACCGACCATTTTTAGGTTTTGACTTTTGGGCACTCTGGCGCTCAGGGTTGAGTGCCAGAGTGCCGGAAAGTCAAAAACTAAAACCGGTCGGTTAGCCATAGCCTTGCACCGAATCCCTTAGTCATTGTCCTATTTTGGAATACTGGGCAAAATGGGTTAAATGTGTCACTACATTACCTTGTGAAATATTTGGCGCCTTTTTCGACCCATAGTGGCCGACTGCCGGGCTTTTGGGCCAACCTGTATACGCAGAGCATGTAGGCCTACTACAGTTGATTGAGCACTTGACGCGTCGTAAACGCGACCGTTTCGCACCCGCGACCACCGACACTTTACGATCGTGTCGAGATTTAGCACCATTTGGCAAGAGCCGTAAACTACGTGATTGGAGTCGTTCCGCGGCGCGGGCCTGCGCGCCGAACTATAGCGCGATGGTAAAATTATTTTCTACCGGGCACTAAAACGAGAACATTTGAGGCATATGCAACGTCAAGTTGAGGAATATGTGAGTATTTAGTATAATCTCATGAAATTACAGCCAGTATTCAGTAGGATTTTGCACAAAATATTACTAGTGGCCGACGAACACGATGTTTTCACGCATACGCAGATGACACTCAGCTGTATCAGCACTGCCGTCGTGAAGATATGTCGGCAGCAGCTGCTGGACATGAATGCTGCATCACGGAGGTCTGTCAGTGAATGTCAACCAATCATTATGAAACTCAACCGGGACAAAACTGAGCTGTTCTGTGTCGGGTCGAAGCATCGCAGCTTGCAGGAAGCCTACCTGATCTGCAGGTTGGCGCCGACGTCATCGCTGCCGATGATCACGTTCGTCTACTGGGCGTGACCATCTCGGTAGACGTGACACTTGATCGACATGTTTCCGCCGTCAGTGCAGCGAGCTTCTACCATGGCTTCGCCAGCTTCCACGAGTTCGTCGATCACTTGACAGTGACTCAGTAGCGACATTCGTGCATGCGATTGTAACTAGTCGCATTGACTACTGCAATGCTCTTTTAGCAGCTGCTCTAAAGGTAATAACCGACAAGCTGCAGGGAGTGCTTAACGCTGCTGTTCGTGTTCTCAGCGGAACCATGAAATGTGAGCGAGGTCTGTCGCGACTACTCAACGAGCAACTACAATGGTTTGATGTTTCTGGCGCGTCAGCTACATGTATAAGCTAGGTGTCACGATGTTACGATGCTTGCGCGGTTGGGCACCAGCAAACCCGATGAAGACTAGTGTTGTCATCCAGTCTCGAACATCGTAGCACGCCAGCGTCTACGTTCTGTCAACTGTCAGCTATTTAACGCACCTCGCTACTGGCTCAAAACATTTGGACGTCGCGGGTCTGACAGCATGGAACTTACTGCCGGACTACATCAGACAGAGTGACAAGAGCACAGCATTAACAGTTTCATATCTGCACTAAAGACACTGAGCGCATTAGGGGTTAGCATTTTAGCGTTCGAGGATGTGCTATACAGATTTACATTTACATCACATTTGACAAAAGGCCGCATCGCATGTCGTGCGGTTATTGAGAAGTAAATGATCCCTTTCGATGCATGCTGTTATTGACGATGGAATGATCCCTTTTGCCGCATACGACGCAGCTGATGACGTTATGCTGCGGTGTACGCAGTAATGACTAAAGCCCCGTCCACACCAGCAACAATGTCGAAGCAACGTTCGACTTTGTTGCCAAAAACGGCAACAATGTCGAACGAGTTTTGCGTTGAAATTTTGTCCTTTCGACAAAGTCGAACGTTGCTTCGACACTGTTGCCCAAAACGGCAACACTGTCGAAGCAACAAGCCACAAAGTTGCCTGTTGCTTCGACAACGTTGCTTCGACATTGTTGCTAGTGTGGACCGCTCTTTACAATGCTTTTGAATGGGCCGGAAAACTGCCCATTCTCTACCTCATCTAATACATAGTTTTTGAACCCACAGGAGTCACCCACAAACGGCTTCTCGGTCCGTTCAGCCAAGATGGCGGACAACCGGTATTTAAAATTTAAAATAATAAAAAGCGCCATATCTCCTCAAAGTTCAAGTTATGGCAACAAAATTTGGAAAAGTGACTCTTTGGCCCACTTTGAACATTGTCGGCAGATGGAATTTTTATTTAAAATCCAAGAATAACCGCGGCTGTGATTTTGAAAATGAATAAATCTAAGCAACGGTTCGAGATGTTTGCATAAAATTGGGCTCACCAAAGTCGTATGTACATGCCACTAACCTTTCTCCCTAGTTTTACTGAGAGATGGGAGAGGTCCTTTTGTCGAATTCTAAATATGTCACCGCGCGTTTCGACCTTTGCAGAAGGAACGGCGCATTGCTAACTAGCGAAATTGTTTACCGGCTCTGGATGCGGCAAAACTGTCGTAGGCCGGGATGAATTCGAGGTCGAATTCAAGTCGGATGTCGGGCAGGAGATGAGGATTAGAATTGACGTCATCAACGGCCTGCCTCAGTACCGCTCGCACTTCCTGCTCGACGTGATGCTCAAACACTCCACCTACATTGTATTGATTGTATTGAAATATTCACATCACACAGAACATAGGACATGCAATATATACCAAACAGTACAAGTAAGTGCGTGTGAAGGTATAGACAAGTACGCGTACACTTAAGTCTATACCTGAAGAAATTAAACAAAAAGAATTTTATGCAAATATACATACTATAACTTCTATAAGCCTATAACAAATAACGACTTAAATCGCACGAGCGAACGCAGGGACTGTGACCACATTAAAAATCTCGGCCGGCAGTTGGTTCCAGATGGTAACCACACGAGAACTAAAGAAGTATTTTCTAGCATTAATTCTCCGTGGAAGAGACAATCAGAATGACAGAGGACAGGGATAAATGGAGAAAGTACGTCCATGGTGTCGCCAACCCACGGATCGAGGACGGCTAAAGAACAGAACCGAACAGGGACCACTCAAAAATTATGTCACACTTTTTTGGGGTATTTTGGAACCCCCTCCCCCCGGTGTCACATTTTGTCACACCTGACAGTACCCCCTACAAATATTATGTTACACTGAAACCAACCCCCCTGCAATCAATGCAGCAAATGTGACAAGAATATGCAACATTTCAGGTACGTGTTTACACAGTGCAGCAAAACTGTATTTATCAACCTATGATGTCTATAGACTGTCCCCTCTGTAAGACTAAATATGTGAAACAACAAATGGGACACTCAAACAGTAAAGTAAGTAACGTAAATACCACTTAAATACTTCACAATCGACGGTGGTTGACTAATGTGCAGCACTTTAATTTTTTTATTAAGCGTGACGTAACACAGTGACAACATCCCCTCCCCCGTGTCACAAACTGTCACACACTGCGTGACACCCTCCTCCCCTCTGGTCGTTATGTGATTTTTGAACGATCCCACAGACGTATAGATAGAGTGGTAACGTCACAGTGTTCTGTGGTCACGATACGATCTCCATGTTGTAAGGCATGATGTTGTACTTGAGAAGTTAACTGGTGACGATTTGTCATGTTATTTAAATAAAATTGAATCGATCTGTTTAAGAAAAGATTACTGGTAGCGCCAGATCGACGATCGGGCTGTAAGTGTTGCAAAATATTTACATTTCCTTGCCTTTCATCACGGCAGTCAGAACAGCTGGCATAGATAAAAAGAAATTACATCACTATCAACCTATGTATAGTCGAGTCTGCACCGCCCAAGAACGACTCACGACACCATGACTCGAATAGCGTGACTAAGCTTAGAGACCAGACGTCAAGTGTGAGTAGACATAGGCCGTCGTCTGACGAGCGATAAATTGCCTGTCATCGAGTTCGACTGGTTTCTAAAATTCTTATCAAATTCGCACAGAACCAGAAATCTAATTTGCGGGAGTGACGTCAGTCATGCCTTGTAGGCTATCGTCAGTGCTTAGACGGCCATGTGGTTCGGAATCAATTAACTGTAACTAAAAACTTATATAGTTTCGACTCACAAATTAATAAACTAGAAAATGGACTTTGACGCCAGAGCCTGCTGCGACCTTGACCTTTGACCTTGACCTTTAACCTTCACAATCTCATCAAGTCATCAGTAGGGGCTAATGAATATTCTCTGTCAGTTTTATCAAACTTTTATGAGATATCGTGGTAACAATATCTGACCGGACGAACGAACGAACGGACGCGGCGGTCGGACAGCGCTAAAACATAACGCCTTCGCTGACAGTGCCAAGTGGCGAATGCATAAAAGGCACTCTGCAGTGTACACTAATTTACTTACTTACTGCTTCGTTGAGCCTGCCATGCATCACGTTGACTACAATCACGATATCAGTTGAAATTTTCAGATTACTGAAAATAATAAACTCAGATAGGTCAGCTATTTTAAACACGAGCACTGCGTATAACCTTGCCATTAATCAGTAGTCCTATCCACACCGCGATATCTTGCCGCGACGCGATATCGACACACCGCAGCTTTGTCGGCAAAGACAGGACGGCTACAGTTGCCGCTTATTTATTGCTGATAGCAGTGACCATTTTAAAACAAGGTGTCGGCCTAACGGGACGTAACCGTACTGGCCCGCCGTGCAGTGTCGGCCGTCTGACCGCCCACGCGCCCGGCGGCCGGCATGGCGGCGGCCGTTCGCCCGCGCGCCTTGCGGCCGGCAGCGTTACAGACGACGACAGACGACGCCGACAGACGCCAGTGAGCAAAACAATACTGGCCCATTAGGCGGGCAGGTAATATGTCGTGAAAGATCAATCGGTAAAATGTGACAAAGGACGCATGCGTACCGATGGTGATGATTTTCGACGAGGCGCTTGTGGTAGACCAGACGATAGTGAACGCAGAAACCACCGCGACAGACCACGTGATTACAAGCGACTTCCGGTTGTCGATTGGCGAGCGGTAGGCGACTGAACGCCTTACCATGTCACGTGATCTCTTGCCTGATGACAGGTGCTCCTTTCAGCGGTATGAAGTATACATTAGTCGTCCCAGTTTCACACGAAATGATTGATGTAGTGCAGTCGCTTTTATTTTCTGTTAGACTATCGGCAGATGTTCACTGTGATGTATCAGAACAGCTGGTCAAGTACCTTTATAGAACTTACAAGCATATTAAAAAAATTTATTACAGACTAGGCCTACATGAAGATAGATAGTGTAGTAAGCTTGTATAATGTGCACACAATACATTGACGCTTAATTACTACGCTGTGACGGTGACGAAGCGGTGACGAAGTACTGTAATGAGCACGTCTGTGTGTTTGTCTGTCTGTCTGTCCGCAAGCATGTCTCCCGAACCACACGCGCGATCTTTACTATTTTTTGCATATTGCCTATGGCTGTGGCTCGGTCCTCCTCCGGCGGGGTGACGAAATCCCGGGGGAAGTGGCAATTTTAGGTTTTTGCTCTTTGACAGAGCATTCTACAGCAGATCATTTGGGATCAACACAAAAACGGCTGAACCAATCGAGATGCAGTTTGGGTTGATGACTCGGGTTAGCCATAGGTACCATGTGTTGGATGGGGACCCGATCCCCTAAGGGAAAAGGGAAATGTTTGGGGGGAAACGTAGCGGCCCATTGTAAAGTAATGGGACACTCTACGGTGCGCTGTGCACAAACGACTGAACCGATCGACATGTCGTTTTGGACGAAGACTTGGGTGAGCCCAAGGAACCATGTATTAGATGGGGGTGCAGATCCCTTAAGACGAAGGGGCAATTTTCGAGGGTTTTGTTTTCGGGGCCATTCAAAAGCATTGGCAATCTTTTCTGCAGTCTGCACCGGTCGCTGCAGCGTCGCTGCAAAAGGGATCATTCAATCGCCAATAATGTCATGCAGCAGAAGCGATCATTTCGTATGCCAGGCAAGAGCAAATAGTATTCTGAAAATTTATGGGCGCAGGCGAAGAATAAAAACTTATTAGGAATGAGTCAGGAAAAATGCATTACGGGTGACTGCGGAAAATCCGAAGCATACATACTGAACTTTAGATCACTTTGTTTGTGGCTCAAAGTTTAGTTGGCAAGTATATAAACACTGCAAGATGATAACAGTAACTAAAACAAAGAAAGCAAAAATTGCTATTAAGGCGTTTGATTTGTCGTGCAAGGTGCGCAAAAAACAGTAATTCCCTCACTTTGTTGTTCGTCACCATATGCATGCATTAAGTTCTAGTTACAATACATACAATGAAAACATTTGTAACGCGCGCATGGTCAACGGAAGCCGAATCTGAGGAGGGTGATGTGTGGTTGAGCAACGTACATGCATTCGAATTTTTGTGTGAAATTTTGCCCTAAGACTAACATAGGACGTTTAAAGTCATATTGAGCGTGTTTCTTCGAGATATCTCCTTTAGCGACAAAGTTCGCAGTCTAAAACGCGATTACCCCATCAATTCCACAGCGTTAGAAATCACGGTCCTGTGATTGTCAGCGGCGGTTTATTTTAAGAGTTAACGCTATGAAAGCTCATCCACAGTGAGTGTCACTGACGACGTACAGCACAATTTACTGCGCCGACAGAAACGTAAGCTAACGTAACGTGTTTTCAGGATGTTAAGAAGCTTCAAAGTAGGCCGACTGTTGCATTATTAAATGGACAGCGAAGATGCGCAAGCAGACATTGTGCGAATAGGCCTTTATGCTAAGACGGCAAAATACGGCTTCATTTTCTGAACGCTACGTATTACATCCGTAGGAACGTCACCGTTACCTGTTGTCAGCAAGCTCATCTGCTTGCTACATTGTTACCAACTGGTATCGATCTCAATGGCGGCGAACTCAAGATCTCAGGGGTTACTGAACCGAAGTTCCAAAAATTTTTACAAGGTGTGGAGGGTGCACCGTGGAGTCTTTTATGGGTAGACGTTTTGCGATCTTTCCAACTCTTTTCAAATGCATATTTTTGCATGTGTGCATCATGTTTGCTCCCGCTGATGGCCATTTCGTGCCTTTCCGGTGATTAGACGATACCGACGACCACCTCAATGATAGGCAGCCTATGACTTCCTATTTGTATTAAGTAGTAACCATTGCTGCATCGTGCTTGGCTTTCCAGATATCAGAGATGCAGGTTTTCTGGCCTCAAGGACACGTTTTGGTTACTTCTACTGGCTCATCGGCCACGCTGGCCACGCTGACCGACGGATTCGACTTCCAGCATGAATAAGTGAAATTATGAATAAAGGAATGGACCATTAAAGTGTCACTGCGAGGACACTTTACAGTAATACGGGAAACGACAGTGAGAAAAGGTAGGTGTGCTCAGAAGACTTATAGTGAGGATGTTGAGTTGACGAGCTGATGCAGGTTGTTCCTGGTGCCAGCGACAGCAACCGGAAATAGGCCTAACCGGTCACTGACCGTGGCAAGGCGCCTGCGACGGACAATCCGTGATGGTGAAACGGCTGATTGTAGACGCTGAGGAGCGTCCCAGTTTGCCGTCAAGTAGAGTTTGATTAGCGAGATAGACGGCTGCCACTCCGTGTAGAGACATGCAAGCAAAGACGGTCAGCTTGAAATCAATCCGCTGTGAAACTTTCAGCCGGTGGAGTTGATGTGGCAGCGCAGACGTTTGCTCGTATACTTTGAATCATGGGGTTTCCTATTAGTGTTCTATAGTAATCATAGCTCTAAAACGCACCGTTTTTTAACAAGGGGAATGGGACAGACGGACAGACAGACTGACGGACAGCGGACCATAACGAGATGTCACATCAGCGCATCCAAGAAGACTGTCTGACGTAAACAGTCTGGGATTCCTTGGCCTTCAAATTCAACTGTCATGGTCCATTACAAACTTCAGAAAGCGGCATGGTCGACATTTCAACCACCAAGCCATCAATTTATAAAGTTGTGCCGTACTAAACTCGTAAGTTGTCGGGCCTGTACATTATATTTACATCGTCGTAATTGATTTTCATAAGCAGTCGGGTTTAATACTGTACAACTTTCACAGTAGTTGGGATACATCGAGAAACCTGAAAATTCGATGAACGCCCAATAAAATGTTTAAATTTTGTGCAAAAATATATATCCGTTGCTTGTCTGTAAACAAGAAAACGACACGAGTTTACTTATAGCGCACCGTGTATGTCTAAGATTGAAGACATTGGTGTAAATTTATTTATTTATTATTAACAATGAAAAGATTATACATTTACAGTGACATTAATGTTGCATAGGCACTTTACTGTTTTAGCCCAGAGCGTAGCAACGAAATGCTCGAACATCAGCGAAGAAATCAGTCCTGTACACCGTTACGACTAATCTATTCGACTTTTACGTTGACTAGTAAAACATACTGACTGTGCAGACCACTCTTATAACCCCGTCCACAAAGCTGGGTAAAATCAACAAAAATTTTGCCATAGGCCTACTGTGTAATCCTTCCTCTCAAATCCGTTTTATTTACAACTGAATATTACTTATCGTCGTTCGGAAATCAGAACGTCAAGTTTGAACATACCTGTATCGGTAGGCCTAAGTAAACGGACGAAGGTCAGTGGCAGAGTTCAACGGTTCATTTCCCTGACGTTTACTGCTAGCAATCGACGAGCACCGAACGGCTGCGTGACGGCCTTCGCCGACGATAAATTTCTTGTCGGCACAAGTCGCAGTAGGAGCGGAAAGGTCGGTCTCTGGAGGCTGTCCTGTCGCCGGTCACACGGAGACAATCGGCATGCGCGGCGACCATCCGCGCTGGCCGCCGTGAGACGTTGTGACAGTTATATCTGATTCGTCAAGTGAGACGGCAAGGGTCGGTACACACTACCCGTGTTCACGGGCCCTGTCGACGCGAATCGTGAACACTAACGTTATTTTTCGGCCGAGATTTTGACGCACCTGAAAACGACTTGTCAAGACGGCCCCGTATTCACGGAAAGTGTGAACTGGTGCCCGTTAACATAGCCTGTCGACCATGAAGACGGGCCGTATCGACGGCCCGTGAAGTAGAACACAGGGAGTGTGTACCGACCCTAAAGCTGGTATTGACGAGGGGATTGATGCTAACGTAAAGGCACAATAGCACTGTTAAATGATAAAGCTAAATGTGCCTTAAACTAAAACGGTTTCCGTGTTTTAGTGTAAAGATAAAGTATAAAGATGATGGTGTAATAGAATTATACATAAAACACCAGTGAAAATGTTAACTAAATGATACAGATACTGGGATTAGTGCATAGGCTATATATACTTACAAGCTGATGTTGAAACCAAAAAATGATCTCGATGTAAGGATTGAACTCATGTGACGTCACCTTGATACGACAATTAGTTTACATTTAATATACAAATGCCAATCACTGTGTATAATTTCAAGGGTCTCCTTACTTCACTAAAATTGCCATCAGATGGTTACTTAGATGCTTCTAGGTTGCCCTGCAATTGTTTTAATGAAAATACTACATTTTTATCATCCGAAGACTAAAATGGCTGCTGCTGACCTTATGCCCACTTATATTTTGTTAATGGCACCCATGCACTGTAGGTAGGCTATGGGTCCATACTACAGCTTGAAACATTCAAACCTTTTTCAGCAGATCTGGTAAACGGATCTGAAAGTCTGGCCTCCAGCTCCCAGACTATCGTCGATGGCGAGTTAACGGCGTTCTGTTGATGTGCGTTTAATAAAGTGATAGGCATACAGCAGTGATGAGCCTACAGTGATACAGTTTGGTAAGTTTTATCGTTTCCTCATGATTGTGTCCACTCTGATTCAATCTTGTTAACAACGAACGATAGAGTAGGATTGTCGTTGATAAATCGGTTATTTTTAAAACCTGTTTGTAGCCCAATTTTTCTGACACACGTAGATATTGTCGGCCTACGACGGCTGTATCGGCCATAACCGTCTTGTGTCACTGTCATCGGCTTAAGCTAACACACCTTTACCGTAATGAAATCGAAAGAGATTATTTTCAAAAATTTCTGTACTTTTCGATATAGTGTATGCTGAAAGTTGGACAATAATGGATTGTGGAAAACGTCAAAAATCATTAATTCTAGAAATATTGATTAATTAGAAATCAACATGAGGCAGAAACAGCTTTTTGACCAACGCTATTATTAAAGAGTCTGAGTTTTATAGCAGAAACCGAAAACATTTAAAATACGTTCTATAGGAACAGTGAACTAATGGTCAAAACAAGCCTTAAAGCCAAACTGAGATGTGACTACACAGCTTCAACAAAACATTAAAATTTAATTTTTTTTGGCACGTCAAGGGCCGTTGATATAATACACAGTTCTTATTATATCCACGGCCCTTGACGTGCCAAAAAGAATTTTTGCTGTTTTATATGTGTCATTTATGGGCCTTGCACGTTGTTATAAAACGATAGTTTTTTACATTTATATTTGCAGTTTTTATACTAAATTTATTTTACGGATGTATATTATTGCAC
>Ga0209780_1000673_pt1 | contig 19402 bp, 16 predicted proteins | sample WorMetexBAHAMAS2_FD_187384 | JGI IMG/M metagenome (GOLD analysis project Ga0209780, IMG submission 187384) | Marine gutless worms symbiont microbial communities from Max Planck institute for Marine Microbiology, Germany - Inanidrilus exumae... | ecosystem: Host-associated > Annelida > Digestive...
CCGTCTTGACGTACCACGGCACCACCGCACTACACTTGGCCGTCGGGCATTTGCTGTCGCCGGCCCCACTGTTTGGAACTTGCTTCCTGACAATATCAGAAATGCCGGCTATGCAGAAGCGACCTTCAAACAGATGCTGAAGACATTCTGTCTGACGCAGCACTAGTGTGTTCAGCGCATTAGAGATTTTATGACGATGCGCTATATAAATCCACGTTTCATCATCATCATCATCACAGGCATCATCATCATCATTCATTCTTTAATAGTAAACTGACATACCGCAGTATACATGATGGCATGACGGCCGTCCGTGAGCTCGATGCGCAGGCAGCTGCCACTCCTCGCCCCTTGGGCAGTGACGTTTTGGTTTTGGTGCGGTCTTGCTCTTTGAACTGATACGTGCTACTTACTTAATTATTGTCAGATTGAAAATTCATTTGTGACGTAAATAAATATTCTATCATTTAGTTGAATGTTGATATAGTATTAATACATTTTTATTTACTTTTACTATTAACTTTTACGATGGAATGCTTAATTGGTATAAAGGGAAGGGATTTTGTTCTCATGGCGACTGACTGTGTTGCTGGTAGAAGTATTATTGCAATGAAGAAAGGTGTGGTGTAATTGTATTATATTCTGCTTGTCATGTTCATCATGATCATCAGTCACCCAAAACATGACGAGACCGACATGACAGGAAATAAATATACATTAGATATCCAGTGTTTTTGCCGTAAAACAACGGGACATTTCGCTGCAGAGTGCAGACGGGTCAGTGAACACAGACTTGTTATTTGTTGTTGGTATAAAGACTGCAGTGCAGTGCCTCAATTATGTAAGAAGGATGCTATACACACGGCCGGCCGTGTGTATAGTTAAAATGCAATCAACATGCACACGGCCGGCGATAGATGGCGACACTTGACGTTGCAAAACTCTTACTGCTAACAAATCATACTAAACTGACCATAACCGTAGCACTAACCCTAACCGACACAGTAACAGTGATATTTTTACACGCATTTCGTTGGCACCCATAGATAGGTTGTATCGCACTAATAAAAGAATTTTTTGCGGAGCCGCAGTAGCGGGGTTCGTGGGTGGGCCCGTTTTTTCCGTTATCCGACTTTTTACCCGTTTGCTGACAAGAATTTGATAGTAAGTTCATACTTTATCGTTGAAAAGAAGGTTTTTTGTGGGGATATATAAGAACAAGGGGCTAGGTCTTTTGGGGGCATAACAGAAAGAAAGAAACTGAGTTGCGTGTTTAATTATTTTTGGGCCCTGTGTATAGTCAGACGTAGTGGAACATCACACGGCTGGCCATGTGTATAGACACTTCGATTATGTAAACCTTACATCCTCACTGTGAGAAAAAAATCCTGCCAAATCCCATCTGATTGCAGTATGCAACAGGCATCTTGCCGACCACATTTCCGAGCCATACGCAAAGTTTTATGGAAAATGGTAAAGAACTGTGTACATAATCGTTCTAGACCGGATACAGTTGATACCGAAATCGAAATTTGCACCTCTCTAAAATCCGAATTCTATTTCCGGTTTCGTTGAACACCGAGTAAAAAGTCGACGCTGATTAGTTATATCTCAGTTCGGGTTTTTGTGACGATCCGTGGGAAAACATGTCGACCACAGTCGCGAAACTGAAAAATGGCATTTTGCACACCTCTAAAATCGGTAATCTACTTCCGGTTTGTCTCAGAAACAATATCCTTTGAAATAACCAAATTTCCGAGCTGCATGCAAAATTTAGTGAAAATCGGTAAAGAATTGCGGACGTAATCGTTCGACAACCAGTCTGTGGACCCACACACACACACAGACAGAAACCAAAGTGATTAGATAGTCTATCAAATGCATTTGATAGACAATAAAATTCACAAACTGTATGACCACACATGCAACATACAATGCAGAAAACACTGCATTGATGTTGTCGGTGGTCATCTACAAATTCCAACTAAATACTAATTAAATCCTGACTGGTTAGTAATTAATTATGTCTTTAAGCAATAGCTGCTATACACAGGTGAAAGTCACGGCTGCAGAAAACTTCATTTGATAATTCATGTAATCACTTAGTTTCCATTTTCGAGCAAGCAAGCTCATTCTATAAGTATTAAAGATGATATGCAACGATTTTTTACCAAATTGGTTAACTTAAAATTAGTTTCTAGCTGCTTACTGCAATATAAACCCATCTGTGTAACAAATTTTGATAAATTACGCCGTAAAATGCTAAAAAAGTACAAGTTTATTGGTCTTTTTGGTATAGTTATCCTTTGGCTGTTTCCGTCATGTGTGACGTCATGCCAGGATGTGCTTGTTTCGTTTGCGTTGTTATGCGTTTGAGATTAGATAAGCAGTTATTTATTATACCATTTTATGTTTTAAGAACCTATTTCTACATCGTTATGCCTATTTGTTGTGTAATGTCTCACTCAGCACTCCAATAGCCTGTTCCCTTGTTCGTTTCCCTGGTATGACGTCATCACTTGCAATAGTAAACAAATCACTTTCTTGCACTTTTTCTAAAATTTCCCAATTCTTTGATGTTCCTTAATATTCAAATCGATTTACTCATATTAAAGACATACTATGGGCAATTTACTTTAACAACCAAAAAATCATTGCATATCATCTTTAACACATTCACACATGAAACAGTACAAAAATCAAACAAATACATGCCATTGCACTCCTTTAACCTAGAAGAAGCCATCACTCAAAAGAGCGTAAAGACCCATGTGAATAATCGTAAGTAACATGCAGTGTTTCCAAGCACTGTACCACCTCAGTTTGACCAATATTGTGCCTTGTATGGGGAGACCAATCTGACTGTGCATAATCACGCTGAGGACTGACAAGATGTAGAACAATTCTTGATGTTGTGAGAGAAGAAACGTGATTTGGCTGTGACTGTACATTCATTAAAACAGCTTGGAAACAGTGATGCCACCCAAATATTTAGTGGATAGGACAAGTTGTTGTGTTTGATCACGAATAGCAGAGTCAGAAACTCAGAATGGATACATTGTAATATTTTCATGTTTTGGATAACTGATAAAACTTTACACTTACCAGGATTTAAAGCCATTTTTGCATGCAGGTTTGCACAAAATAATTTAAATGATGTTGCATGTTCTAGATCAGGACAAGACATTTCGCTTAAGTGATCGACTGTTGATGGCCATTGCTGGAGAAGGTGGTGACACAGTACAGTTTGCAGAGTACATTGCCAAGAATATACAGCTGTATCGTATGAGAAATGGTATGTTGGAAGCTTTCACACTGTATGCTGCTACAGGTACCCAAACGCCCGGATACCCATCGAGGAACGGGTACCCAGACAGTAAAATTAGCACCCGGGTAGGTGCGGTAGGGCATCCAGTTGTTATAAACATTAGCCGGCTGGCCAAAATATCTGCTGCAGTGAAGTCCTACACATTCCATGTAGTTGTTGCAGTACTATAAGCAACTGCAGCAATTTGAGGCAGGGGAGCGGGTGAGGTGGGGAGAGCTACGTGGGTGTGTGGACTAGCTGTCACTCCGCTGCCTGCAGTGCTGTGGTAGCGGCAGGACGCGATTGCAATCGCCCCTCATTACTGTTCGAGAGTGCATTCTCCACTGTGGGATTTATGATCAACCGTAAGCGTGCATCCCTCTCGCCTGACACCGCAGTAGGGATGTTAAAATCTTTTTTTTCTGATATTCATTTCTCAGAACCAAAAATTCAATTTTTTTCGATTAACGTTTATCAGCCGACGCGAGAAACTGATTCAGACAGGCGTCAAGTAGTACGGATGATGAGTCTGGCTGTGCGTCTTCAACGCACTGACTTTTCGCTGGTGGTCCCATCTGCTCCGCGGCCTCGTGATTCTCTCTAGCTGCGTCTGCAACAGCAGTGGTGCATTCTTCCAACAGCCACTGTTTGGCGCATACTAGCTTTGGCACGCTGAACAGTTGCCCGAGCTATTGTGGATCAACGAGTCAATGACTGTTGCGATGACGTACAGGCGCTCATCAGTTACGGCGAGACAAAACAGACATCAAAAGGCATCCCGCCGCCGACATGCTACGTGGTGGTCCAACTGGTAAGCTGGACAAACGCTTTGCCGCCGACGTGTGAACTGAAAGCGTCACACCAAGAGTTGAAATCTGACACACGTTGATGAAACTGGCTCTGTTTTCAGCAAGCATAAATCAAAGCCTCAAATCATGTGTTCACAGTTCAGACACGCTATAAGCAAAAAATTAAGCATACTGGCACTGGTTACTGGCCATTCGGGGTGTCAATAAAGGGAATGATCGTGGGGAGACGGGGAGAGGGCAATTAGCGTCTGCTCTGTCTCACCGGCGCTACACATGTCACACCTGCAGTCTGCATGACGAAACACGGTTAGAATACAGGCTTCATTTTGTTCTCACGATCTGTCAATGCGAGCTGTCTACTTGCTTCACTCGCCGAGTCAGATTACTGATGATTATTATCACGCTCGCCGTCACTTGGTATCGGTATCGGCGGAGACATGCAAACCGATATATTTGCCGATACGCCAGTGCAGTGAATGAATACTCACTGCTATACGATATCCGTCTATCTCTATAAGTTAGTACAGTTGCACAGTGCAGTATTGGAAATGATATTCGATTTTAATAAATCGAAAACGAGAACGATAAAAAATTTTGTAAATTGAATTTTTGAAAATCGTTTAACAACCCTATACTGCAGACTGCTTGTTTTTTTCAATCACAACTTGGACGTCTGCTGCTGCCAGGATAGGTGCTCACCTGCTGTGCAGCAAATGGCTAGCTCATCTGCATTGGCACAGTAATGGCCCCACATATGCCTATCGCCTGATTGACTCACAGGATATGATTACATGTAGTGTACTGTATTGTGTAATTAGTATAAGGAACGTTGTTTAGTCATTCGCTAGGTGGCGCCAACAACTCTACATGTAGATTACGGTAATCCTACTGTTGTGTCTCATGACGAGATCTCGTTTTTCCACGATGTTAGTGCGTTTGGAAATAAACCAAAAAAAACAACAACAATATTTTGTCAACATAAAATTGTTTTATTTATGTTGCCATTGTCATAACTCATAATGTTAACACTTTATAAACAAGACAGATAGATAAGTGAATCAAACGATAGTCGCTCAGTTTACTATACACAAGTACAAAAAAGTGGAATTTAAATTTTCACCGGGTACCTGTTCGAAATTGATACGGGTACTTGGGCTGCAGTTTTTCTCAATTCTGACACCCCTACATGTACCCACGTATGGCAGAACTGAATAGAGGAACTTGCATCAGCAGCTGCCACGTTTGTATTAACAGTCATTTTGCAGGTGAACTTGGGTTAATTGGTTCTACCCTGGTTTTCTTCATCCACTTGTCCTTTGAGGATCAGTGGCACAGATTTTTATGAACAGGATGCCCTTTTGTTTACCCAGCCAGCAGTGCTCTAAGTCGATTCTTAAAAGCAGAGTAGTAGTGAAATTGTAACTACTGCAAATAGTTAAATCTCAGTTAAGCTAAGGTGATACCAGCAAAGGTGGCATAACTTCACATTTGCCTGATGATCTTGCAACTACAGCCATACAAATTATCATTTTGGGACATACCAGTGCCACAATGTCTCCTATTAAAATTTTTTTTGCAGTAACATCTCACAAAAGTGAACAGCTGTGTTCTTGTCTGTAATCTGTATTGTTATACTTATTTGGCAGTCATTCATTATTATTTAGGCCTAGCCTGACCATCAAATGGTCAGATTAGAAATTCCCAGGACACAGAATGTTGTCACATATCCACTGGTGTCATTTATACTGCAAAGTAAAAGTAGTATGGTGTAATACTGAGATCTGTTTGGCATAATATATGTGAGGAATATAACAGATCACGTGTGTGAATTGTGATCAACAAGTGTAATGGATTTTCAGTCTTATATTGCATAGCTTAACAGTTGAAATGTCTGTTCTGTTTACTACTGTTGACATTGGTGATATAGTACTTTCAAACATGTTGCTGCTGTCACTGTGGCCAGGCTATGATCTGTCAACAAGTGCTGCTGCCAGCTTTACTCGCTTCAACCTTGCAGAGTACTTGCGAAGTCAGGTATGCCCGTTCCGGTTTTTGTATGAGATGCACTGTTTTTTTGGTTGCAGATTGTCATGGCTTGTACAGTTTTTGTTTTTAGGTCGACTTCCAAACTTTGGAAGTCGACCTAATACTATGGGTGGCAAATTTCCATCCGTGTGTCCGTCCGTGTGTCCATCCGTCCACAAAAAGTTTCTTCGATTTCGATGAAATTTGGTATACAGGTAGTACTCGATGAGAGATGAAAGAGGTAATGACCATGCCCGGATCCAAGGTCAAGGTCAAGGTCAGGAGCCCACGAAAGTCGGAAATTTGACCATTTTGGACCATTTTCAAACTCTATCTCCTCCCCCATTTCTAATGGGGGCTGACAAATGACCACGGATTCTTAAATTAAGGGGCAATGTCTAAAATTTAACTGGTCAGATTTTTGAAATTTGTCCTCGTTTTCCGTCACGTAACCTCCGAACTTTGGTCCTAACCACGTCTGATGGCCCTAGTATGCCCTAGCGGAAGTCGACTGTCAGTCTCCGTATGGGACTAATTTTTATAATTTTAAGTTAGAATTGTTGTATAAATATATAGTCTACATATCTCCATTGTAATGGCCGTTTTCCAGCCTGTTCATGTTTAGTTTTCTTTGTCCACTTTTCTAAAATAGAATCTTTGGCGATATCTGGCACAGCTTTTGTAGGCTTAATGTCCTTCCTGTCACACAAGCAACAGTGTCAAAAGTGAGTGACGTAGTGTTGTACAGCTGTAGTATGATCTAAAAACGTGTATTTTTAAAGACATTTGCATCATAAATTTGCACCAGAAGTGCTGTTTAGTGCTCGCTCTAGATCAATACGGGATAACACAGAGTATTGTTGAACTAGCTTGTAATACTGTCGGTCGTGACATTTATTCACCGTGGTTGATAAATGCAGATGTGTAATGAGACATATGTACTCATAGGTGAATATTTGCTGTTGATTTCAGTCGGCTTACTTTGTGAATCTGCTCATTGGTGGGTATGATGCTGAGGAGCAGGGAAGCCTTTATTACATGGACTACCTTGCATCTTCCGTTAAAGTACCATTTGCCGTTCACGGATATGGTGCCATGTTTGTGCTTGGCCTGCTGGACAGATATTATCGTGAGAGTAAGTAATGGCTGAATATTACAGCTGTGATCCGTTAGTAGATTGATCAGTCATTACTTGATTAGGTTTGCCATCAGTAATACAACATACATCTATATACATATATACATATATATACGTATATACATCTCAGACATTCCCGCCAGCCTGAAGTATTGTGAACCAATTTCGATGCTAATCAGCAAGATTTACTGCAGGACAAACTGCCAGTGTTACTTTTACTCAGAGGTCTGTTTTTCAGTTCATCACCCCATAGGTATGCTCTTCCATGCCAAATTTGATGATGATGGGTGCAGATGTGTTGGATTAGTACCCGCTGAATTATGAAGATAGGAATTTTTGCAATATTGTCATCACACAATGGATATCAGGTGGCACAGTGGGTAGAGCATTGGACTTTTGATCAACAGGTCGTGGGTTCAAATCTTACTCGGGGCAAAAGCTGCATAACAACCCTGGGTCAGTTGTTCACAGCTATGTGCCTGTCACCAAGCAGTATAACTTGGTACCGGCCAAGGAGTGGTGATGCTTTGCAGCTGGGAAGGTAACTGCAGGCCTGGCGGAAAGTAATGGCAGCCTACTGCCAGGTGGATGACTTAGTCACGGGCCCAATGCCTGGTAAAGAGTATGTGAAGCCTTTACCTTTTACGATGGATTTCAGTGATGTCTGACATCTACCATAAATCTTGAAAATATTATCACGCAAGGGTTGACAGTATCCAAAAAAATCTATCTTCAAAGTTAGGAGTTTTGGAATACTATTCCATTGCATGATTTTTAAATGAAATTTTCAAGGTGTATGGTAGGCGTTGGATATTTTGGCATATTTGAAGATATTGGCATCAGCAGCTGTTTAAATTGATCCAATACTGATGCACCACTGGCCACTAATAGGAAGTACCATCTTGTATTGTACTGTGTAGCCTAAAATGGTCTTAAAGGATATTTGTGATCAAATTTTTCAGGATTGCTCTCTTTTAAAAGTTTAACATTCATCACCAGTTCTCATGTCCAGTTACTATAAAATGGGAATTTATTGATGCATATTGGTGATGGACACATCTCAAATTAAATGTCACATAATTGTGATTTAAGTTGTTGCAATTAGGATTTGCCCATCACTGATGGACATTCACTGCCAGCAGTATTTTCTGATTTTATGTATGCACCATTTTATGGACGTATGTATGCATGTATTAGATGTGGTGTATTTTAACTAATTTAAGTTTAACTAATTACTCCTGTGATTACCCATATTGAAATTGTGTTCCTCTGGAGAAGTTGACATCATAAAGAAATAATGAAAAGTTTTGAAGTGTTGTATCTGTCAGTGACATAATGCCTTCATTAATGTGTTTGAACGTAGATATGAATACGGATGATGCAGTACATTTGCTTCAGCTCTGTGTTAATGAGGTGAGCTACAAAACTTCTGAACACGCTGATTATGTCTTTGCCTGTCCCAATGGACCATGATTAATAAATGGGACAGTACTGCAAGATTTTCTCCAGCTGCACAGGCTGTCACAGCTACTGAGGTCTGCGAGTTGTAATGTGATAAGTTTGTGCAGAGTGGACATTCTTGGTTTGTGTGCATTCTTTTAAGGCTAAACTCAGGTCGTTTTTTGTACTTTCTGATAGCCACACCATACGCTAGTGCATGGCCACACCTGCACCTGACTGAAATGTGACACTGATTATTTCAGCTGTTACTATTATTATTAAATTTCTTGATTTCAGCAGCATTTATTGAATTACTAATGTGTGCAAGTGCTTGGGCCATTGTGTGCTTGAATTTAATGTGCACCTAATTAATATTGAGGTTCAGATTGGCGTGCACATATTGTGCTGTAGATACACAAGAGATTTATCGTCAGCATGCCAAGATTCCATGTGAAATTGATCGACAAGGATGGCATACACAGTCTGGATGATGTCGTTCCAAGGGAAACAAATGACGATGGATCCATGGATACTTCATAGTGTTGTCAAATGAATGCCTAGGCTGTCTTGTAGTAGCTTGGGTCTGCCTAGCTGCTTGAACTGTTTTGTCGTTAAATTTTTTATTCGTTTGTTCTCACACACTCTGGTTGCGTACTTCTTGTTAATTCAGACTGTTCTAGTGTATTAAATGAACTGATCTTCGCACAGACTTTTCGGGTGAACTTACTGGCTGGACGTGCCTTGTCCTGAGAGGCGACTGATGCCAGCCACAGTAATCACTTACTGGGCATCATCAGCAGTCAAGACTGAAGACCGCATCCTTTCTTCAGTCCTGACTCCTGACATTGTTCGACCTCTTTGTGTTGTTTCTCTTGACATCCGTATAAGGGAGAGGATCTGCCACGCTGTAATTCTTTACAGCTCTGTCAACTAAAATTGAACTCTTACTAGTGAGTTTTAGACCATCTTGATTAATATTTTACCTACCATGCAGTTTTCATTGCATGCCTAGGTAAATTTGTCCACAGCTCAACAAAACATATTAATGCTAAAAATGTCTCAAACTGAAATGTCATGCAGTTTTTTCGTTGTGCCTTGTTTATAAGTTTGACTGTTATCATACATAGTTTCCTGTATGCCTGCTCTGCAAATTGCCAGGTTCATTGAGCTTAAAAGGTCAACATGCAACAAATATGGGATGAACGTTTCATTCAGGACCTCACTGTTGACATGATGATTATCACAGCTATCAGCTGTTCTCACTGGCTACTTACACACGCATGATTTTAATTTTATGGCCTTTTCCAGATAAGTTAGCTGGTTGCCTGCTTGATTATCCTTCTCCATTTGTTCCAACGTGTGCATCCTCTTGAGAACAAGCAAATCATTTTCATATCCTCTTTACTGTATCCTACTGTTTCTTCGGATGTCCGCTGTTTAATTATTTCAGCTTACCGATTGGCTCAACTTGAGCCAATCGGTGTCGTCTTTACATTCCTCATGTCCAAACAACCTAAATCTGTCACTTCATAAGCATACTGACCGTTTACAATCTCAACGTTTCTGAGCTCTGCACTTTTCTTTCAAAATAAGCCCATAATCCCACAACCATCTGTTTGTGCTCATTTCAGTTCTAAGTATATGGTACCACATACTTGTGTTTCATTATCTATGTCTCACTGCTGTATATTAGACATCCTTGTATATGACGTAAATTCTGCATCCAGCATGTCACTTGTGTAACAAAATTTATCTCTAATATTAATCTTTTGTAGCAGTACTCCGTTACCAGTGTCCGGTTCTTCACTATTAGCCATATCTAATGTCTGCTGTACAGCATTTGCAGAATGCAGACATTAGATCATCTTATATGAACTTGCCATCATACCAGTTCATTGTTTATGAGCCCGTTTCTGGCAGAATGATGATCCCAAAAGATGTGAGATGCATTAACGTATTAAACCACATATCTCCAGAGTTTATCAGGCGATCCGCCATATAATGTAACGTATAGCCACTGCTCGTGTTTCTTACATAATAACTGCAAAAAAACTTTGCTTGAAAATACATTACTTCACTTGACTGATTCAGACGCAATATTAGAAATTTACAAGCAACACAATGAGGTTATTCTGCATTAATACCAGCATAAACTTACCGGTAGGCAACTGGCGCCCCTGCTTATCAGTAACGATGCTTTTGTTCTTACGAGAATGCAGTTGTACAGAGGTTATGTGCAAGTATATGCTATGTGGCACTGAAGTGAAGAAAGAATGTAGGTTCAAGCGACTGACATAAGACTGATTGAATGGATGCATGGTGCTAAAGTAACAAACAGGTTCATATGTAATGAGTTCGGAGACAAACTGGGCATAAATGATATAATTACAATGCTATAGCAAAACAGGTTGAGATGGTGTGGACAACAATGGCTGGGTGCAAGTGCATAGATTACAAAGTGGAGGGTGTAAGATGTAGAGACAAACCAAATAAAACTAGGACAGGTTGTAGAGTTGGCTTGTGATCATGCACGTGTGTACAAACAAGTCATGTGGCGGATAATATTCTGTAGATGCCCAATATTTGGGACAAAAATGTGAGGAAAAACTGCCACTACAGGTCGTCTGAAAGCAAACACTGAGATGATATAAGTAATAATTTGTTGCATCAGAACAGCACATGGCAGACGGTGGTTACAGTATATTGCGTAATACCAGCTACAGTACATTTTATTAGTAAGTTGTATAATACAAACTACAGTGTATGGTCACATAGACTTGTACGATAAACACATGACATTAACACTGTAACAAAATACTGTTAAAACTTTACTCCAGAATTCTAAAACAACTGTTAATCTTTATACAAAAACAAAGTGCAACATACAGCTAAATACATTACTGCAAGGCCATCCACTAAACTACAGTATACACAATGGTATGACAAGCAATTATATAAGTAACCAACATTGTAAAAGTTGCATATGTATGAGACATTATCAATTAGCACTTCATCACCTGACACGACAAAATGCAGTAAAACCAAAAATACTAACTGCAGCCACACACTTAACAACATGTAGTAATATAATATTGACTGAGTTAAGGTTTTACATCCCACCCGACACAAAATAAGGTCATTTCGGAAACAGACAACAGAAGCAATCTAGCATTTGAAACTAAATATACTACAACATAAAATGAACCAAAAAAAGCTAAAGCCAGGTTTGGTAGCCTCCTACGACCTCTGGCCTGGAAACGGAATGGGTCCATTCTGGGAGAAATTGATAGATAAATCAGGAAGTAAACAAGTAAGGAAGTAAACAAGTAAGAAAGAAAGCATAAGGAAAGGAGGAAGTTAAGTAAACACACAAACAAACAATTTATATAGTCTGAAATCAACACATGAATCATGACTAGGGCTGTAAGAAAATCACGTTAAAAATCCGCAAAATCTCGGTGCATTATTGAAAAAAATGGAAAATCACGGTATAATCACGGCATTTTGTAGTTTTACTCGCAACCTTTAAATTTACTAACTCACGCCACCCCTCTCTAGCATCAAAATTCGAAATTTAATGAAATAAGAAAGAAAAACGTCTCAAAATCGAAGTGAAAGTAATGCTAAACTGTGTTCCAAACCGCCAGTCTAGTCTCTAGTATTGAATGCCGCCATTACTTGCAGAGCCAAGTTCATGTCACTGAAGCTCTGCTGCTGCGGAGCATTGACTGCCATGCACTGGCTTACACTGCGCTCAGCATCGACGGAATTAGTAGGAACAGACAAGTAACATACAGCGAGGTCAAAGAGATGTAGGAAACGTTCTTTGCTTGCAAACCAGTATGTCAGTGGTTGGACATCCAAGTCAGTTTCTCTGACGGCCTGCTTGTAGGCTGCAGTTTCCTCAAAAATATATATCTGCAATCAGCGCCTGGTGTGTTGGCAGTGAAACTACTGAAAGTCAGTGTTTTGGCCTGCTGGAGATCGAACAAATGGAAAAGTACTCCAAAACTTAGACAATAGCGTCATTAGCGACCTTTTGAAAACTGACATTGCATATAATACGTCAATATTCACGGCCATGACACGAAATCACGGCAATGGCCAAAAATCACGGCGATCATGAATTCATGATTTTCTTACCACCCTAATCATGACGCATTACCGCCCATACGGGGCAGTGATATAATATACATAACATTATACAACACATAGTGCAATATGCTTTAAGACTATTACAATTGGTATTTTTCCACACACTGCTGGACTATAGTGCATCAAGCTCTATGTGGGCCCTGGGCTGTAAGAACAGTCTATTTTCAGACTGGATGTTGTACAAGGTGACCAGAGGTGGCTTTGGTTTTGAGGCAGTACCACCTGTGCATGCACTCTCCTTCACTTCTTATTGGACTGTGTGCTCTCCCACTATTCTTCCTCATCCCTTCATTGAATTCCTGTGGATCATAATCTGACAAGTCCGCAAACCCCACCAGCTTATGTAGCATATTTGTATCTCGGCCTGTCAGCCTGCGTGTGTGTGCCACATATCGAGTGGCTGTGGCTGTGCGCTAGTGATGAGTCACTCACAGCATAAAGCTTTGCTACGGTTACACTGGATTGACTTAATTCACCAACATGCAGATATGCACATGCAAAGAACACGTTTTACATGTCAACAGAGGCGGTTCTAGCTATTAGGCCGGGTAGGCAGTGGCCTACCCAAACTCGTTCCTGGCCTACCCAAACGGCGTGGGTCATCCCCATGATCCCCACGTACACCACTTCTGTTGGCCTACCCAAAATTTGCGTGCCTTTGACTGGCCTGCCCAAATGAAAATTCCTAGAACCGCCCCTGCATGTCAAGCTGGTGCTGACACCAGATCTTTAGTAAACAGCACCGGCAATAGGTACACAAACTAAGCATGCTCCCATTCTTGCCAGAAACCGAGATTGTCATCAGCAGTCGGTGGCTGCTGTATGTAACACTCCAGCAACACATGAATTAATGCTTTGCGTACATTAACCTATGGTAGTGTTACATCATGCTTGTCTGCTATGGCCTACGAAAATGTAATAAATAACACTAAACATGAAGAATAATGCAGATATAGTTAGTGATTTAGTCCTCAACATCTGGAATTTTGAAAAACATCCTATATGCATAATTCTAATCCAGAAAGGGTTACAATAGGTTTTGTGCCACCCAGTACAGTTTATAAACAGCAAATGCTGCTAACATAGTGCTATCACCTGATGAGCCATTAGCAAAAAAACTTTCACACATTCACTCCCTGATGAGGATGATGGATAAAATTAAAAAGCCATGTTTCTCTTTCTCCAGAGCAGATAACATATACACATTTTGACCATTAAGGTGCCACAAACCTGCCAATATAATAACAACTTGCCTCTATTCACAAATACATAAATTAGCTTTTTCATGCCGATCACTATCATAACTACACAGTATACATGCATATGCAAATATCTAAATGTGAGCAATACTGTACCTAACATTGCTTATGTCATATCCAGTAACAAGACTATAACAACGATCAAACAAAAGCAAGCATATACTACATATGCTACACAGATAGCATTGTCAAGTTATTACACTCGACTTCATTAAATTTAAGCTAGTCACACATGACACGATCGTATGGCAATATCAGCATATGTAAAAGTAGATCTATAAGATATATACACTGTTTCTAAAAAAACAACCCCGACATTTTTCGCTGTAACTTGAGCAAACATTTTCCAATTAGAATAATTTTTGGCACTTCTGTATGTTACTTAGAGATTGGGCAATCAAAAGGTGGTTTATTTTCCCACCTCCCTAAACAAGTAAAAGCAACACTGGCAGTTTGTCCTGCTGATTAGCACAGACATTGAGTGAAAAGATGCAATTTTGTGTTTGTCTGTTCTGCAAGGCGGTGCAGAAACTCTGTTTAGGTGAGTAGGAAAAGTAATATTTGTGCCAAAAATTATTCAAATTGGAAAATGTTTGCTCAAGTTACAGTTAAAATGTCACAGTGTACTTACGAAGTGCCTAACACTAAGCCATTATTATTACTTCATCCCTGGTAGGCATGCAAAGTACTGTGATCAGCGTGTCTGTCTGTCTGCTCACATATCTCAAAAACACTTCCTCCAAATTTTTCTGTATATGCTAACTGTGGGCGCCGCTCGGTCCTCCTCTGACAGCAATGCGATACGTTATGTACTTCCAGTTTTGTGGATGACATCATGTTTTCACATAATGGATGTAATAGGCCCAAGTCAAAGACGATGCATATGTTTCATCCAATTCTCCAGATGGCGGCACCAATCGGACATCAATGTTGTTTGGTTGAAATCGCCTGGTGGAGGTACCAGGTGCGAAGTCTGCCGCTTCAGACTGCATCTTGTTTTGCAACGTGACTATTCAGCAACTTAAAACACAATGACAGTATTTGACATAACAACAGTAAATGACGCAGTTATAGTAAAAAATAACGTTTTACAATGCAGAAACTAACAAACTGATGCATACGCTTATGAGTGACCTGCATATGACTCGATAACATCACAGAGCTGTTTGCATGCAGCCAAAGCTGATTTAGCACTGTCCATTGCTTGCGTGTGAAAGGCATCACTGCTCGAAACAGCAAGAACTGCTTCTTTTGTTGAAATGACTACCGACTTGAGACAGTCACAGAGTACATTTGCTGCAGAAGCAACATGATTGCACACATTATTATCCGTGATGTGTCGAGCAACTGTGTCACCGATGTAGACTATTTTGTGCCCTGCAACGACCACCCGTTTACCCATCTCAACAAACACTTCCGGTACAATTACGTCACCAGTTGTTGACTGCTGGCAAAACTCACTGACAGCTGACTCGACCGCTGACGTGTGTGCACGTACTTGAGCAACGTAGTACGCTATCATGTCGCTGTCTGAAGCACTCAGAACCACCGGTTGGTCAACAGCACCGTTTATAATTGCACATCGTTTACTGGGGTCTATTGGTGGAGGATGGGTACTAGCAGATCTACATAAGTTCTCAGTGGTTGGCTGGACCGAGACTGCCTGCTGAGCCACATTGCTTTCAACTTCACGTGAGATTGAAATGTAGTCGTAATCATCATATGTCAAGCTGGTATTCTCTTTACCAACACCAGGCTGAGTATTGGCTTTCGCAGAGCTGGGAGGCACAGGAAGTGGCCGCTGCTGTACATCTGTCGGTGGTGTTTTCTGACTAACACTGGGTTTAGGCTTCACAGCTGGCGCTTGTCTGCGGCCAACAACAGGCGACGCAGGAGCTGCCGATTGTTTATGATCACCTGACAGCTTGCAAATGTCGGCAGCATTGCTGTGCAGAAAAACGCAAAATTCGTTCACCAGTGGGTGAAGACGATCCACTAACTCACTCAAGTTTGTTAGGTCCTGAGTGCCAAAGCACCTTGTCTCATTTGTTTTCGGCGACATGGCCAACAAGGTTTCTAAACACTGGCTGATATTTGCGTAAATAACTAACAGTGGCTCACACTGCTGGCTAAGTCGAATGGCAATAATGGACTCATCGTGATTCTCTGCCACTCTTCCAAGGTCAAGCAACTCCTTGAGCGCCGTTCTTAGTGCAAGTCCGGTTGTAGTTACTAAGCTGCACCAGTGCTTAGCATCACCTCGAACTTCCTTCTTCACCAAGTCAGACAACCTCTCGATGCTACGAAGAATGGCATCATGCCTTGCCACAATCTGCCGGTGGAAAACATCTGACTGACCAATCGATACACTCAGTTCCTTGGTCGCAATACCTGATACTGATGTATTCTTGCTCACAGATGTTTGGCTCCTGGAATGCGACTTGGCAGGTACGTCATAATCGCAACTTTCTTCAGTCTGCGGATTTCTTGGAACGTCATAAAAGTCCTGCACTTCTTTCGACGACATTATAGTTGCTGAAATGCCCTTGGCAGACTTATCAGAAACAGAATTGTTGGAATCGGATACACCCGATACTTCAGCAGAGTTGCGTGGAACTGAATAATCTTCCAGAAATGAATCTCTGTCAGCCGCTGTCTCGCCACTTAACAGCTTACTGCTGCTCACTTTCTCAGCAGCTTCAACTGCTGTGGTTAGTTTAATGACATCTGTTGATGCTCGTGGAGTATCATAAATATCACGAAATGAGACTTCGGCACTTGACCTTGTTGAGGTTGATGGACTGCTTCCAGAGCGCAAACTGGCGATGGATGACCGCGAATCGTTGGAAATGACAGACAGAACACTAGACCGGTTTGACAGTGACACATGTTCTGCATTGGCACTGATGGATGTGGGTACATCATATGTCTGGCTGCAAGGTAGCAGAGATGGTGGACTGTCGTACACTGCATCGAACATACTGCTGTGAATGCCAGCTCTTCCACCACCGGCATCAGCTGTAGGAGGCACGTCATAATCCGTCTGAACATCCAGCTGTCCGGACCATGAACGTGTGCATGCAGTCGACTGGGAATCTCTTCCATAAGTGAAATGTGCTGGAGGTGAGTCATAGTCGAGTGCAACGCTACGAGGACAGTCATAGACATATACATTACCACTCTTGTGAGGCACATTCACCTGCATAAAACACAACCAGTACGTGAAGACGATCCACTAACTATTGACTTATATAGCACATTTAAATCCTAACCAAGCATAGATGTTTGTGACACAAACACCTATGCTTGGTTAGGATTTAACAACATTTTTACACAATATAGGTTACACTGTACCTTTTCACATGCGCGTACTCAGGAATAAGACTGAGTCAGTAAACTGTATCACAAGATGAAATCAGATTTAAGATTATAATTTGTGTATCACACAAGTTGGTTTGGTATTTTTGATAAAGTCTGTAATATTTTTGGCAGTCGACTGACTGAAGAGTTCATTATGTTAGTGTGGCAACAGTAAATATGTCAAAAAGTGCAGTACAGCCATCAATTTAACTGTAATTAACTTTAGAGTTGTTACAGTGGCAGGAATTTGCAACTCGGTCAGTGGCGGTGTTTTTTGACATGCCACAGTGGCGGCCGGTGGCGAATATCTGATTATTGGTCCGTGTCAAGGGTAGGGTTGTTAATTGGAAGCAGGTGGATGTCACGGCTTCAATATGGTACTGGTTGCCTGGAATGCGCTAATTGCTCAATGCAGGCGACGGTGGGGGTGCACTAAGTGAGACCGTCGCGACGGTCTCACTAAGTACAGTGCCTAGACTGTCCCTGCTGCAAGTGGGGAAACAGATGTGCGGGGTAGGACGGGCGGTGTCGGATGTCGCCGACTGATCTCCTGATCTCGCTGTGCATTCACCGTTCACGTTCACGCAGGGATCAAATGACGAGGCGGAAATGATGGGCAGTTTTCAGGAAACAGCGTCCAGAAAGACCGCTGAGAACACTTAAAACACCGCGATAGCGGTGTTGGTTCGGTGGTAGCTAACCACCGCGGGTGAAAGTTCGGTGGTCGTAACAACACTCACACACTAACTTTTCACAAAAGACGGAATGACTCTCGGTGCATTTGCAGCCTTGATTAATTTACATCACGTAAATTTGCTTATTATTTATACACTAGAACGAGAATTTAGCCTGTCTCAGAAGTAACAGTATGTTGTGAAAGCTGGTCTAACCTTATCAGCAGGTTGTTGGTTCCGAGAAGGTGGAGGTGGCAGACGTCGGCCAGTCAGTGAGCCTGCTGTAGATGCTGGCAGTGGCCGCAGCCTGTTGCCAGGGGCAATGCCGGTACGACCATCAAGTGTGCACAACCACCAACCAGCAGCTCCTGCAACGTCCATCTCGAGAACAGTCAGCATACTGCCTGCTTCAAAACTGAGTTCCTCTGGCGTGTCAGCCACATTGCTGAAGAGTGCCTTAGCTCGCAGCATCGTTTCCTTGTTTCCCTGCTTTGTCCGCCTTGTACTCTACATATTATAAACCATACTCATAACTACAACACCTAACGGCTCACAAATAGCCAGTGGTGAAAAATTCTTGACAGTTCTGCAATTAAGGTAACTTCAGAGTCTTTTGCATGAAAATGACATTGCAGGTGCAGAAACGTTTTTGTAAGCAAGGTTAAGTAAGGAGTTACAAGTCAAAATTTAACTACCAGTATTAAAAGGTTGTAATACACTTCTTAACAATTAATTACGAAATCAGTCACTAAAATGCATCCCCAAAATTTTCTTAACCATTTAAATACTGTCAAAAATCGAATGCTACAACTAGATTGTAACCACAAAATTTCGAGTATTTAAAAACTGCTTATCGCTATAAAACCTCTTCAACAACTATTCTAATACTGAATGCACATGTTTCAACTGATGAATAGTGATTTGACGTAGGAACCGGTTCCAAGGAACCGGTTCTAAAGTTCCAGAACCGGTTCCAAAACCGGGTATACCAGGAACCGTTTCTGAATATTGTATCCTTAACGCATTGTATAATTTGATACGAGTCTTCATTCGTCAATGATGAAAGCAGAAACATTGGCTTGAACCTAATGCATTTTAGTTTTTTCATTCATTCATTCATTCAACTGCTTTATAGCCATTTTGTGCAGTTGTGGGATGCTGAAAGGTAGTATTGGCGATTGTTGAAACAAACTATGGATGTTTTGTCTTATTTTGGAAACCGAGCAGGGTGATGT